>Ga0115003_10000393_pt1 | contig 38575 bp, 40 predicted proteins | sample ArcticOcean_MG_C_7_FD_88736 | JGI IMG/M metagenome (GOLD analysis project Ga0115003, IMG submission 88736) | Marine microbial communities from western Arctic Ocean - ArcticOcean_MG_CB11_88 | ecosystem: Environmental > Aquatic > Marine > Oceanic | place: Arctic Ocean: Canada Basin | collected...
AGCAGGGAGGTTTGCGGTGCTACCATTGCTCAGTCGAGCGCCTAGCAGGCTGCTTAGGCGCCTTGGCCAGTTTAACCTTAGCCAGTTTAACTTTAGCCAGTTTGATTTTAATCACATCAGCCACAGCCTATTACCCGGCAGTTGCAGCCTCTGCCAATCATCATTAAAAGCCTCCAGCGGCGCCCTGTGCCATCACTGCATCGCCGAACTGCCCCGCCTTACCACTCATTGCCAACGCTGCTCCGTGCCACTTGCCAGCGATTCACTCTGCGGCAACTGCCAGCTAAGCCCCCCCGCTTATCGCCGCTGCATCTCCGCTTTTCACTACCAGGCACCAGTGGACAATATTATCCTGGGACTGAAAAATGATCCCTACAGAGTAGAGATCAAACAGCTCAGTGTAATTCTGGCTGAGCGCATCGCCAAAACCTATCAACAGGCTCAACTGCCCTGCCCTGAGACTATTATTCCCCTGCCACTGCACTGGTTGAAAATGACCAAGCGCGGATTTAATCAAAGTCATATTATCAGCAGCCTGGTTGCAGGCCACCTGCGCCGCGAGCACAACACTGCTGTTGAGATCCGCAGCGATATTTGCCACCGCACTGTCCTGGGACAGGATCAACATTTACTCAGCGCCAAAAAACGCCTGACCAGTATCAAGAATGCGTTCGCTGTTTATGGAGAGCCTTTAGCCAATAGAGAGCCTTCTGCCAATAGAGAGCCTTCAGGGATAAAAAGCCTCGCCGGACAATCTGTCGCAGTGGTTGATGACGTGGTCACTACCGGGGCCACAGCAAACAGTGTCGCCACCGCTCTGCTGCGAGCAGGTGCTGCACAGGTAGATATATGGAGCATTGCAAGAACAAGCTGGAATAATTCCACAGCGTGACTCAGAATGGTGGGTATGAATAAACCTATCACAGTATCCAACAGCGCCTCGAAGACAGCCTCAATCAAAGGGCCTGACGATATATGGCAGAAGATTTATCGCGAAGCCAAAACGGCAGCCACTGATGAACCGGCACTGGCAGAGTTTTTTAACGCAACCATACTCAGCCACAATAGTCTCGGCGACGCGCTGAGCTACTATCTGGCAAGCAAACTGGCCAGCGATGAAGTACAGCAAGGCATGCTGCGTACGGTTATGGATCGGGCATTTTCAACAGCGGATATTATCAATGCCGTGGCCGCAGATATTGCCGCCACCGTCGATAGAGACTCTGCATGCACATTATATTTGACGCCCTTTCTCTACTTTAAAGGCTTTCTCGCACTCCAGGCATACCGCGCCGCACACCAGCTCTGGAATGAACAGCGGCAATCACTGGCACTGCTAGTCCAATACCGCATCTCGCTGATATTTGCCGTAGACATTCACCCTGCGGCAGTGATTGGCAGCGGCTTGCTTATCGACCATGCCACTGGCCTGGTGATTGGCGAAACTGCGGTTATTGAAGACTGCGTATCGATTATGCAGTCAGTCACCCTCGGCGGCACCGGCAAGGTCTCAGGTGATCGCCATCCAAAGATTCGCAAAGGTGTACTGATTGGTCCTGGGGCGAAAATACTCGGCAATATTGAAGTGGGTGAAGGGGCCATGGTCGCCGCATCCAGCGTGGTGCTAAAGGCCGTACCAGCTCACGCAGTGGTCGCCGGTGTACCGGCAGCAGTAGTTGGAGATACTCGCTGTGCCGAACCCTCTCAGGCTATGGATCACTATTTTAAGTGTGACTGAGCGCTCGATAAAAACGACAGCTCTCAATAAAGAGTTTTAGAGACTAACAACGCGTCCAGCTAAAGGGCATCACCTGCTCAATTGACTCAGCGCCTTGCAGCTGCATCATTAATCGATCGACACCTAGAGCCACGCCAGCACATTCCGGAAGCCCCGCCTCCATTGCCGCGAGCAAGTGCTGATCAGCAACCACCGCAGCCTTGCCAGACTGCTGACGGAGACACTGATCCTCGGCAAAGCGCGCGGCCTGTTCTGTAGCATCAGTCAATTCACAGTAGCCATTGGCCAGTTCAACACGATTTAAAAATGCCTCAAAACGTCGACTGATCCGACGCCCCTGACTGTCTTCAGCGCATTTTGCCAAGGCCGCCTGACAGGCAGGGTAGTCATAGACCAGCACCAGACCATCTTCTAAATGTGGCTCGATAAGTACACTGAACAACAGGTCCAGACAATTGGCCCGACTCTCTTCGGCCCAGGCCTCTGAACCAGCAGAAACCGCCAGACGTTGCAGATCAACTAGACCTGTAAGGTGGGGATCGATCTGTAAGTGCTGGATAAACACATCCGCATAGCTGCATCGTCGAACGGCTATATCCGGCACTAAGGTGGCAATCAGTTCAACCACTTCATCCATCAGCTGATGTTCATCCCAACCCAGGCGATACCATTCCAGCATGGTAAATTCAGGGTTGTGACGGCGGCCGCTCTCGGCGCTGCGAAAAGCTTTCCCGAGGCTGTAGATATCACCGCTGCCAGAGGCCAGCAGGCGCTTCATAAAATATTCGGGAGAGGTCTGTAGGTAGGCCGCAACATCTCCGTTGCGCGCCTGAATGCTTTCAATATTGTGGTCGGTGACCGTTGCCCTAGAGAGCAGCGGCACATCCACTTCCATCACCTGACGCTGGTGAAAAAACCCGCGCAACTGGGCAAGCAGCTCACTGCGCTGGCGCAGAGCTTCAATACTAGCGCCGGGCTGCCATGGGTTTGACTGATTCATTCAGCACTCACCAACTGCACTCTGAGATTATTTGGCGCTGACGCGACCCTGATATTCACCAGTGCGCGTATCGACACGGATAACCTCACCTTGATCGAGAAACAAAGGCACTTTTACCACCGCACCAGTGACCAACTTGGCTGGCTTGCTGCCGCCCTGAGCCGTATCGCCGCGCAGACCGGGGTCAGTTTCAACAATCTCTAGCTCAACATGATTCGGTGGTGTCACCGACAGGGGAGAGCCATTGAACAGAGTAACGACCACGGTGTCCTGCTCACTCAACCAGAGCAGCGCATCGCCGACGGCTTTCTCATCGGCTTGGTGCTGCTCAAAAGTCTCCGGCTCCATAAAGTACCAAAAGTCGCCGTCAGTGTAGAGATACTGCATATCAGTATCCATAACGTCAGCCGCCTCAAGCTGCTCACCGGATTTAAATGTCTTATCCAACACCCTACCGGTATTCAAATTGCGCAATTTAACGCGATTGAATGCCTGGCCTTTGCCTGGCTTTACCAGCTCATTGTCCAGAATTGAACAGGGATCCCCATCGAGCATGACCTTTAGTCCGGAGCGAAATTCATTGGTGGAGTAGTTTGACATTGGGTATGTTCTCGATTATCTAAAAAGGCCGATATGATACCCGAACTTCCCTTCAATTTGAGCAGTTTGTGGTGCCGCCGGAAAAATTATTCCTAGACTGAAATCCATGCGCAATTGAATTGCTCGGCAAACAGGAAAAGTTGACTACACTTAAAGGCGTATAAAAGGATAAATAGAGCCCCCTTTTGCAGAAATCCAACGACAACGTTTTTCAGGCTAACTTTTATGAGCTCTGCTTTTAACAATAATATTGCCGCCCTGCTGAGTATCTTAAAACCCTCTATTGCAGACAATCTAGCAACCAATGCCAGTAGTCAGGCATTCGACAAAGCCTCCGCAGAACGGTTTATCGACGGTCTCTCGGCGACCAATTACGCTAACAACTCGATTGAGCTCTACCGTATTCTGCCAGCAGTTATTGGATCTGACAGTCCACCAAAAACCAAGATCGACATTCTCGACAGCCTTAATCCAGCGGTTATTCGATCCACAGAGGGTCTGTTACAGAACCCGCTCAGTCAATCTACGGCCAAGGCTATCTCTCTTGGCCAGTCCTTGGTGAGACGGCTCTTTGAAGGCTACAAACTGGTTATCTATCAGCTTGGCCAAGAGCTTCCAGGGAATCCAAAATAAAGCGCCAAAGGCGGCTATATAGCGCAAAGCATTCTTGCCGCCTGCCACCTGCTGGCGAGAATTCAGCTCAACAGCCTCAGCCACTACCTACAACAGCCGAGCTTTTATTGGCGTGAACTGCACGCACTTTACATACTGGCAGAACAGGGTGGCGTTGCCAGCAAAGATATACCCAACAAACTCGGTATCAATACCTCAATCAAAAAAGTCTATATAAAACTGCTACTTTTCGGCAGTGCCAGACCCCATCATTTTTCCAATTATGAGCTGCGCTTTATCTACAGCGAACTGGAGTTTTGGTCGTCTCTGGCGGAGCTCCACCGAGGCAAGGTCAAAGGGCTCTTTTCAGTGGACCCCTCGACAAATCACGGGACTGTTTATACTGATGAATGTGCCAGACAGCCGGGCAATATTATTCTCGACACATCCCATCTGGTGAACTTTTTAAAGGGCATTATCAAAGACAACTCAGACACCTTGCTGTCCGATCGAGTCTCTCGCCGGGTGATCACTGACCTGATCAAACAGTGGGGTGAAAAGCTCAAGCGCCGCGAGACCCATATCAAGGACCAGGCCCAGCTATCGGTGACACAGGGCTTTACCGCAACAGTCTGCATGCTATCGAAAAGCGATAGCTTTGATAATTTCCTGCGCCTCTGTGGCCAGCAAGCACCGACAAAGAATTCGCCTCACAGAGGTGTTAAGCGGGTCGACGACATCTGGGGAACCGCCTTTGAAAAACTCGACGATCACCCGGATGACCCGGTTATCTATATACCCACGCAGAGCAAAAGTCGTAAATTGAAAGTCATCTAAGGCCTGCGTAAAAATGTCAGTCTGAATGGCGCCTGCATCGAGCTAAATGATAAAAAAGTACAGCTGCAACCGGGGGAAGTGATCGCCGTGCGCACCCGAGAAGACAATAAATGGATGGCGGGGATTGTGCATTGGAAAAACATCTCCCCGTCCCTTTACAGTATCTGCGGCGTGCAGTTTCCGGCGCGCCACTGCGCCCCAGCCGCCATTCGCATAAAACCCCGAGGGCCAGACTCGGAGTACCAGTTTATGCAGGCGATACTGCTGTCACAAAAGCGAGATCTCAGCGAAGGCGTCACATTGTTGTGCCCGCCGCTACGCTACACTAAAGACGCTAAAATATTTATCGTCACCCCCATGCAACAGAGCGAGGCGACTTTAGAGAAAGAGCTGGAAACGACGGAGCACCTGTCCCATTTCAAAATCGTTTTTTGTTGAGTTCTTATTTAAGCGAGAATTTTAAACCGAGGCTTTTAGTGACAAGCTTTTAATTAGAAGCTTTTTATTAGAAAATTTTAATTAAAGCTGATCAAAACCCCAAGGAAGAAACCGTTTTATGCGTTCAGATGAACCGCTGCATATTTTAATCGTCGACAAATCAAATGATGAAGCAAACCGTTTTATCAGTATTCTGCGCAGTGCAGATTTTATTGTGGAAGCCCAGCTGGTAACCGACGAAGAGCAACTGCAAAAGACTATTTCCATGCGCAACTGGGACCTACTCCTCGCCGCTCAGGATTACAGTAAGATTCCGACACAGAATATTTTTCAGCGGATACGCAGATCTGAGAGAGATCTGCCGGTCATTCTAATCAGCCAAGAATACAACCCGAAAAAGGTTATCGAAGGCATGCGTCTTGGGGCCGTTGACGTGGTGGTGGAAGACCAGGACCAACATTTAATTAAGATTGTTGAGCGTTCATTGCGCGGCGTTTACGAACGCCGTCAGTCTCGAGAGTGGGAGCGAAAACTGTCGGTCGCGGAAAAGCGCGCGCAACATCTGATGAATATTTCGCGCTTTCCTATCGCCATTATCAAAGAGGGAGTCTATGTCTATGTCTATGCCAATGAGGCCTGCGCCAGCATGTTTGGCTTTAGCGATACTGAAGAGATGCTCTGCCTGCCGGTTATCGACAATATAGGCGGCAGAGACCGGGGCAAACTCAAGGCCTATATGGTGCCCCTTCAGAGCGCTGCCGAAATCATGCCCTTCGAAGCGGTTATCAAAGCCGTGGATGTGGACGGCGCCTAGAGCGACGCTTTTCTCGAGATCCACCAGATTCAATATGATGCCGAACCCGCATTGCAGTTTACCATCAACAAAGACAAGCTCTTCGATGCCAGCATGGATGTCAGCTGGCAACAGCAAACCGCCGAATACAGTGCTATCCAGCCTCACCTTGTCTATGAGCTGATAAGCCGGGGCATCAGCCGCTCAGTACAGAGCGGCCAGGACTGTATGCTGCTGAATATTCAGGTAGACCGATTTAGCCAGCTCAAGGAAGACCTGGGCATAGCCAAAGCCAAAAAGATCGCCCACTCCCTAGTGATGTTTATCGTCCAGCAGTTTGATCACAATATCGACTGCGGCAGAATCTCGGAAAACTGTTTTGTTATCGTCCTCCCGGACACCTCGGAGGAGCAGATAGTCGAGCTGGCGACCACTATATGCCAGCAGATCAGCCAGCAAGTATTTGATATAGACGATGAAACCTTTTCGCTGACCACCTCAATTGGCATCACCGGACTCAATGAGAATGTGCCCTCTGTCGAACGCGGCCTGGAACGTAGTGAAGAGGCTATCGCACAGCTGCGGCAGAACGCTATTGAGGGTACTCTAGAGGGCAGCACAGAGAGCACGACAGAGGCCGCTGCTCTGGGCAATGGCGCCAAATTCTATGTTCCGGATATTCACTCAGATGACATATCAAAAGCCGATGCGGTGGTCATTACCGCCAAGAAACTGCTGGGCAAAGACGCCTTCTCAATTCGCTACCAACCCATAGTCGCCCTCATCGATGGCGGCAGTGGCAAGGAGTATTACGAAGTTATACTGGGCGTCAAAGCCGAGGTTCCCGCCAGCGAGATCCCCGAGGACTTTATCGCCAACCTGTTTAAATCAGAGATCGCTGCAGAGGTTGATCGCTGGGTTATTAGCCAGGCGCTCAGCTCCCTCACCGGCAAGCTCAAGAGCAACCCTGACACCCAGCTGTTTATTAATATCAGCGCTCAATCATTTGCCGATAACGGCTTTTTACCCTGGCTGCAAAAAGCCTTGGGGGATTCAAAACTGCCTGCCAATTCATTGATATTCCAATTCCGCGAAATCGACGCGGTGCGCTATCTCAATCAGGCCGCAGCGCTCTGTGAGGAAATGAAAAAAACTCAGGGACAGGTAGGTATCAGCAATTTCGGCCTCGCCATCAACCCCCTGAAAACCCTCGAACGGATCAAAGCCGACTTCGTGAAAGTGGATCCTCTGATCGTTGTAAAGCTCGCCAATGAGGGCAAAAGGAAGGGCGACCAAGGCCGAGAGGAGTTCCAGAAAATCATGGGTGGCATGACCGGAACCGGCATCGATGTCATTGTGCCCTGTGTCGAGACGGCAACGATTATCCCCACACTCTGGCAACAGGGTGTGCAGTATATTCAGGGGCACTATATCGACCAGCCGTCCTTTACCATGGACTACGATTTCTCAGAGGGGCCCTAAGGCTAGCGGCCCCAATCAGGCTCTCAATTAGCTCTCAATCAGCCCTCAATCAAGGATAAGCGTGTCTTTGTCGCTGTAACCCAGCAGATAGAGAATGCCGTCTAAACCCAGATTAGAAATCGACTGCTTGGCGGAGGCCTTGACCAGAGGCTTAGCGCGAAAGGCAATGCCGAGACCAGCAATGCTGAGCATTGGCAAATCATTGGCGCCGTCACCCACGGCAATTACTTGCTGTAACATAAGACCTTCGCGCCGGGCGATCTGGCGCAGCAACTCAGCCTTGCGCTGACCGTCAATAATCTCACCGGTAACCCGACCGGTTACCAGCCCATCTTCAATATCCAGCTGATTGGCATAGACATAGTCCACCCCCAGACGCTGCTGAAGATACTCGCCGAAAAAGGTAAAGCCGCCGGAGACAATGGCGGTTTTGAAGCCAAGCTTTTTCAATGTGGAAATAAGATGCTCGGCACCTTCATTTAAACGCAAGCGCTCGGCCACAGACTGTAATACGCTGGCATCCAGCCCCTTGAGTAGCGCCATACGCTGGGTAAAGCTAGCCTTAAAGTCGATCTCACCCTGCATCGCTGCCTCGGTGATGGCAGCAACCTGGTCGCCAACACCGGCCTCATGGGCCAGTTCATCGATGACCTCGGCGTCGATCAAGGTTGAATCCATATCAAATACCACCAAGCGGCGGTTGCGACGGAAAATATTGTCTTCCTGATAGGCGATATCAATATCATAGGTACTGGCCAGCTCTAGCAGCGCACTCTTAAACTGCATCGTATCTTTAGGCTCGCCGCGCACAGAAAACTCCACGCAGGCGCGTCCCAACTGCTCGCTTTCATCCAGCTCCATGCGCCCCGAGAGACGCAAAATCTTGTCAATATTAAGGCCGTATTCACTGGTCACTGTGGCCACCGCAGCCAAATGCTCAGGCTCAATTTTGCGCGCCAAGAGCGTCACGATATAGCGCGCCTTGCCCTGTTGCGCCACCCACTGTTTATAGCGCTGCTCAGTAATCGGCGAGAACATCACCTGCATTTCAAGGTGGTGCAAGCTATCTTGCACCACCCTGATCAGCGCTTCCGGATCTTCACTGCGCGGCACTGCCGCAAGAATACCCAGATTGAGCTGATCGTGAATAACCGCCTGACCAATATCCAGCACCGTGACCTCGAAGTTCGACAGCACCTCAGTAACAACACGAGTGACGCCTGGTTTGTCTTGCCCCCACACATTTATCAGAAATATATCTTTCACAGATTGCGGCCATAGTTATTTTAAGGGCGCTATTATATAGGCGCTATCATATAAAAGCCTGAGCAATAGGATAGAATGCGCGTCAAATAAATTTCAATCAGGCACTTTTAAGGACTTCGGGATGCATCGCCAATACTCTCTGGCAAAAAAACTACCCGCACTGGTGCTGTCCCTATGCCTGATTCTAGGTCTACTAAGCTGGGCGCTACTGTCCAGTCACGCCAGCCAGCTGAGCCGAGAAACCCTTCAAGAGAAAGGTGAGCTGACCATCAATCAGCTGGTCGAGCTGGTGCGCGGCCCGCTTTTTAACGGCGACAGCATCAGTATTCAAGTTGCCCTGCAAAATGTTACCAAAGATAAAACCATACTCGACGCCAGTGTCTACGATATAGGCGGTCAACTGGTCGCCCAGAGTAAAAAGCCGTCGCCGGCCAGCGCTATCGCCGTCAGCTTCAATCGTAATATCGCCCTTCAGGACACTCAGGCCGGTAAAGTGATCATCAGCCTCGACAGCCAGCCGATCAAACAGCGTTACGATCAACTCCTGAGCAACTGGTTGCTGCTCTGGGCGCTGTTTACCCTATTGAGCACCTATGGCTGCTATCGCTTCGCCGAGCAGCTCTCACGACGTCTACGACTGCTCACCAATCGTCTGCCAGGCAGCTCTGAGAGTCTCGACGATGAAATGGCCTCCCTGGAACTGCGGCTACAGCCACTGCTCTCAACCAGCAGTGATGAGGGGCTATCCGACACTGGCTATTACTGCTCACTGATTACCGCGACGATCAAAAACCGGCATCGCCTCGAGAGCCAGCTCAACCGCCAGAACCTAACCCAGCTATTTGAGAAAATTGATTACTGCACATTGCGAACACTAGAGCTCTACGCTGGCCAGCGTATCGAGGGCGGCAGTGGCAGCATCAACTTTTATATCCGCTCGACCCAGGTGTCGAAGCAGCACTTACTGATATGCCTGATGGCGATTTACTCCCTGCAACAGGTACTTGAGCGCCTCTCCGAAGATCTCGGTATTGAGCTGGAAATATGTTGGGCACTGTGCAGCAACAATATTCCCTCGGCGCCACTGTTCCGCCACCATGAAGGTCTCGACAAGCTGAAAACCGCTACGGCAACGCTAGCGGATGAACTTGAGAAAGGGGCTATTGCGGTGCAATCAACAGAGTTTGATATTGAGCAGCTGTCATCGATTGCTCGATTTTTGCCGTTTAAAGAGAATTGTTATGTCTTGCAGGGTTTTCCTGAAGGGCGTCAACTGCTACTCGAGAAACAGATTCAGCACCTTGCTACGATTTGCCTCTAAGGGCTGTTTTCACTGAACCAACCTAAACTACTCCAGTGAGAATTTAGAGGTATCCAGATCTGGAGTTTTAATCGCAGGCACTTCAGTTTCTTTAACCATATTGGTTCCAATCGGCTCCAAGCTGAGGTGATCCAGCGAAAGCAATACGCGCTTTTTACTGACCGCTGGCTTTGGATCCCCATATTCTTCGTCACCAAGCTTTTTATCCACCAGCTCTTTATCCACCAGCTTCTCAGACGCCTCCATCACATTGCTGCCCAGTGGCGCCAAAGACAACGAACTCTGTGGAATAGACTCTTCTGTGACAAGCTGCGCTGCATTGGGGACTACAATGGCGATCGCGCCGGCATCGGTTAGGCGCTGGAGAATTCGTTCAGCGGTGGCTTTATCGACACCGCGCTTAAGGCGGATGGATGAGCCTGAAAATAGCTGATCCGCAGCGGCGGAATCTAGGTTAAAACTTGCCGCAACTCGTTGTTTAACCTCTTCTAGGCTATTGCCCGGGACAATCTCACCGCGAAACACCAGATCAAAGGTATCAGTTTTAGCCGGTTTATCGACCTGATTTTTAGGTAAATCCTTGTCGGTCATTATTCAACCTCCTGTTTGTACTGCGACGGCCCTGTTACACCCACCAATTTTTCAATTAGCGACTCTAGCTAATGGCTATCACTGAGATACTGATCCATCTCCAGAGCCGGGGCTGCCTCTCTCGGCGCGCCGACAATCTTGGCGGGTACGCCAGCCACGGTGACATGGGCTGGCACTGACTCAAGCACCAGACTACCGGCACCGACCTTTACTCCATCCCCCACCACCACATTGCCAAGAATCTTGGCACCGGCAGAAATCATCACACCTCTGCCAATGGTTGGATGGCGACTGCCTTTGATGCAGCCAGTGCCGCCGAGTGTCACCGAATGCAAGAAAGACACGTCGTCGCCGACAATGGCGGTTTCGCCAATCACCAACCCAGTGGCGTGGTCAATCATAATGCCACTGCCGATTTTGGCGCCCGGGTGAATATCCACGGCAAACACTTCTGATATCTGACTCTGAAGATAGAGCGCCAAATAGTTGCGTCCTTGAAGCCACAGCCAATGGGCAACTCGATACAGTTGCAAAGCCTGAAAACCCTTAAAATAAAGTATAGGCATAAAATGCTTGTCGCAGGCAGGATCGCGATCGAAACAGGCATGAATATCAGTGCGCGCTGCATCACAGATCCTGTCATCGCTGTCCATTGCCTCAGCCAAAACCTTGGCAATGGCCGCAGCGGACATCACTGAGGTGTGTAATTGCTGAGACAGATTAAAGCAAAGGGCCTGCTGGAGACTTTCGTGGCACAGAATCGCGGCGTCAAAAAATCCGCTCATCAAAGGCTCTTGAGCGGCGGTATCGCGCGCTTCAGTGCATATCATTTCCCACAGCGGGTCGTTCGCGGTCATCTGTTGTCTTTCCTATTAATTATTTGGCTTTTAAATACCAGTTCTTAAATATTAGCTCTTAGCTCTTAACATTAGCCATCTAGCCACTAACAAAAATATAACGCTGAAAAAGCTCATCCAGATGCGCCAATACTGTTACTTTGTTAAGAATATTCGCACGGGCCAGTCGCTCAGCGAGAACCTCAACGGTTAATTGTGCCGCATAACTGTCTGCCACTGGCCGATAGCTAATGTGCCAGCGTTCTGGGGCAATACCGCCATGATCCTGCGCATAGGGCCGATAAAAACCTGAACCCGCTAAAACTGAAGTGTCCAGCCAATCATGCAGTGGTGCGAACACACCGCTGCCCTCGACCTCTTCAGGTACCAGTTGAATTTGATAGCGGGCATCCACCGCAGCGGCATCATAGATATCAAAGTCGGTACCCCAGTGATGGCGCGACGCTCCGGGCAAGGCAGACCAGCGCATCACCGCCTGAACCTGCTGCCATTCACTGAGCTGGGTTAAATCCAAAGGCGCGCCACTGTCGTCGAAGACTGGGCGCAAGCCAGAAATTTTATCGTTCCAAATTTTCAACTGCCGATCAAAGCTACGGAAGCTACTACAGAGTCGCAGATCAAAACCCTGCTGGGCGGCTTGCTCACAGAGCGCTGCCAGGGGTTCCACTACCGCCCTGTGCACCAGCAAGTTACTCGACGAGGGCACTGCGCGCTCAACACCAGAAGTCGCATCCGCCAGCAGGCCAGGCCATTTCACTAAATGGCTCTCGGTGCAGCCGGTTAGGCGCTCTTTGTCTATATTGAATTGATCTTGCATAACAGCGTTTATACCTGCGGGGCAACCTATAAGTAAAGGAGCATTTGCTCCTCGAGACAGTACACTGTGCATGCCCTATGACATAAAATGCTGAACATCATTGAAATCTGGGGCTTTGACCTCAACTATAGACTCATAGGCGATTCAGCCAACAGCAATCTAAAGAGGTAATTCACGTGTTAAGGATAGGTTTGTTTTTGTTAACCAACCTGGCGATTATTATTGTTGCCAGCATTTCCCTGAGCTTGCTCGGGGTCAACAGCATACTCGCCGACAACGGTGTCGATCTCAACTTAACCTCACTGTTGATATTCTGCGCGGTGTTTGGATTTATCGGCTCCTTTATTTCGCTGCTGCTGTCGAAATTTATGGCCAAGATGTCGACCAAGACAAAAATCATAAAGCAGCCCGAGACTGAGCAGGAACGCTGGCTGGTAACCACCGTGGCAGAGCTGGCCAAAAAAGCCGATATAGGTATGCCTGAGGTGGGGATCTTCCCAGCCCAGCAATCAAATGCCTTTGCCACCGGCTGGAATCGCAATAATGCTCTGGTAGCTGTCAGTGCCGGGCTTTTAGCCCGCTTTGACCAAGACGAAGCCCGCGCGGTGCTGGCTCACGAAATCGGCCATGTGGCCAATGGCGATATGATCACTCTGAGTTTGGTCCAGGGTGTGGTGAATACCTTTGTCATGTTCTTTGCCCGGTTAATCGGCTTCTTTGTCGATCGCGTGGTGCTGAAAAATCAGCGCGGCTTGGGCATGGGCTATTGGATTACCACGATTATTGCGGAGATCTTTCTTGGCATTCTCGCCTCAACGATCGTCCTCTGGTTCTCTCGTCGTCGTGAATTTCATGCGGATGCCGCAGGCGCCTCGCTGGCGGGACGCGGTGCCATGATCAAAGCATTGCAACGCTTGCAACAAGAGACCACAGCCCATGTGGAAAACCAGATGCCCGACACTATGACCGCCTTTGGCATCTCTTCCGGCTGGAAACAGCGATCTTCGAGACTGTTTATGACTCATCCACCATTGGAAGAACGAATCGAGGCGCTGCGCTTTGGACAATAATCAGCAACAGCAAGTTGAACGAGATTATTTTCTCTGCCGACTCGCCGACCTCGAAGAGTTGCAGAGCATTGAGCTGGAAATTGATCAGCGCAAGCTGTTTGCCATCCGTCAGGACAATCAGCTTTACGCCTACTGGAATAGCTGCCCCCATATGGGCATTCCACTGAACTGGGTGCCGGGAAAGTTTCTCGATTTAGATGGCGTGCTGCTGCAATGCTCGGCCCATGGCGCGCTGTTTCAAGTTGATAGCGGCGAGTGTATTGGTGGGCCCTGTGTCGGCGACCACCTGTCACAAATTGCTCTAAAACAAGATGGCGATCAATATTTTATCGCCGCTGACCAGCCACTGCCTGCCCGGCTGATCAACTTACGTGAAGCGGCACTGCGAGATCTCGACTAGAGTGCTAGGTTTAAAAGCTGCTCTTTAAGGGACGCTGAAGGCTAATACCGCTGTCAGCCATATCTGCCTGCCAGACAATTACCTCGACCCCAGCGGCAATTGCCGTTGTTAGGGTCTCGGCATAAACCGGATCAATATGCGCCGCGACTGAGACCTCTTCGACACCACTTAACTGCACACAGAAAAACAGCACCGCGCGATGACCGGCGGCCACCATGGCCATCAGTTCGCGTAAATGTTTGCTGCCCCGAGTGGTCACCGAATCGGGAAACTGGGCGCGACCATCGCCACAGTCTAGGGTGACGTTTTTGACCTCCACATAACAGCAGCCGCTTTTACTCTCAGGCGCTCTGTCGTCCTCGCTATCTTCATTGCCCTCGCTTCCCTCAAGTAACAGATCGATGCGACTCTTCTCCTCGCCATATCGAACTTCGGTGCGCAAGCTAGCGTAGCCACGCAACTCCGGAATAAGATCATTCTCAATCGCCTCCCGAACCAGATGATTGGGCCGGCCGGTATTCACCCCCGCCAAATTACCAAAGGCACTGGTGACAATTTCCAAAGTACCGGCCAATTTGCGCTTGGGATTATTCGACAGGGAGTACCAACAGGGAGAGCCCTCCACCTGACAATTTTTCATTGAACCGGTATTCGGACAGTGCACCGTAATTACATCGCCATCTTGGGTACGGATGTCGGTAAAGAAGCGTTTATAGCGTTTGATAAAAGTGCCGGATAGCAGAGCTGGAGTTATATGCATCGAATCATTATTTTTCCTTAGTAAAGTGGCAATATTAACCGTTTATGTTATTAATAGAAGGTGTAAAAAATTTTCGGCCCTTGAAATTTTTACCCTTACAGCAACTTAATTTCAGTGCATGCGCACCAATGTGATGCTTAATTGACCCCGGATGTGGATAAAAAGAGTTTTATACTCGCCAAACACAGATTTCACTTGAAAAATTGGCCCAATATCTCTATAAACTCACGTCCTGTAATTTGGGGTCTGAAATTTAACTGTGGACTTTAAGATGGCAACAGCAAAAACGAAAGCTAAGACAGCAACCGCTGGAACGGCAACCCTTCACGGTCTCTCTCCCTATGTAGAGACGAAGAATGAAGAGTACATGAATGAGAAGCAGCGCGAGCACTTCAAAGCTATCCTCAAGGCATGGCGCCGCGAGTTGATGGAAGAAGTTGATCGCACTGTGATGCACATGAAAGATGAAGCTGCCAATTTTCCCGACCCGGCTGACCGCGCTACTCAAGAAGAAGAATTCAGTCTTGAACTGCGCACCCGTGATCGCGAGCGCAAGCTGATCAAGAAAATCGACAAGACTCTGGTCCGCGTCGAAGAAGACGATTATGGCTTCTGCGACCAGTGCGGCGTCGATATCGGTATTCGCCGACTCGAAGCACGTCCTACAGCCGACCTCTGTGTCGACTGCAAAACTCTCGATGAAATCAAAGAAAGACAGATCACCGGTGGCTAACTAGCCATCGGCTCAGCTGCTGACTGACTCTGGCTGCCGTCAACTATCGAAATCAAGAGCTCAGCAGACTGGATCGGGTTAATCGATGAAACCCTCAGCCTATATTGGCCGCTTTGCACCCTCGCCCACTGGGCCTCTTCACTTTGGTTCCCTAGTCTGTGCCCTAGCCAGTTATCTGGATGCACGCCATCATCAGGGCCAGTGGTTAGTTAGAATCGAAGATATAGATCCACCTCGGGAAATCCCCGGCTCCACTGCAACCATTCTCAAACAGCTCGAATCTCACGGCCTGCTCTGGGATGGCGATCTGCTCTATCAAAGTCAACGCAGCGACGCCTATAACGCGGCCCTGGCACAATTACAAAATGATGGTCTGACCTACAGCTGTGACTGCAATCGGCAACGTGTTGCCGAGCTCGGGGGTATTTACGACGGCCATTGTCGTCAGCGTCAAGTTGGCTCTGAATCAGCCACTCGCCTGCGTCTGCCTGAAGATGGCCGTGACGCCATAGTGGCTTTCAATGATCTGATTATGGGCGACTACCAACAAAACCTCTGCACTGAAGTGGGTGACATTGTGGTCAAGCGCCGAGATGAACTGTTCTCCTATCAACTTGCGGTCGCGGTGGATGATCATTTTCAAAATATCAGCCATATTATTCGCGGCGCCGATCTACTCAGTTCGACTCCCAGGCAGCTTTACGTGCAGCGTTGTCTCGGCGCTAGTGCCGATCAAGTCGCGGTGATACAGCATGGCCACCTACCCTTGGCGGTCAATGCCGAGGGGCAAAAGCTCAGCAAACAGAATCACGCCCCAGCTCTAGTACCAGGAGATGAATCCACCAACCTCTGGCAGGCTCTCCATTGGCTGCAACAGGCGCCCCCAATTGAGCTGCGAGGTGACAGCCAAAAAGCGCTGCTAAGCTGGGCCATCGCCAACTGGTCAATGGCCAGTATCCCGAAGACAGCGGAAATTCCTGCGCCGGGTAATGCCTAAGGCCTTTAAGCCAAAGGCCCCTTAAACCAACGGCCCTTTAAACCAATGATCCTCTGACCAAACAACCGGTTTGCTTTGCCAGGCCAGCTTGCATACCATCGCGGTCAACTTACTTATATGTCTTATCAACGAGTTCACAAATGCTTAACTACCGATTAGTGGCGGTTTTAATCTTTCTCAGTAGCGTCGCCGTGCCCCTGGCATCGCGGTGGGCCGTCGAACCTCAGGGCAGCTGGTTTAGACCTTTTGTGGTCTGGGCGCTGATTGTCTTCGCCGCGTATATTTTGCAGCGTCATAGGAAATTCAATGAGTCTTGATATTGCGATCATCGCCATTGGCTTTTTGCTTGCCAGTACACTGGGCTCCTACTTGCTGGCGGTATACGGTGGCGCCATCAGCAAAAATCTCATTTTCGTACTGGCACTCTTTGCTGGCACTGGCGCGCTATTGGCCACAGGCACCATCGAAATGGCCGGCCGCTATGGCTTTAGTGTGGTCTTGGCACTGTTCGCCTTCACCATGGTATTTCTCTTCTCACCGCTGATTTTTTACCCCATCCGCAGGCTCAGTGAAATTATTCGCTTTGCCTCACTGGTGGATTTTCTGACCTTTCGCTTTCGCGGCAAAGCCATCGCGGTGATTGCCTGCAGCAGTCTGATTATTGTCTCCATTCCCCTGTTTCTGGCACAGTTTCTGGCGCTCTCGTCGGTCTACGATTTTCTCTTCGACGACAAGCAATGGTTATTTAGGCTGATTATTGTTGCCACCATTGTCCTGATTAACTGGAACGCCATTAAGCATGGTATGGCCCGCAGTCTGCGCTGGGTGATGGCAGCAGCAGGCTTTTTACTGCTGTCAGCACTGGTCACCTCCGCCTTAGTCTCGGTGGAGTCAATTTTTGGCGGCATCAGCGATATGAATCAATGGGTCGTCAGTAGCGGCCAGCGTCTGATCGTTCAGCGTATGGACTCCTCATACAGCCTGTTTGTTATTTTCCTCGCCGCCAGCTTCGCCCTGCCGGTCAACTTCAGTATTGTTATCTCAGAGCATATCTCCGATAACCAGGTTGGTTTAAGCGCCTGGGCCTATCCGCTGTTGATGCTGGCGGCGAGTATTACCATCCTGCCACTGCTGTGGTCGGGCATTGCGGTGCAGTCCGCATCGCCATTGCAAAACTATCTATTTGCCATCCCCACGCTGATCCAACAGCCAATTGTGGCAGGGCTTAGCATCGCCAGCATTGTGTTGGTGGCCATTGCCCTGCTGTGTAATATGTCCACCATGCTGGCCAAAATGGTGCTCAATAGTTTTGTCTTGCCGACCAAAGATCTGCACCAGCAGCCCCAGTTAAATCGCTGGATCAATCTGCGCCTGCTGGCCATTTCAACCGGGCTTATTATTCTCTGCGCAGTGCTCAGTAAAATGATTAAAGCCAACAGTATCACCGACCTCTACCTGGTTGGTTTTTCCGGACTAGCGCAATTAACTCCGGCCATGCTGGCGGCCATATACCTGCCAAAAATCAACCGCAATGGCATAATTGCCGGTTTGCTGGGCGGCGTTTCAGTCTGGTTGCTGACACTGGCTCTGCCGACGCTATTTGGCGACTGGAGCTGGCAGCTGCCGGGAACCGACAGGGTGCTAGTCTTTGGCATGGAAAATTGGCAGACCTGGGCCTTTGAAGCACTGATGGTCAATATTCTTCTGTGTACGGTATTTTCCATACTCAGCCCCATGGACAAAGAGCAGAAGTCCTTTGCACGGCTCTGTATGGTGGACAATATCTACATTCCCGCCAGAGTTCAGCTCAGCCACAGTTCAGTTGAGCAGATGCTGGTGAGCCTGCGCAGATTGCTCGGCGACGAAGCGGATATAGAGATCGACCGAGCCCTCAAAAAGCTCAACTTCGAGGGCAGCGAAACCCGACCTGCGGCGCTGCGTAAACTGCGCGACAGCCTCTACTCCTCCCTAACACTTAACTTTGGTGTGCTGGCCGCCTATAAAATGATGGAACAGACGCTGCCGCTGCTGACCCCAGCACGAAGTGATCCCGACGATATCTACCTGATCGAATCAGTGCTCGCCATCGAAGGAGATCGTCTCACCGGAATCGCCAGCGAGCTGAATAAGCTGCGCATGCACCACCGGGAAATTCTCGACAATCTGCCGATTGGCATTATTGCCTTGGGACAGGGTGGCGAGATTATCAAATGGAATAGCACCATGGCGCGCTACACCGGCATCGACAGTGAAACTGTCGCCGGCAGTTTGGTTGGCGATCTGCCCGCCCCCTGGCACGCTGTTATCAGTACATTTTTGCAGGAAGGTGTCACCAGCAAGGACAATGTAGAACTGGAAGTGGCCGGTAAGAGCCAGTGGTTTGGCCTGCAAAAGTCCACCGCCATCAGTGCTGATGACGACTTGATATTACTGGTGGAAGATCAGACCAACTCGGTTTTGTTGGTGCAAAACTATATCAACAATGAGCGTTTAGCCTCAGTGGGCCGACTGGCCGCAGGGGTCGCCCATGAGATCGGCAACCCGGTGACCGGAATCGCCTGCATCGCCCAGAATTTGCAGCATGAAACCGAGGTCGCGGAAATTGAAACCTCGGCAGAGCTGATTCTCTCCCAGACCGATCGCATCAGCGTGATCGTGCAGTCGCTGATTAACTTCTCTCGCGGCGAGCAAACCTACCATGATCAACTACAGCCGGTTGCAGTGCGCGATGCGGCAGAGGAAGCTATTCAGATACTCAGCCTGACCAAAGAACAGCCCAGAGAACAGTTTGTCTGCCTGGTGGATACGGAGATACAAATTATTAGCGACCATCGCCAACTGGTGCAGATCTTTCTCAACCTGCTGGGTAACGCCCGGGATGCCACCATCGATGGCAGCCCCATTGAAATTAGCTGTGAGTCTGATGGGCAGAAGCTGCGGATAATGATCAGCGATCAGGGCAGCGGTATTGCAGAACCAATCAAAGATCAGCTATTCGAACCCTTTGTCACCTCAAAAGAGTCGGGGCAAGGCACCGGTTTGGGACTATGGATGGTATTCAATCTGGTTAAGAAGCTCGGCGGCGAAATCAGCCTGTCGAGTCCAGCAAAAAACAGTAACCGCGGCACCACTGCCAAGTTGACGTTTGACCTAAACCGCCACTAAAGGCGCTTAAGCGCCATTAAGTCCGCTTTGTGCCTTGTGTCAGCAGTACTTCAAGGTAACAATATGCCCCATCCACGAGACCACGCAAAATTTCTATGAGCAACGCGCCCCACAGAGATCAGATTCTGATCATCGAAGACGAAGAAATTATTCGTGCGTCCCTGCGCAAACTGCTCGAGCGCCATGACTACCAGGACAGTGATGCGGTCAGCATCAAGGCCGCAACTGACAGCTTTGACTTCAACGACTTCGCCCTGATCATTAGCGACCTGCGTCTGCCGGGGCAGCTTGGCACTGACCTAATTAAAATGGTCGATCCCGTCCCAGTGCTGATTATGACCAGCTATGCCAGCCTGCGCTCAGCAGTGGATACCATGCGCCAGGGCGCTGTGGACTATATCTCCAAACCCTTTGTCCACGACGAGATGCTACTATCAGTTCGGCGCATTCTCAGCGCATCGCAACACCGGGCCGCAGCGGCAAAGACCCTCGGCGAAATCGCCCTGCTGGGCACCAGTGAAGCGATTAAAAAAGTCACCCGGGTGATCCCCAAAGTTGCGGCCTCGGATCTACCAATACTGATTTATGGAGAGACCGGCTGCGGCAAATCAGCTCTGGCAGTGGCTATCCACAGGGGTAAAAAATCCACGCGGCAACGATTTATCAATATTAACTGTGCCGGCCTCAAAGAGACTGAGCTGGTCAGCCAGCTCGATGCCAGCAACGCAAGCGCCACTATTTTTCTCAACAATATCGCCGAATTAGCCGCCCCTCTACAGCCGCTATTATTGAGAGCTATGCAGGCCAGTCAGTGTCGTTTCATCTGTTCCTCTGACCAAGATCTTGAGCAGCTCTGCCAGGCCAACCTGTTCCGCAAAGACCTCTACTACGAAATTAATGTGGTGAGCATAGCCATGCCGACACTGCGTCAACGCAACGCTGACATCCTTACTATTGCCGAGGCGATACTCGAGCACTTCGACGACACCAGCTCGGGATTAACCCCGCAAGCCAGGCAGGCAATAGCCCGCTATCAATGGCCCGGCAATCTGCGACAACTAAAAAACAGCTTGCAGCAGGCGGTAATTCTGGCAGCCCCAGACGAGCCTATTGATACAGAACTGGTAGGTCTTGCAGAGCAGCCGTCAGACTCCGGGCAGATCCCAAGACTCGCCAGCAATCGAGTAACCGGTCACAGTACCGCGCCTAATTATGATGCGCCAGCAGGTCTATCACTGGAGGACTACTTCACCCGCTTCGTTCTCGAAAACCAAGAGAATATGAGCGAAACAGATCTCGCCAAAAAACTCGGCATCAGTCGCAAAAGTCTCTGGGAACGACGCAACAAGCTGGGTATTAGCCGTAAAAAGACCGATGACCCACAGGGCGACTAACTGCCATCAAAGGTCGCTTTAGTTGCCCACCGAGATGTTTCCTCTGTTAAACTCTGAGGTCTAATAACAACCTAACCGGCAATCACTTAATGCTGAAACGCATAAGTAAGTTTTTCCAACGAAATAATTCCTCAGTGAGTGCGTCTGGCCCACTCGTTTTTGGCGATGGCCAGCACTGCCTCTCGCCGGATATGATCAACCGTGACGCCTACAAAGTCGTCGACGTTTTACAGAAAGCCGGATTTGAAGCCTATGTTGTGGGTGGCTGTGTACGCGACCTACTAATCGGCTTGAAACCGAAAGACTTTGACGTCGCCACCAGCGCCAAGCCCTGGGAAGTCAAAGAACTGTTTCGCCGCTCACGGATTATTGGTCGACGCTTCCAAATAGTCCATGTGCAGTTCAGCCGCGAAATCATTGAAGTCACCACCTTTAGGTCTAACAGTAGCCAGACCACCAGCAAAAACCGTCGTCAGCAGACCGACAGCGGCATGCTCACCAGAGACAATGTCTTTGGCACTGTGGAAGAGGATGCCTCGCGCCGCGATCTCACGGTTAACGCCCTCTATTACGACCCTAGCACCAACAGCATCCATGACTTTACCAATGGCATCGACGATATGGATGCCAAGGTTATCCGTATTATTGGCGACCCGGAAACCCGCTTTCGGGAAGATCCAGTGCGCCTATTGCGCGTTGCGCGCTTTGCCGCAAAACTGGGTTTTAGCATAGAGTCTGCCACCGCCAATCCAATGAAACACCGCGCCGCCGATCTGCAACAGGTTTCGCCGCCGCGACTGTTTGATGAGACACTGAAACTGTTTATGAGTGGCCAGGGTTTAGACACTTTTAAAATACTGGTTGAGCACGGCCTGTTTGATTATATAGTTCCCCAGTTAGGGCCTATGCTCAATGACCGCCAGGGCAAAGCCATGAAGCTGGCATCTCAGGCGCTGATCAATACCGACAAACGCATTCAAGCTTCACAGCGTGTTACCCCAGCCTTTATTTATGCCGCCCTGTTGTGGCCTGCGGTGCAAAGGCTGGCAAGCAATTTCGAGAAAAATGGCAACTCGCCACCCTATGCCCTGAGCAAGGCGGCGGGAGAAATCATTCTCAACCAGATTCCAGTCACCGCCATCCCCAAGCGCTTTAGTATTCCTATGCGCGAGATCTGGGACTTGCAGTTACACCTGCGCCGTCGCGGCGGCAATCGTGCCCAGCGTCTCGTCGAGCATCCACGCTTTCGAGCAGCCTATGATTTTGTCTTGCTGCGGGAGCAGGCAGGGGAAGATCTCGATGGCCTCGGTGCTTGGTGGACAACCTACCAGGAAGCTAACAATGAAAGTCGCCAGACCATGGCCGACGACGTGATGAGCACTGACCGCAGCCCGAAGAAGCGCCGCCGTCGACGCAACAGTCCCAAACCCACAGCAGACCCCGCGCAATAATGGCTGCAGTCTATATAGCTCTGGGCAGTAATATGGACAGCCCCCACAGCCAGCTAGACAGTGCTCTTGAGGCCATGGCGCAACATCCAGAACTACAGCTGATCGGCGTCTCCAGTCGCTACCAGACGCCGCCCATTGGCCCTCAGCAGCCAGACTTTATCAATGCCGCAGCACAGCTCAGTACCGAGCTGTCTCCACTGGATTTGCTCGATGCGCTACAGGCTATAGAACAACAGCAAAATCGGGTGCGCAGTATTCACTGGGGTCCACGGACTCTGGATCTGGATATATTGCTCTACAGCAACGTTGTGGGCGACTCTCTTGTAATTGAGAGCGAGCGCCTGACGATTCCCCACCCACGCATGGCTGAGCGTGCATTTGTTCTGGTTCCCCTAACCGATCTCAATCCTCAGCTAGCCCTACCCAGCGGAGAAACTGTCGCCCAACTATTGGCAAACTGCTCCCAGCAAGGTATCGTCAAATTAGAAATCGGCACAATTTAAAAAGTCGATAAATTAGTTCACTGTCCAAGCACAGACTTTCGGAGAGCAATGTGGAGCAAACAATTCTCAGTGAATTCAATCTCGACCTGGCTACAACAACAATTCCACAATACATTGCCATAGAAGGCCCAATTGGGATTGGTAAGACGACGCTGGCCAAGCGGCTGGCCCACTCTTTCAACTACGAAATACTGCTTGAAGATGCTGAAGAAAACCCCTTTCTCGAACGTTTTTATCAGGATCGCAGCAGCAACGCTCTGCCCACTCAGCTGTTTTTCTTATTTCAGCGTATGCGCAAACTACAGGAAATACGCCAAGGGGATATTTTCCAGCCGGTGCGCATTGCCGACTTTCTGATTGAAAAAGACCCGCTGTTTGCCAAGATAACGCTGGATGACGACGAGTACCGTCTCTATCAAACGATCTATGACAATATTATCACCGACCTGCCAAAGCCCGACCTGGTGGTCTACCTGCAAGCCCCCACAGAGACACTCTACGATCGTGTAAAACTGCGTGGCACCGCCAGCGAACAGGCAATCGAACTCAGCTATCTGCAACAGCTAAATGACGCCTACACCCAGTTTTTCTATTACTACGACGACACGCCGCTGTTAATCGTCAACACCGAAGCCATCAACCTGGCAAAAAGTGAGCGCGACTATCACAATCTTGTGGAGTACATGCTGCAAATTAGTTCTGGGCGACATTACTACAACCCTCACCCACTGCAGTAAAACCGCTATAATCTCGACATAGTGATTCTATTAAAGCGTCTATTGAGACGCAAAAAGGACTCTGACTAAAAGACTATGAAAACAACCACCATTAGTAATCTTGCCACAATGAAAGACGCAGGCGAAAAATTCGCCGTGATCACCGCCTATGATTTCACTTTCTCAAAACTGATTGAGAATGCTGGGATTGAAGTGGTATTGGTGGGCGATTCACTGGGCAATGTTATTCAAGGCTGCGACAGCACATTGCCTGTGACCATCGACGATATGGCCTATCACACCGAAGCGGTAAAGCGCGGCAACAACCGCGCGCTGCTGATGACTGATATGCCCTTTATGTCCTATGCCACAGAGGGGCAGGCCATGGATAACGCCGCCATTCTCATGCAGGCTGGCGCCCAGATGGTCAAACTCGAAGGGGGTGCTTGGCTCGCGGATACGGTTTATCTACTCAGTCAGCGCGGCATTCCCGTCTGTGGCCATGTCGGTCTAACCCCTCAGTCGGTGCATAAACTCGGCGGCTATAAAGTGCAGGGTAAAGAAGATCAGGCTGCAGAGCTGATGATCACCGACGCACTGGCACTGGAAGACGCCGGCGCGGAACTGATCGTTGTGGAATGTGTGCCCTCAGCACTGGGCAAGCAACTCTCTGACGCCCTGACCATTCCAGTTATAGGCATTGGTGCTGGACCGGATACAGATGCTCAGGTGTTGGTACTCCACGATATGCTCGGTATCTCACAGCGCCTGCCGCGCTTCTCAAAGGACTTCCTTGAACAAGAAGCCAGTATTCAGGACGCGATCACCGCCTATGGCAACGCCGTGCGCGCAGGCACTTTCCCCTCGTCTGAACACTGTTTTAAATAGAGCTCGGCGAAACTAAAAACAATACAAATAAACAGCGAGAAAATAACCTCATGAGCAATCAATTAATTTATGACTTCACTGTTGCAGATAGTGGCGGCAACCCTGTTTCATTGGAAGACTACCGCGGCAAGGTGGTACTGATTGTCAATACCGCCAGCAAGTGTGGTTTTACTCCCCAGTACACTCAGTTGCAGGAACTCTATGATCAATACAATGAGCGTGACTTCGTGGTGCTGGCCCTGCCCTGCAATCAGTTTGGCGGCCAAGAGCCAGGCAGCAATGCCGAGGTTCAGGAGTTTTGTCAGATGAATTTCGGGCTTAGCTTTCCGGTGATGGGCAAGATTGACGTCAATGGCAGTGAGCAGCACGCGCTTTACACCCACCTGAAAAGTCAGGCTGGCGGTGTGCTCAATAGCAAGATTAAGTGGAACTTCACCAAGTTTTTAGTCGACCGCGAAGGTCAGGTAGTGAAACGTTATGCGCCGATCCGCAAGCCCAAAGACCTCGCCGCGGATATTGAAAAACTGCTCTAAGCTAGAGTCAGAACTAGCTTAGTCGACAGGTTGCCGTCATCTGACGGCAACGTCTATATAGAGTGCGGCTGCTACTTGCTGGCACGCAACTCAGCAAAATACTTTTTCGCCGCCGCATTCACCTTGGGCGCCAAGACCAGTGTTGAGATCATCGTTGGAATCGCCATGGTGGCATAGGCCGCCAGAATCAGGCCGTTAACAATATCCATCGAGACCACCGCTCCCACCACAATCAAGCTGATATAGACTGGCGTGTAATAGTGTTCGCGCTCGGCACCGAATAGAAATCCAGCACACTTCACCCCATAGAACCACATGCTCACCATGGTGCTAAAGCTCAGCATACCCACCATAACCAACAGCAGATAGATGCCAGCAACAGGAAACACCTGCTCTATAGCGCGAGCCGTCATGGTCACACCGGCGAGCCCAGAATCCGCCTGCCAGACACCAGTCAAAAGAATGATCAATGCGGTACAGGTACAAACCAGCAGAGTGTCGATCACCGGGCCAACCATCGCGACAATGCCTTCACGAATCGGCTCTGTGGTTTTCGCCGCGCCATGGGCCAGAGACTCAGTGCCGATACCCGCTTCATTGGAGAAGGCGCCGCGGCGCACACCAATCATAATCACTGCTCCCACAGAACCACCGGCTGCTGCCTCACCGGTAAAGGCGTCAGTAATAATCAGCCAAAACACCGACGGGATATCCGCAGCGTAGGTATAGAGAATCACCGAAGTCATACCCAGATAGAGAATAACCATGGTCGGTACCAAACGCACGGTTAAACGACCAATGCGCTCAATGCGCCCCGCCACAACAATAGTGACCAGAGCCGCCACGGTAAGACTGGCGAAAAAATCAAAGGCGAAGTGCTGCTCGCTAGTAGCCAAGCCCGCTGGAATGGCGATGCTGTCACGGAGCAATTGAATAAACTGGTTAGCCTGGAAAAGCGGTAACGCGCCAATCAGGCAGGCCACGGCAAACAGCGCCGCCAGGGGATACCAGCGCTTGCCCATACCCTCCATAATCACGTACATGGGGCCGCCGCGCAGTGCGCCGAGAGAGTCATGGCCGCGGAACATCACTGACAGCGATGCGGTATAAAACTTGGTTGCCACGCCGACTATGGCAGTCACCCACATCCAGAACACCGCGCCCGGGCCACCGATACTAATGGCAATCGCCACGCCGGCAATATTGCCCAGACCAATGGTGCCAGACAGCGCTGTAGATAAAGCCTGCGAGTGAGGAATATGCCCAGGGTCATTGGGGTCGCTGTACTTGCCCCGTAGCAGCGCAATGGCATGGCCAAAGTAGCGATAGGGCTGCATGCGTGAACGGATCATAAAGAACAGCCCACCGCCGACGAGAAGCACCACTAAAGGTGTGCTCCACATTAGATCAGCCCAGGCATTAAGAAAGTTTTCGATTTGCTTTAGAGTAGTTTCAGTCATTATTTTTATAATTCTTTTTTGACGGAAAAATGAGAGCGCTCACAGGGACCGCTGTGAAACGAACCTGTCATGAACTTTTAGGCTTTACATAAAGAACCAAACTGTGCCCCACTAATTGATAACCTTGCTCCGCGGCAATGCGTTCTTGCAAGTTTTCAATCTCAGCATCGTGAAATTCAATCACCTTGCCGGTCTCTGTGCAGACCATATGGTCGTGGTGCTCGCCGCGGTCAATCTCGTAAATCGCCGGGCCATTATCAAAATTGTGCCGTTCCACAAGACCTGCCGCCTCAAATTGGGTGAGCACCCGATAGACCGTGGCAATGCCAACATCACCGTCGGAATCCCGCAGTGCTTGGTAGATATCTTCAGCTGTCATATGACGATCGCTGCAGTTTTCGAGGATCTGCAAGATCTTTACCCGGGGTAAAGTTACCTTGAGTCCGGCTTTTTTTAGTTCTTGATCTTCCAGAGTCATGCTTAGCCCTTCTCTATGCTGGTCGCTTTGGGTATTATCCCCGTTCGCTCAACCAACGGGAACCCCACAAATGCGAATAGTTCTGATTTGCTTAATAAGTTATACGCTTCTGGCCAGCGGCTGCAGCTGGATCAAATTCCCTGGGGTACACAAAGTAGCCATCCAGCAAGGTAATATTGTTGATCAGGAAATGATTGATAAACTGCTTCCAGGCATGACCAAGTCACAGGTTCGCTTTGTGCTCGGCACGCCTCTGGTAACCGATACCTTTAATCAAACCCGCTGGGATTATTTCTACAGCCGTAAATCACCTGCTGGCAAAGAGACTCAGGAGCAGGTGACCATTTTCTTTGATCAGGACGATAAACTGGAGCGCATGAGCGGTGACTATATGCCCACCCCTGCTGCGGAGCCCGAGGCTAAGTAAGCTTGCTGGGTCGACGCAAAACTGGGTCGGCCTAAGCTATTGCATTAGAGGGCTGTTGAATTCGAGAGCTATTGAATAGAGAGTCCTCTATCTAAAAAGCTTTCTATCTAAAGAGCTTTCTATATTAAGAGCTATCTATCTAAACAGTCTTGCCTTCAATCTCTGCCTGCTCTTTCTTGAGCTTGGCTTCCTCAGCACGACGCCGCCGCACTTCTTTCGGATCGGCGATCAGCGGACGATAAATTTCCACCCGGTCGCGCTCCTGCAACTGATATTCACTGGGCTCAGCCAGCCCTTTAGTACCCAGAACCTGAGCAAAAATACCCATTTTGCAGTTATCCAGATCAATCTGCGGAAAACTCTGCACAATGCCAGACTGCTCAACCACTTGCAGAGCCGTAGTGCCAACAGGCACATTTAGTTGGATTAACTTTTGCTTCTCGGGCAGTCCGTAAACCACCTCTACCACAATCATTTTATTGTCGGTCATTTGCCTTCCCATATACTTGATCAGCGCGGCGACAAAGGGAATCTACCAGATCATTTGCCATGTTTGAGAACAACTTTGACGCTGCCATGCCCATTGCCATACTGTTAAATTCAAATTCCAAATCGAGGCTTACTTTGCAGGCCTCAGGGGTCAGCGCCTTAAAGTTCCAAACCCCACGCAAGCTTTTAAAAGGCCCATCTTCCAAACTCATTTCAATAGTGCTCGGTGCACTGAGACTGTTGCGCGTCATAAAGCTGGTCTTAACCCCAGCCTTCTTTAAATCGAGCCGCGCAACCATCATCTGATCGCTCTGTTCAATGACCTCGGCGCTCTGACAGCCATCCATAAATTGCGGGTAGTTGGCCACATCGTTGACCAAATCAAACATTGCCTGATCCGAGTACATTACCAGAGCGGAACGCTGGACCTTATTCAAAGCAACCCCATCTCAGTCAGCCCTAAGCAAAGAATTTGTCATAAATACCCATGACAAAGACGGCGGCTATAGCCACAGGGGCCACATATCGCAGCATAAAGCGCCAGCACTGCATAACCCAGGGCGAGGTGCCCTGCATTTCATCGTCGACAAATTCATCTTTCATTACATAGCCAACAAATACCGCAATCAACAGACCCGACAGGGGCAGCATCACATTGGAGGTAAGGAAGTCTAAGAAGTCAAAGAAGGTAAATCCAGCAACCGTTGAATCGGCCCAGATATTAAACGAGAACACACTGCCCAGACCCAGCAACCAGGTGCCGCCTGCGATCAGGGAATTGGCCTGAATACGATTCATATCCTTGGCTTCAATCAACCAGGCCACAGCGGGCTCAAGCAGTGAAATAGCAGAGCTCCAAGCAGCGATGGTCACCAGCACAAAAAACACCGAGCCAATCAATAGCCCGCCAGGCATATTACCAAAGGCCACTGGCAGACTAATAAACATCAAGCCGGGGCCAGCACTGGGTTCAACACCGGGAGTCGCAAAGACAATCGAGAAGATAATTAAACCCGAGATAATTGCGGTCAGGCTGTCGAAAAAAGCGACGGTCAAAATGGTTTTACCTATATTGGCATTCTGCGGCATATAAGCACCGTAGGCCATGATTGCACCCATACCAATACTCAGGGTAAAGAATGCCTGGCCCATGGCCTCGAGCACTCCACGGCCGCTCAGTGCGGCAAAGTCGAAGGTGAAGAGGAAGTCCCAACCGGCCTGAAAGTTACCGCGAAAGAAGCTAAAACCGAGCAGTATTAGCAACATAATAAAAAGCAGCGGCATTAATATTTCCACCGCAACACCAAGACCTTTTTTGACGCCGCCGACTACTACACCGACACAGAGCATTAGAAATAAGGTCTGCCAAAATACCAACCGCGCTGGGTCAGCTAACAGCTTGCCAAAAACCCCAGCGGCAATCTCTCCAGTGGCACCGCGCAGCTCACCAGAGGCCATGGCAAAGATATAATCCAGCGCCCAACCGGCAATCACCGCATAGAATGAAATAATCAGCATGCCAGCCACAACACCGAGCCAACCAATATGACGCCAGGCTGAGTGCGCGCCGCTCTCAGCGACCATCTCGCGCATGGAGTTGATTGGGCTCTGACGACCGCGGCGACCAATAGCCACTTCAGCCATCATCACCGGAACACCGATTAATAGAATACAGGCTATGTAGGCGAGCACAAATGCGCCACCGCCATTACTGCCGGCAACATAGGGAAACTTCCACATATTGCCGAGACCCACAGCAGATCCGGTGGCCGCCATAATAAAGGTCCAGCGACTGGTCCAGGTTCCGTGCATGCCTTTTTGTTGTAAACCCATAAACTGCCCCAAAAAATGATTCCGGATTGTAACGCTATCCCACAGGCGATCCTAATCAAAAAGCGCTTAATAGCTGCGCATTTGGTTATGATAAATAGACCAGCAGACGTATAATCGCGAGTTATGACAAAAAAGAAACCTAAAGCTCAATCTAGCACTATCGCTCTCAATAAGAAGGCGAAGCACAACTATTTTCTCGAGCAAAAGTTTGAGGCGGGAATTTCTCTGATGGGCTGGGAAGTAAAGAGCCTGCGCGAGGGCAAGGTGAATCTCACCGACACCTATGTGTTGTTGCAGAATGGCGAGGCCTGGTTGATTGGCACCAATATCACACCACTGGCCACCGCCTCGACCCACTATGTCACCGAGCCGATTCGCTCACGCAAGCTGTTACTCAATCGCAGAGAGTTGGATAAGCTCGAAGCTGGAGTCAATCAAAAGGGCCACACCTGTGTGTGTACAGCGATGTATTGGAAAACCCATCTGATTAAAGTTGAGATTGCCTTGGCCAAAGGCAAGGCTGATTTCGATAAGCGCAATGACGATAAAGAGCGCGATTGGGATCGTCAGAAGCAGCGGATTATGCGGCACTCTGCTTAGCAGCGCGGGCTTAGCCGCAGCCGGTTAATCACAAAGGACTAACTCATGGAAGAGATTAGATTCGTCCACCTCTCTGAAGTAAATCATCGATTTGATGAACAATGAAATGGTCGGCAAGCAGATGCCATTGCTGGCCAATGGTTTTTCCACTGCAAACTGCCGTGCTTTCTTTAATGCCAAAAAGCAGCTCTGGGATCAACATGGCTATGGACCCTGGGCGTTTCTTATCAAAGATGAATTTGCTGGCTGGGGAGGCTTGCAAACAGAGAATGGCGACACCGATTTTGCCCTGGCTCTCCACCCAAGGTTCTGGGATTGGGGCCGAAGAATTTTCAATCAGATCAAAGATCAGGCCTTTAACCAGATGCAGCTTGATTCAATCACTATCCTGTTACCCCCAAGCCGGCCCAACTCCAAAGCGATAACCCGCTTTGGTTTTATCGAAGAGGGTCAACTAACTATCGACGACGAAACCTTTGTTAAGTTTCGTCTTAGTAAGGCTTAGCCTTATCTCGCAATAATATTGCCGTCGATAGCGAGGCCTTACTTTTTATTGCCAAACAGCCCTTTCAGCGCCCCGGCTTTTTCTTTCACCTGATCTTCCAGTGACTTACCCATATCTTTAATCGCCCCTGACTGGCTGGCAGCCTTGCCCGCCGCACCAACAATGGCAGTGATAATTTCTGCCGCAGCCTCAGCACCAGAAACACCGCCATCCCCTTCCCCGGAGGCACCTATATCAGTCAACCGCAGGTCGGGCAGCTCTAGGTCGAGACCTTTGCCACCGAGAATCGCATAGTGAACCACGGCATCGGTAATTCTCAGGTCGCGGATAATAAACTTTTTACCCTTGGCATCAGTGCCCCCCTGGCTGCTATCGGCACCCAAATAGTCGGCTATGTTGGCCTGAATCTGATCTAGATTACTGCGCCCGCCGGACCGCTCCATGGTAATTTCAGGGGCCACAATGCGCAGAGAGTCGACGACTATTGTGTCACTGGCCAAGGATTCTGGATCCATGGCAAAACTGATAAGACCCAGTTTAAAGGCATCGGCGGCGGCAAAGCCCGTGGGATTCCCCACTCGCAGTCCTGTAAAGCTGCCTTTGGCGTCGGTGAGGCTGAGATCTACCGAATTCAAGGTAACCTCTGAACCGCTCAATTCAGGCCCGATGGTTTCTACTGCGGTCTTGATACCGCGATCCAAGTTCGCCAGAACAACAATCACCAACACAACGACTAACAGAATAATTATTGCGGTAATCTTTCCAATTTTATTCATCTTGTCTCTCCTATGGTCTCAATTCAATCTAATTAGATAAAGCATAGATGCTATTCTGCTAGCTGTAAAAATAGCACTATCATCAGAGCTAGGATTACCCTTTTGAACCTAGGATCGAATCAACAATGACTGCAATAATATCACCTCTCACCACCCCCTCAGTCATCCTTGAAGGGTTTAAATTACTCTGGCACCGACGAATTCGTTGGCTGGTGATTATCCCCACATTGATCAACCTGATTCTGTTTTCTGCGGCCACCTGGTTTGCTGCGGTCTGGGTGAGCGACTGGCTGAGCTTTTTGATTGCCTCGGTGCCAGAATGGCTCGAGTGGCTGGTGTGGATTATCTGGTTATTGTTTGCGCTGCTGGCGCTGGTTATCTATGCCTTCACCTTCACAGTATTCGCCAATCTGATTGGCTCGCCGTTTTACGGAATTATTGCTGAGCGGGTGATTGCCCTAGAGCGTGGCGACAGTAATGAAATGCAGACTTCCGCTTCAGCACTCTTAACCACCGCTTGGAGCAGCTTTCGTCGTGAACTACAGATCATCGCCTATATGCTGCCGCGAACTATCGGTATCGCGCTGGTCACCTTGGTGATTAGTTTTGTTCCGCTGATTAATATTTTGGCGCCACTGATTGCTGCAAGCTGGGCGGCTTGGTCTCTGGCGCTTCAGTATATGGATTATCCAGCGGACAGCGATGAGCTGAGCTTTACCGAGGTGCGACAGCGCGCAGGGAAGCAGAGATTATTGTCACTGAGTTTTGGGTTGTCGGCACTGGTGGCAGCGGCGATTCCGCTGGTCAACTTGCTGTTGCTGCCGGCCACTGTGATTGGCGGCACCTTGCTCTGGTGTCGCGAATACAGTGAGCTGTAATGAGGTGTGAAAAGAGCAATGGCACAGCAGAGCGCTGTGCCATTTGAGTTAGCCGACGGTATTTGGCTACGCTTTATTGCCGTCTACGTCACCTTCTTTAGCTACGGACTCATCTTCTGAGGGCTCTTTATCTGCTGAGGGCGCTTTATCTGCTGAGGGCGCTTTATCCGCTGGGGGCTCTTTATCCGCTGAGGGCTCTCCAACTTCAACCGCAACCACCGGCTCAACTTCTGCTGGCGCCTCGAGAGCGATCTCGGCTTGCGCTGGCTCTTGTGCAACCGCTGCAGGTGCCTCTGTTGCTACGGGTGTTTCTTTAGCAGCAGACTCTTGTTGGGCCGCAGGCGCTTGTTGGGCCGCAGGCGCTTCTTTAGCCGCAGTTTTTTCTTTAGCCGCAGGCGCTGCTTCGACAACAGGTGCTTTTTTAGCCACTGGCGCTTTGCGCACTGGTGCAGGTGACTCAGCCAGTAAGGCTTCATCCGGCATGGTGCAAGACAGCTTCATATCCAACAGCTTCTCGATCGGCTCGAGCAAGAATGCATCGTCTTCACAGGCAAAGCTGATGGAGATGCCGGTTTCGCCAGCACGACCGGTGCGACCAATACGGTGTACATAGTCTTCAGGCTCTTCTGGCAGGGTAAAGTTAATCACGTGGCTGACGCCGTTGACGTGAATACCGCGACCGGCGACATCGGTGGCGACCATCACTTTGATGGCACCGCTCTTAAAGCCTTCCAGTGTTTTCATGCGGCGCGCCTGAGGCACATCACCGGCAATCAAACCCACTTTGAAACCCTGCTTCTTTAAACGCTCATAGAGAGTACGACAAATATCGCGACGGTTAGCAAACACCATAACGCTCTGAACATCATCGCTTTTAAGAATATTTTGTAGCAGGGCAAATTTTTCACTGGCGGTGGTGATAAAGATTTTCTGTTCGACGGTATCCGTCGCCACACGCTCTGGCTCCATCTCAAGCTTGACTGGTTTATCAGTCCACTGCTCAGACAGACGCATTACATCGTCAGTAAAAGTCGCTGAGAACAACAGTGTTTGGCGGTCTTCTTTCGGCGGCGTTGAACGCACTAGACGGCGAACCTGGGGAATAAAGCCCATATCCAACATGCGGTCGGCTTCATCGATTACCAGCACTTCAACCTGATCCAGGTGAACATCTTTATTGCTGGCAAAATCCAATAGGCGCCCTGGGGTTCCCACCAAGATATCGCAGTGTGAACGCTTGATTTTATGCAGTTGCTTGCCGTAGTCCATGCCACCGACCAGGGTGTGTACCTTGAGGTCGGTGTGCTGAAGCAGCTGTTGGGCATCTTCGCCGATCTGAATTGCCAGCTCGCGAGTCGGCGCCAGAATCAATGCGCGGGCTTCGCCCATATAGCGCTCGTCTTCGACAGGAAATTTGAGCAGGTCATTGATAATACTGATCAGAAAGGCAGCCGTTTTACCTGTACCCGTCTGTGCCTTGCCGACCATGTCATGGCCACGCAAAGTATGGGGCAACGAAGCACCCTGGATCGGTGTGGCATAACTAAAGCCAGCAGTCTGGATGGCTTGCAGCAGTGGCAGAGGCAGATCGAAGTCGTGGAAGCGGGCTTTGCCCTCTTGCACTTCGACAACAAACTGATCGGCACTCCAGGCTTTTTCAGCGCTGGAACTGTTGCGACCACGGCCACGTCCGCGACGTCTTGGACCTCGCACAGATGACTTTTTGGCTTCGTTGTCGGGAGTAGAATTTTCTGGGGCTGTAGTTTCAGTCAAGTTTGGGCACGCATATTTGGACAGTGATTAAACACCGGGTTCAATGCACGCTATGCGTTTAAGGCAATCTTTTTGAAACGCTGTGTGCACATATTTGCGCCGCGAGTGTAGCAGAATTGTCGGCGAGTCGTTTGGATTTGTGATCTGGCCCACCGACGGTCTGTGCTGCAAACTACATCTTGGTCAGCCCCACACGCCGGGCAATCCAGTAGTCGAGACTAAACCAGCGCCCACCGCCGCTAAACAAGAGCATCAACAGCATAATAAAGTAAGTCGCCGCAAACTCGATGCCATTATTAAGAATCACCAAACCGCCCTTCTCGGTGAGCCAGCTGTAGTTGCCATGGCGCTTTAACAGTGACTTCGCTGCGCTTAAACGCTCACCCACGCCAACGCTATTTTCAAGGCTCCGCTCTGCTGCGGGCACGCCGACCATGGCCAAGACTTTGGCGGTGCTGGTGTGGGGATCTCCCGGAGCAATGGCAAACCAACCTTTGTCCCAGTGAGCGGTGCCCGCCGCGACCAACATAGTCACCATCAATGGCAGCACCACCAATCGAGTTGCCAGACCGGCCAAAAGGGCGAGGCCGCCAAGCAGTTCGGCACTGGCTGCAAGCAACACCATTACCGCGGGAGCTGGCAGACCCAGCCCCCAATCGGAGCTGCCAAACCAGGCCACCATATCGTCCCAGTTGGCAAATTTATGCAGGCCCACACCAATAAAAATCGGCGCCAGAGAAAGCCGCAGAGCGAGGGGGCCAAGCCAGTCAATATAGTTAAGTTTTGAGAGGAAGAGGCTGTACCAGATAACCAACTGTTGCATGTTCATCGCTCCTTGATTTTATTGTTACAGATTATGTCAGTGGCAGATTAGATTGCCACTTAGCAAAAAAATTCCAACCTCTTTATCAGTTAGCATATATTCCTCGAACACGCCCTGTTTTCTCTCGCTTTGCACCGACCATTAGCCGAGAATGAAGGCTCAAATTACCCTGTGCGAAAAATGCCTGTCGACAAGATTAATAAGTCCAATCAACTCAGCCATGCTAAGCAGCTATGGTCCCTCGCCGGACCGCTGATTTTCGGTCAGGTGGCTGTGGTCGGTATGACCGTAACCGATATTTATATGGCCGGCCAAATCAGCGCCGACGAACTGGCTGCGGTGCAGTTGGGCGGCAGTATCTGGGCAGTGCTCAATCTTATTGTGATTGGTATTATGCTCGGCAATAGTCCGCTTATTGGTAACCACTGGGGTGCAGGAAATAAGCATCTGGTACGCTTTCAGTTTCAGCAGGCGCTGTGGTTAGCGGTGCCTGTGGGTGTCGCCGTGAACTGTGGCATTCTGATGGGGATTTATATTCTCGGGCAGCTACAGATTCCTCCGGAAGTCTACGATGTCGGCCGCCGCTACATGCTGCCATTTCTGATTACCGGACTCATGTTTCCAGCGTTTTTTGTCTTCCGCACTACCTTTGAAGGTATGGGTGATATCCGGCCAGTGATGGTCTTTAACGGCCTCGCTTTCCTGCTTAATATTGTTCTCGACTATGTGCTGGTGTTCGGTAAGCTGGGGTTGCCAGCAATGGGCGGCGCGGGAGCCGGTTGGGCCACGGCCATTGTTATGACCTTTTTACTGATCTGTATGGCAGTCTATGCCCAGCGCTCCAGCACCATGCGCGCGCTAAAACTCTACAGTGATTTTGCCCGGGTCAATATCGCAGCGATTGTAAATATCTTGCGCCTCGGCATTCCTATCGCCCTCAATATCGCCGCAGAAATTATGTTTTTCGCGATTATCCCCCTGATGATCGCCCACCTGGGTTCCGATGTAGTCGGCGCTCATGCCATCGCCATCAATATAGATTCACTGGCCTTTATGGTGCCCCTGGGTGTAGCGTCGGCGCTGACAATTAAGGTGGCTATGGCGGAAGGTGCTGGCGATCCAAGACTGGCGCGACGCTTTTGTATAGTCGGCTACAAGATGGTATTTATGCTTGGCCTGACCACGGCTGTATTAAAGGTCACCCTGCGGGAAGACTTGGCCGCGCTGTTTAGTGCCGATCCCAATGTTCAGCTAATCGCTGCCAACCTGTTCTTGTTTGCTGCTGTGTTGGGCTCTGTGGATTCATTGCAGATGACCGCCAGCGGTGCACTGCGCGGTTATAAAGATGTGCGTATACCGCTGCTGATTCAAGTGGTGGCGTTCTGGGTCATTGCCTTTCCCATCGCCTATTCTCTGGCGCTCACGGATATCTGGGGCGAGCCAATGGGAGTCTACGGTTTTTGGGTGGGGACTATTATTGGCGCTTCCTGCGCCGGGATTGGTTTGATGACTCGATGGAATATTGTTTCTCGGCGCAGAATTCAGGCGCTGGGGAATTTATAACGACCTTGGGTCAATCGCTCAAGATCGTTTAAGTCAGAATGAGTCGTCACCGACTTAAAGCCAGCCTGCTCAAGTAACTGGCGCACCGCACCGCCCTGATCAAAACCATGTTCAAGCAACAACCAACCACCATCCGCTAAGTAATCCACGCTCTGGGCGCAGACCAGGCGCATATCATCTAAACCATCATCACCAGAGACCAGGGCCGAGGCCGGTTCAAAACGTACATCACCCTGACTGAGATGGGGGTCATTGGCTTCAATATAGGGTGGGTTGCTGACGATCAGATCAAAGCGCTGGGCTGGAATAGCCGCAAACCAGTTGCTGGTAAACAGCTTGACATTGTCGAGTTGATAGCGCAGGCGATTGCGCTCAGCTAATTCCACCGCCTGTTGCTGTAGGTCCACAGCGCAGACTTTCCAACAGTTGCGCTCCGTGGCAAGTGACAAGGCAATGGCGCCAGTCCCAGTGCCTAAGTCCAACACCGAAGCCTGATCAGAAAGGGATAATTCCAGCGCCACTCCCACCAGCAATTCAGTTTCCGGACGGGGAATCAATGTTGCAGGGGAGACCTCCAGGTCAAGACTCCAAAATCCCTGAGATCCGATTAAATAGGCTACAGGTTCGCCAGTTATACGGCGTTTTAATAACGCGTTGAACTGGGCACTCTGATCATCGCTGACCTGACGCTCAGGCCAGGTTTTCGAATAGCTGGGAGACACCCCCAGCACAAAGCAGAGCAATAATTCGCAATCTAATCGCGGGCTGTCGCTGAGATGATTGGCCTCAGTGGCAGATTGAAGCAGTTCGGCAATGGTCATTATTCAGACAGACTGGCGAGTTGCTCCGCCTGGAACTCATTGACCAGAGGGCCGAGCACGTCGTCGAGAGAGCCTTCCATCACTTCACCCAGCTTATAGAGAGTCAGGTTAATCCGGTGATCAGTCACTCGCCCCTGGGGAAAGTTATAGGTGCGAATACGCTCCGAACGATCGCCGCTGCCGACCAAGCTTTTACGCTGATCCGACTGCTCTTTGGCCACCGCCTCATCCTGCACCGCAGTTAATCTCGCCTGCAGTACCGACATCGCCTTGGCGCGGTTTTTATGTTGCGAGCGCTCGTCCTGACATTCCACCACCAAGCCGCTGGGCAGGTGAGTGAGACGAATCGCCGAATCCGTTTTGTTGACGTGCTGTCCACCGGAGCCAGAGGCGCGGAACGTATCCACTCTCAGATCACCTTTGTTAATCTCAATGGCATCCTGCTCATCGGCCTCGGCCATCACTGCAACAGTGCAGGCGGAAGTGTGTACATGGCCCTGAGATTCGGTGTCGGGCACCCGCTGCACTCGATGGGCACCGGATTCAAATTTCAATTTTGAGTAAACCCCCTGACCGACAATCCGCGCGATCACTTCTTTGTAGCCACCGTGGTCGCCGCTGTTCTCACTGATAATTTCAACCTTCCAGCGCTTGGTTTCCGCGTATCGGCTGTACATACGGAATAGGTCACCGGAAAAAATCGCCGCTTCATCGCCACCGGTTCCGGCACGAATTTCAAGAAACACATTTTTCGAATCTTTGGGATCTTTCGGCAGCAGCAGTTTTTGCATATCTAACTCAAGGACTTGTCGCGCGGCTTCACCGCTGCGCATCTCCTCTTGGGCCATCTCCCGCATATCCGTGTCCGAGTCCTTTAATAACAGCTTGGCCTCGTCAATATTCTCCACCACATCTTTGTAGCTGGCGTAGGTTTTAACTAAGGGTTCCAGCTCGGCATACTCTTTGGATAGAGCGCGAAAGCGATTTTGGTCGCTGATAATATCGCCGTCACTGAGTAGCGCGCCGACCTCTTCATAGCGTTCCGAAAGGTGATCTAACTTAGAGAGAATTGAAGCTTTCATTGAATATCCATGTCTGGTTTTGCACTGTTTAAGCGCGATACAAAAATTGGCGGTTGGAAAATTAGCTACTGGAAAATAAGAGAGGTATTGCAGTGAGCGACGCTA
>Ga0115003_10000396_pt1 | contig 38517 bp, 36 predicted proteins | sample ArcticOcean_MG_C_7_FD_88736 | JGI IMG/M metagenome (GOLD analysis project Ga0115003, IMG submission 88736) | Marine microbial communities from western Arctic Ocean - ArcticOcean_MG_CB11_88 | ecosystem: Environmental > Aquatic > Marine > Oceanic | place: Arctic Ocean: Canada Basin | collected...
AAATAATTATAGTCTAAATCTACATGTAAATTAGTTAATATTGTTTTTTTAGGTTTAACTAATTTTATTAATTTAATAGCATCATCATAATTAAAATGTGAGGGATGTTTATCTTTTCTTAAACAATCTATAATTAAATATTCAAGATTGATTAAATTTTTCAATGATTTATTCGGTATTTTATTGCAATCACTTATGTAAGCAATTTTATTAAACAAAAAACCAGTTGCCCTAATCATCCCATGCACAACATCAAAAGCTTTAAATGAAATTATTTTATTATTTTTTTTAATTATAAAATTATTTTTAACAATATTGGCTTTCATAATTGGTTTGTACCCATGCCTTGGTAAAAAACAGAATGTATATTTTTCCATTAAAGCAGCTATAGTTCGTTTGCTTCCATAAATAGGAATTTTTTTTTTATTTTTCCAAAAAAAAGGTCTCATTTCGAAAATACCAGAAGTTTGATCAGCGTGTTCATGAGTATATACAATTGCGTCTAATGAATTAATCTTATTAATTAAAAATTGACTTTTAATATCAGGCGATGTGTCTATTAATATAGATAGTCCTTCAAATTTAATATGTGCGCAACATCTCGACCTTAGGTTTTTTTTGGATTTTTTGAGATTGCCTTGATAATTAGTAATCCATGGTGAGCCTAGGGAACTACCGCAACCTAATATTGTAAATTTATTTTTCAATTAAGTTCACCAAATAATTTAAAAAAATTTTGTGTAGTTATTTTTGCAAAATCATCATAAGAAATATTTTTTAATTTAGATAAAAATTCAACAGTATGAACAATATAACTTGGTTCATTAGGTTTACCTCTTAATGGAACAGGAGCTAAATATGGGGAATCTGTTTCAACCAAGATTCTATTATCTGGTATTTGTCTAAATGTATCAGCTAATTCTATTGATTTTTTAAATGTCACAACACCACTAGCTGAGATGTAAGCGCCTAAATCTAGCAAATCAAATGCAAATTTTTTTGAACCTGTAAAACAATGTATTAAAATTTTAAAATCTTTTTTAATTTTTGCTTCTCTTAAAATTTTTAAAGTTTCTTCTTCTGCTGATCTTGTATGCACAATTAGTGGTAGCTGAGTTTTTTGAGAAGCATCAATGTGTTCTAAAAAGGAATTAATTTGATCGTTTTTATCTGAATAATTATAATAAAAATCTAATCCAGACTCACCAATTCCGATAATTTTCTTATCTTTGTTTACACGATTGATTATATCTTTTGATTTAATTTCTGTGTGATTCTTAGCTTCATGAGGATGAATACCATAAGATCCAAAAACACATTTGTAGTTTTTCAATATAGTTAAGATCTTGTCAAAACTTTTGTCTACGGTTGATATTGTTAAAAAAAATTTAACTCCATCTTTGTTTGCTCTATTGATGGTTTCTTCCAAAGAATTTACCATCGGCTCGTATGTTAAATGACAATGGGAATCAATTATCATTTTCAATCTTTTTAAATAAAATCTTCAACTCTTTTAATTCCTTATCATGATTTATTAATTTTTTATTATTAATTGCCTGAATATTTATATCATTTTTATTAAAATTCATTATATCTAGAACTTTATTTGTGGACTCAGGAATAATTGGGTGTAGTAAAATACTGATATTTTTAATTTGTTCAGAAATTGTGTATAAAATTGTTTCCATCCTAGGTATATCTTTTTTTTTGACAGACCATGGTTCCGAGTCATTAAAATATTTATTTGACTCAAAAGAAAAACCCACAACTATCTTAATATACTCATTTAAATTTTGATTATTCATCAAATTTATCAAGTTGGGAATGCTATCTTTTAATGAATTTAATAGTTTTTTGTCTGCATTAAGTAAATCATTTTCTTTTGGTATTTTATTTGAACAATTCTTTTTAATAAATGAGAATACACGTTGACATAAATTACCATAATTATTTGCTAAGTCATTGTTTATACAGTTTTTAAGATTTTCCATTGAAATACTTCCATCATTCCCTAATGAGACTTCTTTAGTTAAATAATATCTCAATTGATCGATGCCATAAATTTTTATTATTTCAATAGGGTCTAAAATATTTCCTAAAGATTTGGACATTTTTTTTTCTTCAGAGAGAATCCACCCGTGGCCAAAGATTTTTTTAGGAAGTGGAAGTTTAGCAGCTAATAAAAATGCGGGCCAATAAATGCCATGGAATCTTAAAATATCTTTTCCAATTATATGAACATCTGCTGGCCAAAAATCTTTGTACTTTTTATCATTTATATCGGGATAGTTTAAAGCGCTGAGATAATTTGTTAAAGCATCCAGCCAAACATAAATTACATGTTTATTGTTTTTAGGTACAGGAATACCCCAAGAGAAAGAGGTTCGACTAACTGATAAATCTTTAAGTCCCTTTTCTACAAAACTTATTACTTCGTTTTTTCTAGATTTTGGGGAAATGAAATCATTATTATTTTTATAATGTTCAAGTAATTTATTAGACCACGATGATAATTTGAAAAAAAAAGATTCTTCCTCTACCCAATTAACAACAGAGCCTGATACTTTACATATTTTTTTTCCATTTGATTCTTCGATTTCGTCTTCATCGTAGTAGGCTTCATCAGAAACTGAATACCAGCCACTATATTTGCCTAAATAAATATCTCCAGACTTAACTAATCTGCTCCAAATATCTTCTACAGATTTATGATGTCTTTTTTCTGTTGTTCTAATAAAATCATCATTTGATAAATTTAAAATTTTAGTTAATTCTTCGAATTTCTTAGACAACTCATCACAAAATATTTTTGGTGTTTTTTTATTTTTTTCTGCTTCTCTTTGAATTTTTAAACCATGTTCATCGGTTCCTGTTAAAAAAAAAACTTTGTAACCCTCTAATCTTTTAAATCTAGCAAATATATCTGCAACTATACTCGAGTAAGCGTGACCCATATGAGGTTTTCCGGATGGGTAATAGATAGGTGTAGTTATATAAAAGTTTTTATCCATTTGATAATTTATTATTTAAAGCATTGATTAATGAAATTTGATTAAGGTTATAAGTAACAAATTTATTTATATTATCAACAACAAAAGTTTTATTTTCAACAATTTTTTCAATATTCATATTTTTATTTTCTATTAAGTCAAAAAAATAGTAATCAGTTAAAAGTATTATTATATTTATTAAATTAATATTTTTATTTTTCTTATACAGGTTAAGTAATTTTTCTAAATTTTCTAAAAAATTATCGTCAATATTTATCTTATGTTTATATAAAATCTCATTAAAAGATAAGAAAATACCTGGTGTAAGATTAAAGCGCTTATAATCAATCAAAACTTCTAGATCATTATTTTTTACTAAATTTTCAATAATTTTTATTCTTGTATTGTTATTTAAAATTATTTTAAGTTCTATTGAACGAGAATATATGGTTTCAATTAGTTTTTTAGTTTCATTATTAATCAATATAAAATAATTATTTATTGAAGGTTCTTCTATTATCTTTAAAAGAGCATTAAGACTATTTATGTTAAAAAGCTCAATATCATCAAAAATAATAAATCTATCTTTATTTAGAATCGGTGATTTAAACAATTGAGATTTTAGGGCACGTATATCGTCAATTTTTATATTTTTAAAATTATCTCCAGATAAGTAAATAATATTAGGAAAAATATCATTTAGATATTGTTTGTAAAAAAGTGTTTTTGAATTAATTACTTTATTTTTCAAATCATAATTTTCTGTATCATATACGAAATTCATAAAATGATTTACTAGCGTAGATTTGCCAATCCCTTTTTTTCCACTTATCATTAACACTTTAGGTAGTTTTTTAGATACGTAAAGGTTTGTAATAAAGTCTAATTTATCATCGAGTTCAAAAAGAGACAATGTGTCTTTTGCAAAATTATGCATAATTTTATTTATTTAATCTTTAAAAAATTGCAAACTATTTTAAAAATTTTTTTTTCTAAATTTGAATTATTTTTAGATGAATCAAGTACAAAATAATTTTTTTTATTTTTTGCTATTTTTAAAAAAGAATTTTGAGCTTCAGTATAAAAAGATTGAGAAAAATTATCATATCTATTTTTAGTTTTTCTATTTTTTAATCTTATTTTCGATGAATTTGAAGACACCTTTAAAATAAATACTAAATTAGGTTTAATTCCACGTAAAATGAAACTGTGTATATTATCGATAAAAGATTTATTAACTTTTTTGCCATAAACTTGATAAGCAAAAGTAGAGTCAATAAATCTGTCACAAATTATAATTTTTTTTTTTTTGAGTGCTGGCTTAATTTTATTTATTATATGCTCGTTTCTTGCGGCTAAATATAGCAAGGTATCTGTATATTTATCGAATTTTTCTCCTTTGTCTTTTTTAAAATAATCTTTAAGTATTAAACTTCTGATAGATTCTGCGCCTCTGGTACCACCTGGCTCCCTAGTTAATATAGAACTAATCCCTTTTTTATTTAAATTTTTGGTTAATTTTTTGCTCTGATAAGATTTTCCACAACCCTCAACTCCTTCAAAAACAATGAAAAAAGGTTTATTTTTATACATCTCCCCAAATCAAATAATTTAAAGATATGAATAAACTTTGAAAAATATTAACTTTTGATATTTTTTCAGATGCATACAAAGGAAGAGTTTTAATAACAGCATCCTTATTTAAAACTACTAAATTTGCAATTTTTTGATCTTTTTCTATTGGTGCTTTTATTGGCCCTTCGTATTCCAAAGAAATTTTAAGATAACGAGCATCTTTTTTATCAAACGTTAAATAAAAATTTTCTTTTGTTACTGCTTTGACTTTATTGTTTTTACCCAGCCAAGTATCTAATTCAAAAAATGTTTCATCTTTGTTTGAAATTTCATAAGTATTTGTATGTCTGAAACCTAAATTTAATAACTTTAATGACTCTGAACTTCTAAAATTTTTAGTTGGAAATCCTGACGCTACAGCAATTATTCTTCTTTTATCTTTTATCATCGTGCTAGCCAGAGAGTATTTTTCTACGGCTAGGTATCCAGTTTTAATTCCGTCTACTCCTACTTTTTTGTATAATAAAGGATTTCTATTACCCTGCTTGATGGGGTCCCCACCTGTCCTATCCCATGTAAAAGATTTTTCACTATAAAGCTTGTAAAATTCTGGATAATTTTTAATTAAATATTTAGACATTAAAGCTATATCTCTAACAGTAGAGTAATTTCCAGGATCATTAATTCCAGATGCATTAGAGAAATTTGTAGAAGTCATTCCAATTTCTGCGGCTTTATCAGTCATCATTTCTGCAAAAACTTCTTCGGAACCAGCAATGCCTTCTGCTAATGCAACGCAGGCATCATTTCCTGAGGCAATTACAATACCTTTTAATAAATTTTCAACAGATACCTCGTCATTAACCATAATAAACATAGATGAATATCCGCTTTGAGAAAGCCTCCAGGCGTTTTCTGAAACTACAAATTTATCATCGAGTGAAAGTTTTTCTTTATTAATTAAATCAAAAGCTACTATAGTAGTCATGATCTTAGTCATTGACGCGGGGTAAATCTCAATATCAGGATCTAATTCATATAAAACTTTACCCGAATGATAGTCTACAACAATAGCTGTACGCGCATTAATATTTGGAGTGGCAGTTACTATAGAATAATTAAATAATAAAAATAAAAGAGCTGTGTTTAATTTATTCATTTGTTGTTATATCCAATTCTTCGAAACCAAAGTTTTTGAGTTGAATGTAGTCATTTTTCATTAAATTAATAGAGGAATATGGGCCTGATAACAGGGTGATTTTATTTGCAGTAACTGTCTTAACGCTCAATTTATTACTATCAAAATTTGTTAATTCTTTAGTGATTCTTTTTTTTAATAAATGAGCAGACTTATTTGAGTAAAATTCTGCAATAATAATAAACAATTTAGTTTTACTTGAACTTTTTATTTTTTTCTTATTTTTAGATATATTGTCAATTTTGACTATTTCTATCGGTGCATTAGAATGTATTTTTTTTTCTTCTTTAAAAATTTTTGATTTTTGGGCAACAAAGGATTTATTTTTTTTAAGTTCAATAACTTCAATCAGCGGTAGTTTATATTCAAGATTAAGTTTATCAACAATTGGCTCAGTTATTAGAATTTTGTAAAAATCTGGGTATTCAATTTTTTTACTATTCCTCAAAATTATCGATTCATTTGTTTTTGGGTTTGTTAATTTAATCAAAGAACCTGGGCTTAATTTGTTGTGAGCAATTTGTGGAAGATTATTATTTAATTTTTTATTAATTATTTTATTATTAAAATCAGCTACGCTATAAATGTAGGCAATTCCCTTTGAGCTAAATGGTTTACTATTATTAGATCCATTTAGATTATGTGTGCACGATATTAAAAGTAAAAAAAGGAAAGCAAATTTACAGTTCATTTTTAAAATTATTTTTTAGTGTACAAACGGCAAGCGCAAATCTTAATGATCTATTCCAATTTAAAATTTTTTCATAGTTACTATAAATTAGATAAGCCGGAGTGTAAGTATCTGATCCAGGAATAATGTCTATATCAGGAGTAATAATTGCAGCTACTTGATTGTCATTTAGATCTAATTTGTCGTAGTTTTTTATATATTTTTTAAAAAAAATAACTTTCTTTTTATTTACAATATTTCTAGCAGAAGAATTTAAATATTTTTTAGGAATATTTTTTGTTAAATTAACTTTAGTATAACAAGGTGCATTTTTAATCCAACCAATCTTATTAAGATAATTAGCAGCTGAAGCAAAAGAATCTTCTATATTTTTTAATTCAATAGTTTCATTATTGTTATAATCAATAGCATAATTTTTAATTGTTTTAGGCATAAATTGAAAATTACCAAAAGCACCTGCCCAAGATCCGTATAGTAAATTTTTATTAATAATTTTTTTATCTACAAGATTTAAAAGAATTAATAATTCATTTGTAAAAAAATCACTCCTTCTTTGATCAAAACTTAAAGTTGCTAAAGATGAAATAATATCCATCTTACCTAAATAGTTTCCAAAATTAGTCTCTATACCCATAAGTGATAATAACAATTCTTTTTCGATTGAAAATTCTATTTCTATTTTGTTAATAATCGACTTTTTTTTTTTATATAAGGCTAACCCTTTTTTAACTTTTTTTTTGTTGGTTCTTTTATTTATATAAGTATGAGTATTCTCATAAAATTCAGGCTGGTATCTATCGTATTCTAAAACCTTTGGTAAAAATCTTGCACCAGACATAAAGTCATCTACCGATGGTTTCGATATACCGGTAGCAATTGCTTTTTTTTTAAAAAGCTCAATCCAGGAATTAAATTCTTTATTATCCGCAAAAGAGTTAAAGGAGAATACTGTGAATAATATTATATAAACACTTTTTATGTTATTCATTATTTTTTTAAGTATCACAAAATAGGAATTTTAACTAGTATTTGAATAATCTATATGAATATTGTTATTTAACTCCTTTGATAGTAATAAAGGTAGTTAATTATATTTTAAGGAGAGGTGGCTGAGTGGTCGAAAGCACTGGTCTTGAAAACCAGCAACGGGGCAACTCGTTCGTGGGTTCGAATCCCACCCTCTCCGCCATTAAATCTTAAAATTTTTAAATATTTTAGAAACTTGGTTTTGATCAATTTCATTTTTAACGATGTTAAATTGGTAATAATCTAAAATTATTTCATCTTCAAAATTCAAGAATTTTTCTAGTTCATTTAGATAAACATTATTAAATTTATTTATATATTTATTAACAAATTTACTTAATAAAATATCCATTTCCTTGGTTCCTCTATACGAAGCCCTGTATAAAAGTTTTTTTTTAAAAATTTCTAATTCATTGGTCATGAAGTTATATTATACATATTTTAATGAATTTATTAAAAAAAGATTTTATATTTCAAGATGTTGATGAATTAAAAGGTGTTGGTGAACAATTTTCCAAATATCTAAAAAAGAAAAAAATACAAAAAATAAAAGATATACTTCTAAATCTTCCATATTCAGAAACAGATAGGACAAAACTGTACAAGTTGAATGAATTAGAAATTGGTAAAATTCAGTCAATTAAAGTTTTAGTAAAAAAAATAAATTTTCCAAGATTAAGAAATTTACCAAATAAAATATCCTGTGAAGATGAAACTGGAAAAATTGACATTATTTATTTTAATAGCAGAGAGGGATATTTGCGTAAATTATATCCTATTAATGGATGGTTAATAATTAGTGGTAAAATTAATTATTTTAATAAAAAATATCAGATTACAAATCCAGATTATGTCACTACATTAGAAAATAAAGACTTTGTGATACAAAATATTCCCAAATATAATTTAACTAAAGGAATTAACGAAAAAAAATATAGACTTATCAGTGATCAAGTTATTAAAAATATTCCACAAATAGAAGACTGGTTAGATAAAGATTATATAAAAAAAAATAAATTACTCGGTTGGAATGAAAGTATCAAAAGGTTACACAATTCCAAGGAAAGTAAAGATAATAAATCTGAAAGTTTTAGAAGAATAGTTTTTGACGAAATATGTGCAAACTTTTTAACTTTATCAGAAAATAGAAGGAGAATAAAAAAAGATAAAAAAGAAAAAAAATATACAAAATTATTTTCAAACAAAATAATAGAAAACCTTCCCTTCATTTTAACAAAAAGTCAAAAACATGTTTTGAATGAAATTGATTTTGATTTGAAAAGTAAAAAAAGAATGTTTAGGATTTTGCAAGGCGATGTAGGGTCCGGTAAAACAATTGTTTCTTTGCTAGCTATTTCAAACATAATTGAAAGCAATTACCAGTGCGCCTTAATGGGCCCCACAGAAATATTAGCAAATCAACATTACGAATTAGCAAAAAAAATATATGAGGATACTGATTTTAAAATTGCTTTTTTATCGGGCAAAACAGATATAAAAAAAAGAAAGGAAATTTTAGAAAATTTAAAAAATGGAAGCATAGATATTATAATCGGAACACATGCTTTGTTTCAAAAGAAAATTGAATTTAAAAATTTAGGATTAGCAATTATTGATGAACAACATAAGTTTGGTGTTAAACAAAGGTCAGACCTTGCTGATAAAGGTGGTGATAATTGTGATGTACTTTTGATGTCGGCAACACCGATACCAAGGACAATGATGATGTCACTATACGGTGATATGGACGTATCAAAGATAACTGAAAAACCATCCAATAGAAAAAAAATTCTTACATTAAGTAAGCCTGAGAAAAAAATTAAAGAACTTTACCCATATATCAAAAAACTAATAAAGGAACAAAATCAAATATTTTGGGTTTGCCCATTAATAGAAGAGTCCTCTTTTCTGGACTACTCATCGGTAAAAAATAAATATGATATAATTAACGATAAATTTCCTAATGATGTTGGTTTAATTCATGGCGCCTTAGATAAAAATGAAAAAGAAATTGTTTTAAAGAAATTTTTAAAAAGAGAAGTTTCAATCCTTGTTTCAACAACGGTTATTGAAGTGGGAATTGATTTTCCCAATGCTAGTTTAATTGTTATTGAAAATGCTAATAAATTTGGACTTGCCCAACTACATCAATTAAGGGGCAGAGTTGGTCGAGGTAATAAACAGGGTAGTTGTATACTTTTATTTAAAGACGGTTTGAGTAAAAATGCCATTAAACGAATTAAAATTTTAAAAGAATCTGACGATGGTTTTTTCATAGCAGAAGAAGATTTACGTCTTAGAGGCTTTGGTGACTTAATTGGTTATCAACAAAGTGGAGTAAAAAATTTTAGGTTTGCTGATCCTGTAATACATGAGGATTTATTTAAGTTGGCAGAAAAATATATTAAAAATATTCAAGTAAACATAAATCAAAAAAAATACTCATTTTTACTTAAGCTATTTGACCGTGCTGAAATAATAAATGTCGAAAAAATTTAATCTATATTTGTTGTACCGGCTGAAACTATAAATTTTGAAGCTTGTTCAAAAGAAACATCTAGGTATATCAAATCTTTTTTTGGAACCATTAGTAAGAAACCACTAGTAGGATTAGGTGTTGTGGGGACAAATATATTTACTAATTCTTCTTTGATCTTGTCTCTAATTATTCCCTTATTTTCTTTGGTAGCAAACCCAACAACCCAAATACCTTTTCTTGGATACTCTAAAAGAACAATACTTTTTTGATCGCTATCCGATTTTGTAAAACTTTCAGTCATTTGACCGATTGCTGAATAAATTGTTCTAAGAATAGGTATTTTTTTTAAAATATTATTAAATAATTCAAAGAATTTTTTCCCTAAAAAAGATAAAGATAACCAGCCGAAAAAAGTTATTATAATTACTGCTATTAATATTTCTAAACCCGGGATATCAAAAGGTAAATAGTTATTAGGATTTATTCCTTTTGGGACTATTCTACCGGAGACCTTAATTATAAAAAGAGTTAGATATAAAGTTATTCCAATCGGTATTAACACTACAATACCAGCAATAAAATTATTTCTTATTCTTGCAAATATAGATTTTTTAACAGTTTTATTTACCATTTATGTATAACTTGAAAATATAATAAAAACTATTATTAAGATAAAAATTGCAATTAATAATTTATTATTTAAAATCATGAATCTTAATAATGTATAACATAAATAGAAGAAAATTTCTTGAGTTATTTGGCTGTGGATGCTGCTCACTGGTGCTACCTTCGTGCTCTACAGTACCTATTACAGATAGAAGGCAACTCACTATTATTCCTGAGTCTAAAATTAATAATCAAGCGGCAGGTGCATATGAACAATTTAGAACCAAAACAAAACTAATAAAAGAAGGTTCACAATTAAAAGAAGTGACTGATATAGGTAAAAGAATTGAAGTTGCTGTTAGCGCTTTTTTTTTGAATAAAGGTGAAGAAGATCCAACTAGAAATTTTGGATGGGATTATATTCTAGTTGATAATGATAAAATTGTTAATGCTTGGTGCATGCCTGGTGGTAAAATTGCCGTTTACACTGGTTTGTTAAAAATAACAAAAAATACTGATGCTTTGTCCATAGTTATGGGTCACGAAATTGCGCACGCTGTTGCTAAACACTCGGTCGAGAGAGCAAGTCAAGCGATGACAATAAATCTAGGGACAACCGTAGCTGATATTTTTTTAGGTGGGGCGATAAATAGAACTAGAAGTACCGTAGGACAAAATACTGGTTTTGATATATTTAAAATAGGAATAATGAATCCTTTTGGCAGAAAACAAGAGACAGAAGCTGATTATCTAGGATTAATTTTTTCATCACTTGCAGGTTATGATATTCGAGAGTCAGTTCCGCTATGGCAAAGAATGGGTGAAAAAAATAAAGGAAAAGAACCACCTCAATTTATGAGCACACATCCATCAAGTAAAAAAAGGATAGAAAATTTAAATAGCTGGATTAGTGAAGTGATGATTGATTACCCACCAATAAAAGCCTAAACATTTTTTATTGGTGAGCCCTGATGGACTCGAACCATCGACACCCTCCTTAAAAGGGAGGTGCTCTACCAACTGAGCTAAGGGCCCTTAAAGAAGTACTTTTATATATTAATTAAATGAATTTCAAATATTTATTAATTAAAAAAGCCAATATATTTTTTATAAAAACTGTTAAAAGTGCCGTTCTTAATAGTTTCTCTAATTTGTCGCATAAACTGTTGATAAAAATTGACGTTGTGCAGAGAAATCAACATTGAAGCCATCATTTCGTTAGTTTTTATTAAATGATTTAAATAACTTTTAGAATATTGGTTTAGATTTCTTAGCTTACATTCCACATCCATAGGCGATTTATCATTATGATATTTTGCATTTTTAAGATTTAGTTTGCCTTCCCATGTAAATGCTAATCCAGTTCGTCCAGACCTTGTAGGCATTACACAGTCAAACATATCTATACCTTCATTTACGGCACCTAGAATATCAGAAGGAGTACCTACGCCCATTAAATACCTCGGTTGATTTTTTGGTAAAAAATTTGTAGTTTCATTTAAAATTTTAAACATTTCATTTTGGGGCTCTCCTACTGCAAGACCTCCCATAGCATAACCATCAAATCCGATTTCGACTAGTTTATTAATACTTTCAATTCTCAAATCTTTAAATAGCCCCCCTTGAGCGATACCAAATAAACCTTTAGAACTATTATTACCAAATTCAATTTTACTTCGCTTTGCCCAATTTGTGGAAATATCAATTGCTGAAGATAGAATTTTCTTATCATCAGTTAATTTTGGACACTCATCTAAAACCATAAGAATATCGGAGTCAATTGCTTTTTGAACTTGTATACTTTTTTCCGGGCTTAGAATAATTTTTTTGCCATCAATGTGTGATTGAAATATTGCACCAATTGACTTATCAATTTTATTTAATTTTGCTAATGACATTATTTGATATCCACCAGAATCTGTTAAAATTGGTTTTTTCCAATTCATAAAATTGTGTAACCCACCAAATTTTTTAATTATATCAACTCCTGGTCTCAACATTAGATGATATGTATTACCTAGAATAATTTGTGCACCAGTTTCTAAAATATCATCCGTGAAGACACCTTTAACAGTTCCTTGTGTCCCAACCGTCATAAATGCGGGTGTATCAATTGTGCCTCTTGGAGTCACAATCTTTCCCAATCTTGCATTATCATTTTGAGTAATTAACTCAAATGAAAATTCTTTATTTTGCATTTAACTTATTTTGATTTAAGACTAATAATCTTATCAGGATCTGAAACGGCACCACTGCTTGGGTCACCTTTTTTAATCATTTCTACAAATTCCATTCCTTTAACAACTTTACCAAAAGCTGAATACTGTCTATCTAAGTGAGGCGCCGCCTCTAAACAAATAAAAAACTGACTGTTAGCACTATTTGGCTCAGCTGATCTTGCTGCTGATAATATGCCTTTTGTGTGAGCTATGTCAGTAAATTCTGCCTTTACATTTGGAAGATCAGATCCGCCGGTTCCTGCTAATGCTAAATTAAATTCAGGGCTGCTCGAATTTCCAAATTTTACATCGCCTGTCTGTGCCATAAACCCATCAATCACTCTATGAAAGACAACGTTATCATATTTACCCTCACCAGCTAAATCTTTAAATCTTTTAACGTGATCCGGGGCTTTATCAGGGTAAAGTTCAATTTCCACTTCACCATATTTTAGTTTTAAAATCATATAGTTTTCATTAGCAAATAAGTGAGTGTTTAATAGACTAAAAAAGAATAAAAATAAATAGATAATTTTTTTCATTAAAATTTTTCCTTAAGCACTTTAACAGTTGATTTTGTAACGAACTTGGTGATGTTACCACCTAATTTAGATATTTCTTTTACAAATTTTGAAGAAATTATTTGATTTTCAACGTCAGACATTAAAAACATCGTTTCAATTTTAGAATTTAGCTTTTTATTCATTCCCGCTAATTGAAATTCGTATTCGAAATCTGATACTGCTCTCAAACCTCTAATTATCACTGTAGCATTATATTTTTTACATAAATTGATTGTAAGTGTATCGAAAGGAATAACTTTAATTTTATTTTTATTTAATTTTAAATCTTTAAATATTGAGTTCTTAATAATTGACAGCCTATCTTCTATTGAAAAATAATAATTTTTATTACTATTGTCTGTTGTAGCCACAACAACTCTATCAAATATTGTTAATGATTTTTTAATTACATCAATGTGACCCAAAGTAATAGGGTCAAAAGTTCCTGGATAAATCGCAGTTGTCATAATTACTGAATATTATCTTCTATTTTAATAACAGAAACAACTCTTTCATTTCCAGACAATTTTTTAATTCTAACGCCTTGAGTGTTTCTGCCAGCTACACGAATTTCTTTTACAGCGCATCTCATGATGCTCCCTTTGTCAGTAGATAGAATAATCTCATCTTCTTCAGCAACAATAATGGAGGCAGCTATATTTCCATTTCTTGGAGAATTGATAATACCAATAATACCTTTTCCACCACGATTAGTTACTCTATAATCTAAATAAGATGATCTTTTGCCATAACCATTTTCAGAAACAGATAAAATAAATCTGTTAATTCCATTTTTTAATTTTTGGTCTTTGTTAATGGTTTTTGCGCTCATATTCGGATTGTCTAAAATTGATAAAGATATAACTTTATCTTTGTCGTTTAATTGAATACCCTTAATTCCTTTAGATGATCTACCTTTAAATAATCTTAGTTTTTTAGATTTAAATCTAATACATTTTCCTAATTGAGTGCTCAGCATTAAATCTTGATCATCTCTACAAATTTTTACACCAATTATTTTATCGTCCTCGTCTAACTTCATTGCGATTTTTCCATTAGTATTAATGTTTAAAAAATCTTCTAAAGTATTTTTTCTTACATTTCCTTTTGTTGTAGCAAAAACAACTATCATATTTTTCCATTCAGCCTCGTCTTCCGGTAAAGGCATTATAGAACTAATCGAATGATGACTCTTTAGAGGTAGAATATTAAAAATTGATTTTCCCTTAGAAGCGGCTGTTCCTTCTGGAATTTTGTGTGCTTTAATTTTATAAGCAAGCCCTTGAGTGGAAAAAAACAAAACTGGCGTATGAGTATTTGCAGTAAATATTTGCACTACAAAATCCTCTTCTCTTGTAGAGATGCCTGATTTACCTTTACCGCCTCTTTTTTGGGCTTTTAATGAGCTTAAAGGACTTCTTTTTATATAACCTTTGTTGGTAATGCCAATAACTACAGATTCTTTTTGAATCGTCTCTTCAATATTGTAATTTAATACAGCATCAATAATTTTTGTTCTTCTAGGGCAACTGAATTTCTCTTTGATATATTCTAATTCTTTAACTATTAAACTATTAAGCTCTTTTTTTGAATTTATAATTTTATTATATCTTATTATTAAATCTGATAATTTATTTAATTCAGTTTCAATTTCACTAATCCCATAAGCAGTTAATTTTTGAAGTCTTAACTCAAGTATTGCAACTACCTGTTCTGATGAAAGTTGATAACTTGAAATATTTTTCTTTTTTTCAATTAAAATAATTAATTTAATACTTTTTTTAACTATCCACTTTTTTACTAAAAGATTTTTTTTAGCTATTTCTGTGTCTTTAGAATTTTTTATAATTTTAATTATTTCATCAATATTTTCTACTGATGTTGCTAAACCAATTAAAATATGTGCTCTTTCTTCAGCTTTTTTTAAATCAAATTTAATTTTTTTAAGAACAGTGTCTTCTCTAAATTTTAAAAATTCTGAAATAAATTCTTTTAAATTAAGAATTTTTGGTTTCTTGTTTACAATTGCAAGGGTATTAAAACCAAAAGAAGTTTCAATGTTTGTTAATTTATATAATTGTCTTCTAATAGTTTCAGGTTCAACAGCTTTTCTAAGTTCTATGACAACTCTAATACCTTCTCTATTCGACTCATCTCTAATATCTCTAATTCCTTCTATTTTCTTATCTCTAACTAATTGTGCAATCCTCTCAATTAAAACAGATTTATTTACTTGATATGGAATAGATTTAATAATTAAACATTCTCTACCACCTTTTTTGTCTTCTAAATCAATTTCACCTCTAATTTTAAATGATCCACGTCCTTTATTATAACCCTGTTTCAAAATATCTTTTCCAATAATTATGCCACCAGTTGGAAAATCTGGACCAGGCACGTGTTTCATCAATTGACTTATAGTGATATCTTTATTTTCAATGTAGGCAATCGTTCCATTTATAACTTCACCTAAATTATGTGGTGGAATGCTTGTTGCCATTCCCACGGCTATACCCCCCGCTCCGTTTACTAAAATATTTGGGTACTGTGATGGTAAAACTTCAGGTTCTTTTTCAGTTTCATCGTAATTGTTTCTATAATTTACAGTATTTTTTTCTAGATCTTCTGTTAAATGTTGAGCAATTTTACCGAGCTTAGTCTCAGTATAACGCATCGCTGCAGGAGGATCCCCATCTATTGATCCAAAATTTCCTTGACCCGAGATTAATGGAAGGCTCATAGAAAAATCTTGTACCAGACGAACTAATGCATCATATACAGATTGGTCTCCATGTGGATGATACTTACCTATAACATCTCCTACAATTCTTGCAGATTTTCTAAAAGGTTTTGACCAATCGTAGCCGCCCTTGTACATTGCGTAAATAATTCTTCTATGAACAGGCTTTAGTCCGTCTCTTACGTCTGGTAATGCTCTACTTACTATTACGCTCATCGCGTAAGATAGGTAAGATGAGCTCATTTCATCTTGAACAAAAATAGGTTTATACGATTTATTATTCTCTATTGGTGTTTTTTCCATATTATTTAAAATGGAATTTCATCATCTAAATCAGAGTTTTCTTGATTAAGATTGTCATTTGGTAATGAACTTTTATTTTCTGTTACTAAATTTTCTCCATCAGTTTTATTATTTCTACTATCCAGCATTGTTAAACTAGAATTATAGCCTTGAAGGACGACTTCAGTTGAATATTTGTCTTGACCAGATGCTTCGTCTTTCCATTTTCTTGTACTTAATTGTCCTTCAACATAAATATTTGCCCCTTTTTTTAAATATTGCTGAACAATATTTACTAGCCCTTCATTAAAAATCACGATTCTGTGCCATTCTGTTTTCTCTTTGCGTTCACCACTAGATTTATCTTTCCATGATTGACTAGTTGCCACACTCAATCTAGCAACACTTTTGCCATTAACCATTTGCTTGATATCTGGGTCTGCGCCTAAACGACCTATTATTTGTACTTTATTTAAACTGCCTGCCATAATATTTTAAAACTATAATTTGATTTTTATTATTAAAAGTTGATTACTTATATCATAATTGATTAATAAATATAAGGTGATTATTATTTTATAGAAAAAATATGTTGAAAAAAATCGTTGTAAAAGGCGCCAAAGAACACAATCTTAAAAATGTTTCTCTTGAAATACCAAAAGAGAAACTTGTGGTGATTACAGGGCTATCTGGTTCTGGAAAATCGTCTTTGGCATTTGATACCATTTATGCTGAAGGGCAAAGGCGTTATGTTGAGAGCTTATCTTCTTATGCTCGCCAATTTTTAGATAAAATGAAAAAACCAAAGGTAGATTTAATAGAAGGTTTAAGCCCAGCTATTTCAATAGAGCAGAAGAATACATCAAAAAACCCAAGGTCAACCGTAGCTACTGTAACCGAAATTTATGATTATATGCGAGTTTTATTTGCAAGAGTTGGAATTCCATACTCACCTTTTACTGGAAAACCAATAGTTTCACAGCCAATCAGTGAAATGGTAGATAGAATTAAAAAACTACCTAAAGATAGTACAATTTACTTACTGGCGCCAATAGTAAGAGGGCGAAAAGGAGAATACAAAAAAGAAATACTAAATTACAAAAAAAGAGGTTTTACAAAAATTAAAGTAGATGGTAATTATATAAACATTGACGATTTTCCTAATTTAAATAAAAAAATAAAACATGAAATATCTATAATTGTAGATAGAATTATTTTAAATTCCAGTGTGGGAAATAGGTTGGCAGATAGCGTTGAAACTGCTGTAAACCTCTCAAATGGTTTGTTAATTGTAGAGTATGAAAACGAGACTTTACCTAAAAAATTTAGAAAACTTGAGACCGTAACATTTTCATCAAAATTTTCATGTCCAGAAAGTGGTTTTACAATAGAGGAAATTGAACCCAGATTGTTTTCTTTCAATTCACCATATGGTGCATGTGAAGAATGTGAGGGTATAGGGCATAATTTAAATGTTGATCCAAATTTAGTTGTCCCTGATGTTAAAAAAAGTTTACAGGACGGAGCTATAGAGCCATGGGCAAAATCCACTTCGATGTATTATGCTCAAACATTATCTTCTATTGCAAAACATTATAAATTTTCTCTTTCTGATCCATGGAGAAAAATACCCAAAAAAATTCAAGATGTAATCTTATTTGGATCAGATGATGATGAAATAAAATTTTCTTACGACGATGGCTATGAAGCATATAGTACTAAAAAAACCTTCGAAGGTGTAATAAATAACTTAGAAAGACGTTATTTAGAAACTGATAGTGAATGGAAAAGAGAAGAAATTGCTCAGTATCAAAGTGAATCGAGCTGTGAAAAATGTAAAGGCTTAAGATTAAAAGACGAAGCACTTTGTGTAAAAATTAATTCTTTAAATATAAGTGAAATAACAAAAAAATCTATCGACGACGCCCAGAAATGGTTCAGCGATTTAGTTAATGTTTTATCGGAAAGAGAAAATAAAATTGCACAACATATTTTAAAAGAAATAAATGAAAGATTAAATTTCTTGCTAAATGTTGGTTTAAATTATCTGACACTATCTCGTGAATCAGGAACTCTTTCTGGTGGAGAAGCCCAAAGAATTAGACTTGCGTCACAAATAGGATCTGGCTTAACTGGTGTGCTTTATGTTTTAGATGAACCGTCAATAGGTCTCCATCAAAGAGATAACAAGAAATTAATTACTGCTTTAAAAAAATTAAGGGACTTAGGTAATACAGTAATAGTTGTAGAGCATGACATTGAGACTATGGAGAATTCAGATCATATTATAGATATAGGTCCTGAAGCTGGACTTCACGGTGGACAAATTATAGCTGAAGGAAATGTAAAGGAAATTATTAAAAATGAAAAAAGCATTACTGGAGATTATTTATCTGGTAAAAAATTTATAGCTGTACCGCGAAAAAGAAGATCTGCAAAAAATGGTAGATTTATAGAAATTAGTGGAGCTACGGGAAATAATTTAAAGAAAGTTCATTTAAAAATACCTGTAGGAACTTTTACATGTGTAACAGGTGTTTCTGGGAGCGGTAAATCTACACTAATTTTACATACGCTCTACAATGCATTTAATTTAATGCTTAACAAAAATAAAAGCAGAAAAGTCCCAAAACATTTTACAGGATTTAAGGGAACTGAATTAATTGATAAAATTATAGATATAGATCAATCACCAATTGGAAGGACACCTAGATCAAATCCCGCTACGTATACGGGGGCGTTTGGTCCTATGAGAGAGTGGTTTGCAGCATTGCCTGAATCAAAAGCAAGAGGGTATAAAGTTGGTAGATATTCTTTTAATGTTAAGGGAGGGAGATGTGAAACATGTGAGGGGGATGGTGTAATAACATATGAAATGCACTTTCTTCCAGATGTATTCATTCCATGCGACACATGTAAGGGCGCTAGATACAATAGAGAAACATTAGAAATTAGATTCAAAAATAAAAATATTGCAGATGTTCTTGATATGACTGTTGATGAAGGCTGTGAATTTTTTGAGAATATTCAAACAATAAGATCAAAATTAATAACTCTCAAACATGTTGGTTTGGGGTACATGAAAATTGGTCAGCAAGCTACGACATTGTCTGGAGGTGAAGCTCAAAGAATAAAACTAGCTAAAGAATTATCTAAAAGACCTACTGGTAGAACATTATATATATTAGATGAACCAACTACTGGATTACATTCTCATGATATAAAGAAATTATTAGAAATTCTTCAAGCCTTTGTAAGCACTGGAAATACAGTTGTTGTTATTGAACATAACTTAGATGTTATTAAAACAGCAGATCATATTATTGATATGGGTCCAGAGGGTGGTGTTAATGGTGGAGAAATAATAGCCGAAGGTACGCCTGAAAAAGTGTCACAAGTTGCAAAAAGTTATACAGGAAATTTCATTAAAGGGCTTTTAACTTCCCCTTCTATGAAAAAGACTGCTTAAATTCTTAAATATATGTTATAAAAATAAATATGACTTCAATTCTACAATCATTATCAAGAACAATTCATTATTCATTAGCTTTATCAATACTATTATTTCTGGGATTGCATTACTTCGGAGATGGTTTTGCTTTTGATATAACGTTTTGGAGTTGGTTAGCTAGATACGTACATGTAATCGTTGCTATAATGTGGATTGGATTATTATGGTATTTTAATTTCGTTCAAATACCAAATATGTCAAAAATTCCAGATGAACAAAAACCAGCTATTGGAAAAGTCATAGCACCAGCAGCACTATTCTATTTTAGATGGGCTGCAGCATTTACTGTTTTATCAGGCTTTATTCTTGCATGGCTAAATGGATACTTGCATCAAGCAATGACACTAGGTCTTGATGGCTCTTATGGTAAAAATACTGCAATTGGGATTGGCATGTGGCTAGGTTTAATTATGGCTTACAATGTTTGGTTTGTTATTTGGCCAAATCAAAAAAGGGCACTTGGTATGGTTGAGTGTTCTCCTGAAGCAAAGGCAGCATCAGCTAAAACTGCAATGCTTTTTTCAAGAACTAATACACTTCTATCTTTGCCAATGTTGTTGGCAATGGTAGCTGCTCAAAACCTTTATTAGTTAAGGTACAATTTTTTCCTCTTTTTTTTCTAAAGTCTTATAACTAACTTTAAAAAATTTTAATACTGGCGCTGCTACAAATATTGAAGAATAAGTACCTATAATTACACCAAGAATCATAGCAAAAGAAAAACCTCTAAGAATTTCTCCACCCAAAACATAGATAGAGACAAGAGCTAATAATGTGGTGATAGAGGTAATGATTGTTCTAGATAGTGTTTCATTAATAGAAAGATTTGCTGTCTCGCTGATACTAATTCTTGTATATTTATTTAAATTTTCTCTAATCCTGTCATATATGACAACAGTATCATTCATGGAGTAACCTACAATTGTTAATACCGCAGCAATTATAGAGAGATTTACTTCTAAGGCTAAAATTGAAAATATACCTACGGTAATAGTCACATCATGAAACAAAGCAACGATTGATCCTATACTGAATTGCCATTCAAATCTTATCCAAATATAAAAAAGCATTGCAGCTAAAGATAAACATATTGCAATAATTCCTGACTTTAAAAGTTCGGAGCTTACTTTTGGACCAACATTTTCAACTCTTCTAAAATTTATTTCTGCATTTAAATTTTTAATTAAAGTTTTTTTAATATTCGGAATTAATTTTTTATTATTTTCAGCTTTTTGTTCTATCTTAATTAAATAATCACCTTTTTTTCCAAATTCCTTAACATTTACATCACCTAAGTTTAAAGAATTTAGTGATGACCTTATTTCAGAAATATTTATATTTTCATTATCTGCCCTTAATTCGATTAATGTTCCACCTTTAAAATCAATACCATAGTTGAGCCCTTTAAATAAAATAAATAAAATACTTATTGAAAACAATAATAGAGATAAAATATTTGCTTTAATAAAATAAGAAGAAAAATTTATATTTTTGTTTATCATAAATTTACCTTCCCATTTTTTTTATTTAACACTATGACAGAAGTTAAATGTCTTGCCAAAAAATAAGCTGAAAATAAAGTGGTTATAATTCCAATTCCAAGGGTGATGGCAAAACCTTTGACGGGACCTGACCCAAAAGCAAATAATATAACTGCAGCAATTAATGTTGTTATATTTGCATCTAAAACTGTAATTCTTGCTTTCGAATAACCTATATCAAATGCGTTTATTATGGATTTTTCTGTTTTTAACTCTTCTTTAATTCGTTCAAATATTAATACATTTGCATCTACTGCCATACCAACTGTTAAGATTATGCCTGCTATACCAGGTAATGTTAATGTAGCTTCTAAAATAGTTAGAACGCCAATTAACATTATTAAATTAGCAATCAAAGTTAAGTTAGCAATCAAGCCAAAAACTTTATATTGATAAAGCATAAATAATATAACTAAAATAAAACCAATTATTAAAGAAGTAATGCCTGATCTTATAGAGTCTTCACCAAGATCTGGGCCGACGGTCCTTTCTTCAACGACATCTAAAGGTGTAGGCAGAGCACCTGAACGTAGTAACAGTGATAAATCTGTTGCTTCTTGAAATGAAAAATTACCAGAAATTATTCCGCTACCACTCGTAATTGGTTCATTTATAGAGGGTGCACTAATAATTTCACCATCTAAAACAATAGCCAACCTCTTGCCAACACTGTCTGTTGTGGTTCTTCCAAATTTTTGAGCCCCCAATCTATCTAAAGTAAAAGATACAGCTGGTTGATTGTTTTGACTATTTAAATTAGGTTGTGCATCAATTAGGTTTTCACCCGTCATTACAATTCTTTTACTAACATTAAGTTCTTCACCGGTTTCACTGAGTAATTTATCAACTCCAAACTCATCATTTTCAGCGACTAATCTAAAATTTAATTGGGCTGTTTTTCCTAAAAGATTTTTAATTCTTTCTGGATCTTTAAGACCAGGTAATTCAACTAAAATTCTTTTTTCACCTCTTTGTAATATTGTTGGCTCTCTTGTACCTACATCATCAATTCTTCGTCTGATAATCTCTATAGATTGTTTTAGAGCAGAATTATTTATCGTTAACAAACCATACTTTGAAAAGAAAATACTAATTTTTTTTGCATCAATCTGGAGATCTAATTCAAACGAATTATAGTTATTAATATAAGGATTTAACAGATTGTCTTTTTTAGAAAAAAATAATAACTCAAATTTTTTAGGGTCGTCTAACGAAAAACTTAAATTTTTTTTTCCAATTTTAAAATTTGAATAATTTAAATTGTTATTTTTTAAAAGTTTTTTAATAGGAATAACTTTTGACTGTATTTTTTCTTCCACAAGAGGGTCTGAATTAATTTCCAAGAGAAGGTATGACCCTCCCTGAAGGTCTAACCCTAAGTTAACTTTTTTATTTATGAAAGGATCTTTTCCACTTTGAAAATTTAATATTGAAAAAAAACTAATAAAAATAAAAATAGAATATATTATTAGAACATTTATTTTAGAAAAATTTAACACGAAAGTGCTCTACTTTTTAACTTCTTCTTTTTTAAGCTGACTTGTTATTGTTGATCTGATTACTTGAACTTTGACGTTATCGCTAATAGCAACTTCAATACGGTCGTCATCCATTACCCTGTCAACAGTTCCAATAATTCCACCTGATGTAATCACTTCATCACCTCTTTTTAATGACTCAACCATAGTCTTATGCTCTTTTACTCTTTTTTGTTGTGGTCTTATTAAAAAAAAGTAAAAAATAACAAATATTAAAATTAATGGTATAAATTGTGCTATTCCTTGACCGCTCATAAGTTGATAATTATAATAAAAAAATTAGTTAAACAAGTGTAATAATCAAATTTTATCCAGATTATTCATATATTTTTTTAAAATAGAGGGAATAGTAATTGATCCATCTTCATTTTGATTATTTTCTAATAAAGCTATCATTAACCTGCCTACAGCCAAGCCTGAGCCATTTAAAGTTCCAACAAAATCAGTGCCATTAGAATTTTTGTATTTAGTGCCCATTCTTCTTGCTTGAAATGATCCACAGGATGAACAGCTAGAAATCTCCCTATATTTATTTTCTGAAGGAACCCATGCCTCGATATCAAAGGTTTTTTCAGAACTAAACCCCATATCACCAGTCGATAAAAGCATTACTTGATAAGGAATATCTAGTTTTTTTAAGATTTGTTCAGCACAATTCAACATTCTATCTAATTCAATTAAACAATTTTTAGGCTCCACAATGCTAACAAGTTCCACTTTATAAAATTGGTGTTGTCTAATCATGCCTTTGGTATCTTTTCCATAACTACCCGCTTCTTTTCTGAAACATGGAGTGGAAGCAACATACCTTTGAGGTAGTATATTTACATCAAGTATAGATTTTCTGACTAGATTAGTAAGCACAACTTCTGCAGTCGGAATTAAAAATTTTCTTTCCTCTGAATTGTCAAATTTTATCTCAAATTGATCATCTTGAAATTTTGGTAGTTGGCCTGTGCCAAACATTACATCTTCGTTAACAATAAGAGGTGGTGATATTTCAGTGTATTCAAATTCATTTATATGTGTATCTATCATAAAATTGATTAATGCTCTCTCTAGCATAGCAAATTTATCTCTTAGCACAACAAATCTTGCCCCGGATAATTTAATAGATACATCGAAATCAATACCTTTATTTTTTATTCCTAAATCAACGTGTGATTTAACATCAAAAGAAAAATTTTTAATACTTCCTACTTTTTTAATTAATTTGTTTGATTTGTCATCTTTACCAATGGGAACGTTGTCAATAGCAATATTAGGCAGATGCGAAAGAATTAAATCAATTTTTTTTTGACTTTCTATTTGTCTTAGCGAAATTTCATCAATCTTTTTTGTTAATATTTTTGATTTTTCAAAATTAGCTGGATCCTTAGATTTAGATAAAAATTTTTTTTCTTGTTCAAGTAATTCTTTTGCACTGATGAATTCTCTATTTATTTTATCTACATTATTGAAATCATCAATATCGAAATCTAAATTTCTATCTTTAAATTTTTTTTTATAAGTTGTTAAATTTTTTCTTAAATCTTTTAGATTATGCATGTTTATTTATCATCATTATTTTTTTTTTCAGTAAACCTAACTGTTATAATAGACAATTCATAAAGTAACAATAAAGGTATGGCCAAACCAATTTGTGTAATTGGATCGGGTGGTGTTAAAATTGCAGCAACACTAAATATAATAACTATCACGTATCTTCTAGTTTTTTTAAGATAACTTGAATTAACAACACCTGTCCTAGCTAGTAAATTTAATAATATTGGAAGTTGAAAACTTATGCCAAAAGCAAAAATTAATCTCATTATTAATGATAAATATTCATTTACTTTAGCCTCTAATTGAATTGGAAGTGTTGTGCTTGTCCCCACTTTTTCAAAGGATAAAAAAAACTTAATTGCTAACGGCATAACTAAATAATAAACTAATAATCCTCCTAATAAGAAAAGGACTGGTGTTGATATCAAGTAAGGTAAAATAGCTTTTTTTTCATTTTTATATAAACCTGGAGCAATAAACTTATATATTTGAATTAGTAAAATGGGACTGCCAAGAAAAATTGCCGCAAAAAAAGCAACTTTTAAATAAGTTATAAATGTCTCGTGTAAAGCAGTAAAAATTAATCTTCTAGAGGTTTCACCGCCTCTTACGGCATTTGCATATGGTTCTACTAAAAAATTATAAATGTGATCAGCAAAAGTATAAGAAATAATAAATATTATTAAAATAAAAACTATTGATTTGATTAAACGTGAACGTAATTCAGTAAAATGACTTGTAAAAGAATTAGCCATCAGTTTTGTCTTTTTTTTTATTATTTTTTTTTATATCTATTTCTTTTTCTATATCAAGTTCGTCCGTTACAGAGGAGACTTCTCTTTGGAAGCTACTAAGAGTGCTTTTTAATCTACTGACATATGAACCAATTTTTTTTAAAGCTATAGGAAATTCTTTTGGTCCTAGTACGAGTATTGCAATTATAACTACGGCTAAAATCTCTAGCCAACCAATTTGAGGCATTTTAGATTATTTGTTATCAGAATTTGAACTATCAGAATTGTTGTTGTTATCATCGTTTTTTGAAGAGCCGTCATCTGACAATCCTTTTTTAAAACTTTTTATCCCTTTAGCCAAATCACCCATAATACTAGAAATTTTGCCTTTACCAAAAAGAATAACAACTAATATTGCAATAATTATAATGCCTGTCCAACCAATATTTCCCATATGTTATTTATATACAATAAATTTAATTAAATAAATATGTTTATTTATCTGTTTCAAGAGTTTTATCGATAGCATCTTCAATTTCATCATAGATATTCTGCTTGTCTTTAATTGACTGTTCTTTAAAAAATTTTCCTGTACCAAAAATAGATTTGTCTATAGTTGAGGTGTCAATTAATCCAGCTGAACCTAATTCATCTATAGTTGGTAAATCAGACAATTTTTGTATATTAAAATGATTTAAAAAATTTTCAGTGGTGGCATATTGAATAGGTTTACCTGGAACATCTTTTCTTCCAGCGGGTCTAACCCAAACAAGTTCGAGTAAAATTTCCAGTGTGTTTGTAGAAAAGGAAACACCTCTTATTTCTTCGATTTCAGATCTTGTAACAGGTTGATGATAAACAATAATTGCCAAAGTTTCGATTGTAGATCTAGATAGTTTGCGTTGAGTGGATTTTTGTAGGGACATCAGTTTTGAGAGATCTTCCGCAGTTCTAAAAGACCACCTATTTTTTATACAAACTAGATTAACACCTCTATCTTTATAGTTAATTTTAATTTTATCTAAAACTTTTTTTAAATTAGAATTAGTTTGAACCCTTTTTTCAATTGTCTCAACATCCAAAGGTTCTGCGGCTGCAAATAAAACAGCTTCAACTTGACGTTCAAGTTTTGAAATATTAGATGGAAAGGAAATTATATTGTTTTTATCTTTATTTTTTTTTTTCATTAAACGTTAATTTTTTTAATCATAATTTTTTCAAAGATTTTATCTTGCAAAATTTCCGTGGAACCTTCTTTTGTTAATTCTAAACTAGCTGCAAAAATACCAGCTAGACCAGTTTTTTTCATTTTTTTATTAGAATAAATTTTTGGTATTAAGTCATTAATATTTTTCCAATTTCTAATTTTATCATAATTATTTTTAATTTGTTTAATGCCCTCATCTGTTGAAAAAACTGGCAATTTTGGGATAGTGATTGTTTGAAAAGTTTTTTGCATCTGTATATTAGAATATGTTTTTAATAATTCATATAGTGAAATATCGTATACAGGAGTATTAATTGACCTAATTCCACCCTTCATACCTCTTGTAAAAATATCGACACCTAATCTTTTTTTTTTTAACATTTGATCAGAAAGAATTCTTATTAACTCTAATTTTTTTAACTGTAATTTAAGTTTTTCTGCAACTTCAAGAGCTATAAAATCATCCTCCTCGTCTTCGGGTAATAATAATTTAGATTTTAAATAAGCTAACCACGTTGCCATCAATAAGAACTCTGAAGCAACTTCTAGATTTAGATTTTCATTATTTTTAATAAATTCAAGAAATTGATCAGCAAGTTTTGTTATGGAAATTTCTGCAAGATCGACTTTTTGGTTTTTTGCTAAATCCAATAGAACTTCGAGTGGTCCGCTATAGTTGGGAATATCAATAGATATTTGATCTATTTTATTTGATTCCATAATTTTACTTTATCTTAAAAATCTATAAAATTCTGATGTTTTTTTCGCTGTAAATTTATCTACATAAGGAACATTCCTAATTAATTTCAATTGTTCGTTATAATTCCCCGCACAATATAAAACAATATTACAACCCGCTGCTAAAGATTTTTTAGCATTTGTAATTAAATCAAATTTTAAAGCTTTCATTGATATGTCGTCTGAAATCAAGATTCCTTTAAATTTTATTTTTTTTCTAATAATATCAAAAATAATTTTTTTTGAAAAAGTAGCAACGTTTGTATTATCAATGTTTTGGTATAAAATATGAGCTGTCATAGCAAATTTAGATACATTAGATTTAAAAGGTGAAAAATCAATTTTATTAAGATCATTGATGCTTAATTTTACTTTTGGCAATTTTAAATGACTATCTAAAGATGCGCAACCATGACCTGGAATATGTTTAATTACCGTACCTATTTTATTCAAATTATACTGTTCAACACAGATATTTCCCAATTTTTTTACAATATCAGCTTGATTGGAAAAACTTCTAACTCCAATTATTTTACTTGTACTCTTTCTAAGCACATCAAGGACAGGCACAGTATTGATATTTATTCCAATATTTCTGAATAATTTGCATAAATTATTAATATAACTTTTATAAATAGCGATACTAGTTTTAGGTTGAAATTTGTAAATATCACCAAATAACTTTTGAGAAACATCATGATTAATAATTTCAACTAATCTCGAAACAGTTTTTCCTTCCTCATCAATCATTATTGGAAATTTTGAATCTTGAGTAACTTTTCTTATTTTTTTAATAAGTTTTTTAATTTGGTCTAAAGTTTTGATATTTCTTTTAAAAAGTATCAAACCCCAGGGTTTTTCATCAGCTAATAAATTGATCTCTCTTTTTGATAATTTATGAGATTTAATACTAATTATTATTGCTTTTTTTTTCATTTTAATTTTAGTAAATTCCAAAAACTTCTTGGTTCGCTATTTTTAATATCTTCAGAAAATGATGTGTTAAAATTTATTACATTTTCAGTATCATTTCCTAAAACAGGTAAATTTGTAATCTTTTTTTTAAGAATAATTTCAATATTTGATCTATTTAAATTTATGTTTTTAATATTTTTACTAGATGTGTAATATTTATAAATATAGAAAAAAAACAAAATAAATGAAATTAAAAAAAATAAGTTTATTATTCTATTCATTACATTTTATGTGGAAGGGAAACGCCTAAAATACTCATTCCTCTTTGTATTACTATTGAAATTAGATTTATAATTGCCAGAGTGCTAATACTTTTAATTTTTCCTTCTTCAATAAATTTGTAATTTTGATCTTCATTACCTTTGCTCCAATAGGCGTGAAATAAAGTTGCAAGCTCGTAAAGATAATATGGAATTCTGTGTGGCTCATATTTAAAAGAAGCTGTATCAATAATCTTCGGCCATTCAAATATTTTTCTCAGAATTTTAATTTCAATATTATTTAATTTAAATTGATCAAGTTTTAATATTAATTTATCATCTAAATTATTATCCAATGATCTAAATAGAGAACTAATTCTAGCAAAAGAATATTGGACATAGAAAACTGGGTTATCTTTGCTTTTTTCTAAAACTTTATCAAAATCAAAATCAAGCTCAACATCGTTGCTTCTATTTAACATCATGAATCTTATGGAATCTTTATCAACTTCATTCAATAGATCCTCAGCTGAAATAAAATCACCTGATCTTTTAGACATTTTAAATGGCTTTCCATCTTTATAAAGTTTTACTAATTGACAAACTTTGCAATTTAATTTGACTTTGTTATCTGAAAGCGCGCTAACGGCAGCCGTAATTCTTTTAATATAACCAATATGATCGGCTCCAAGGACATTAATTAAATATTCAAATTTTCTTTGCACTTTGTCCATATGATAAGCGACATCATTTGCGAAGTAAGTCCAGGAACCATCATTTTTTTGCATAGCTCTATCTGTGTCGTCCCCGAATAAAGTAGATTTAAAAATCAATCTTTTTGTTTTTTTCCAATTTTTATCAATTTCTCCTTTTGGTGGCTCTAAGTATCCCTCTTGAACATAATTATCTTTTTTTAATTGATTTATAGCTTTGTTTACGGAATTGTTTTCAACTAAATCTGTTTCAGAAAAAAAATTATCGTGCTCTATACCTAATTTTTTTAAATCAGATTTAATTAATTCCATAGAATATTTTAAAGATTCTTTTTTGAGCAATTTAAATGAGGCATCAAAATTTTTAAATTCCTCATTTTTATTTGAAGTAATAATTTTTTTTGCTATTTCAATAATATATTCACCTGGGTAAAGGTCTTCACCTACAATAAACATTTCATTGTATTTAATTTCTTTTATTCTTAGAAAAACTGATTTAGCAAAATTTGTAATTTGATTTCCATAATCATTAACGTAATACTCTTTTATAACTTTATTGCCATTAAATTTGAGTAAATTTGCTAAAACATCTCCATAGATAGCGCCACGACAATGTCCTACATGCATAGGGCCGGTCGGATTTGCCGATACAAATTCTATATTGTAATTTTTATTAGAACTTTTTTTTCCGTATGTTTCTCTATTTTCTAAAATTTTATTTATATTCAAAATCAACATTTTATCAGTTAATTTAAAATTTAGGAACCCAGGGCCGGCAATTTCTATTTCCTTAAAATCTTTTGTGTTTTTGTTAATTAAATCCTTGATTTTAAGAGCTAATTCTTTTGGATTAATTTTATTAATTTTTCCTAAAACAAGCGATACATTTGATGATAGGTCAAAATTAAATTCTAATGGGGGAGTTTCCATAGTAACGCCTTTAAAACTATTTAAATTACTTAAGTTAAGATAATTTTTATTTTTATCAAGTATGGTTGTAATTTTATTTAAGTTTTCTTCAAATATATTCATTTTAATCTTTTGTATAGATTTATTGCAAATCTATCTGTCATTCCAGCTATAAAATCACATATTGTCCTATCAAGATCTGATTTTTTAATATTTTTTATGTAGATATATTTTTTAGGGTTTTTTTTTATCTTTATAAATAGATATTTAATAATTTTTTTACCAAAATTGGTTTTGTTAATAACACTTTTATGAAAATACATTTTATTTTTTAAAAATTTTTTTATACTAACGTCAAATAAATTCATTTTTTTTGAAAAACACACAATTTTATTTTTTGATTTATAAACGTCATTAATATTCTTGATTTTTAATTTTAATATATTTTTTTTGGTATTAATTATTATGTCTTTAACCATTTCATTAATTGTTTCCCTAATTATTTGTCTTAATACTAAATCTTGAGAAAATTTTTTAAATTTCAATGCATGTTTTTTTAATATCAAATTAAGAACTGGTAAATTTTTAAGATCTTTTAATTTAAATAAATTTGCTCTCAAACCATCTTCTAAGTCATGACTGTTATATGCAATATCGTCTGAAATAGATGCTATTTGTGCTTCTAAGGATGGGCTATTTAAAAAATTTATTTTCTTATTAAAAAAATTTTTTCCTAAAATATTATTTAATTTTGATAAATTTTTAATGGGCCCATTATGCTTTATTAAACCGTCCAATGTTTCGAAAGATAAATTTAGCCCTTTAAAATTATAATATCTATTTTCTAAAAGCGTTACAATTCTTACTGTTTGAATATTGTGATCAAAACCTCCATATTCCCTCATGCAATTATTTAGAGCTTCTTCTCCAGCGTGACCGAAGGGTGTATGACCCAGGTCATGGGCTAAACTTAAAGTTTCACATAAATCTTCATTCAATTTGAAATACTTAGCAAGAGTTCTTGCAATTTGAGCAACTTCTAATGAATGAGTAATTCTAGTTCTATAATGATCGCCTGTTGTGTTTACAAAAACTTGAGTCTTATGTTTTAATCTTCTAAAAGCTGTTGAGTGAACAATTCTGTCTCTATCTCTTTGATAGGAAGATCTTAAATTACTTTTCTTTTCACTGTTAAATCTTCCTCTAGATTTGATAGAAACTGATAATTTAGAGAAGCTATTTTTTTGCATAATTGTCTATTAAAATATATACTACATAATAACTGAATATGACAAAAAAAATAGAATTTACCACTAGAGCCAAAAATCAAATTGAAAAGATTATTGGTGAAGATCAAATTGAAAAAAAATTTAGGATTTCAGTCAAAGGTGGCGGGTGTTCTGGATTTAAATATAATTTTGGTTTAGATGATAAAATTGACAATGAAGATATTTTTTTTGGTAAAGCAGTTATTGATAAAGTATCTCTTGATATCATTACAGGTTCTGTTGTTGATTTTAAAAAAGAAATGATTGGTGAATCATTTGTTATAACTAATCCTAAAGCTACATCATCTTGTGGTTGCGGGTTATCATTTTCTGTCTAATGAAAATTATATCATGGAATGTGAATTCTGTACGCGCTCGAATTGTAAATATTCTTGATTATATAAAAATTTCAAATCCTGATATTTTATTCTTGCAAGAAATAAAAACGCAAAATGAAAGCTTCCCAACAGAAACTTTTAAAAACATTGGATACAATTCATATGTATTTGGTCAAAAAAGTTATAACGGTGTTGCTTTCTTGTCTAAAGTTAAAATAGAAAATGTAAAAAATGACTTTATTAATGACAAGCTTAATCAGTCAAGAGTTATAACTGGAGAAATTATTGTTAATAAAAAAAAGATAAAACTTATTAATGTTTATGTTCCTAATGGGAATCCGGTGGATACAGAGAAGTATGAATATAAAAAAAATTGGCTCACTTCTTTCAACAAAGCAATAAAGAAAGAATTACTTTCTGATTCTAATATAATAATTTCAGGTGATTTTAATGTAATACCTGAAGAAATTGATGTTTACGATTCAAAAAGATATGAAAATGATGCTTTGTTCAGACTTGAAATAAGAAAAAAATATAGAGAATTAGTTAATCTAGGCCTAACAGATATTTATAGATTTTATAACAAATCAAAAGAAGAGTATACATTTTGGGATTACTTTGCAGGGTCATGGCAAAAAAATTACGGGATGAGGATAGATCATTTTTTAATATCATATAACTTAATGAATAATGTTAAATCTATTTTTATTAATAATAAACCAAGATCTAAATTAAAACCATCGGATCATACTCCGATTGAATTGGAAATTATTTAACTCTTCCATATATATCATGGTATCGAATAATATCTGTTTCTTTTAAGATGGAACCCACTTGCGCTTCAATAATTTTTAATGCGGTACGATGATTATTTTGTATTCTATGAATTGAACCAAGCGGTATAAAAATAGAATCATTTGATTTTTTTAAAATAATTTTTTTATCAAGAGTAATTTTTGCTTTACCTTGCGTTATCAACCAATGTTCAGCTCTATGATGATGTTTTTGCAAACTAAGCAATCCCTTGGGTTTTACGTGCAATTCTTTTATCAAAAAACCTTTGCCTACAAATAAATTGGTATATTTTCCCCAAGGACGATAATAGATGTTCTTTTTTATTAAATATCTATTTTTATTTTTATCGTACATTTTACAAATTTCTTTCCAACTACCTAAATCTGACCAAGATATATCTAATTTAATAGCGTTAATTTTTTTTGATTTTTCTAAAATTGCATGATCAAAAGATTTATTGATAGATTTATCATAAAAAAACTTATTAAGTGTGTATATGTTTTTTTTTCTTTTAGATTTTAAAACAGAATTTAAACAATTTTGATAAAGAGATGGTTGAAATTTTTTGTAATTATTAATTATAGAATCTTTTCTAATAAAAAACATTCCTGAATTCCAAAGTCCTTTTTTTTTAATAATTAGTTTTGCTTTTTTTTCATTAGGTTTCTCAATAAATTTAGTAACTTTATTAATATTATTACTTATTTTTTTAGTAATAAAGTATCCGTATTCACTTGTAGGCTTAGAGGGTTTAATGCCAAAAATAAAAATATTTTCTTTAGTCAAATGAATTTTATTTTTATTGATAGATTTTATTAATAAACTATTTTTTTCAATTAAGTGATCTGCAGATAAAAACATTAGGGGTTGATTATTTGGTATTTCATCAATTAATACAGATGCTAAAATTGCTGGGGCAGTATTTTTTTTTGCAGGCTCTAAAATTACAATATATTTCTTGATATTGCAGTCTTTTAAATTTTTTTTAACATCTTTAAGGTACTTAAAATTAGTACTTATAATTGGATAATCAAAAATAGGATTCTTTATTCTTTCTATTGTCTTTTTGAATAAATTCCAGCCCCCAAAGTTAATAAATTGTTTAGGTAGGTTATTTTTTGATTGTGGCCAAAGTCTTGTTCCAGCTCCACCACATAAAATTACTGGCCTAATTTTCATTTAGATATCAGCGTAAGTTTTAACTTCTTTTCTTTTTCCTGGATGTGTTGGTGCGCCAAGATAAGCAGGTCCAACTGTTTGAGCATATTTCCAAAGAGTGCCTGAGCCAAATTGAGATTTTCTTGGCTTCCATTTTTTTCTTCTTGCGGCCAATTCTTTTACTGTCAACCTGACATTAATAGTTCCTTTTTTAGCATCTATGTCAATAATATCTCCATTTTGCAGAAGGGCGAGAGGTCCACCAACGGCTGCTTCTGGACCAACATGTCCAACACAAAAACCTCTTGTAGCTCCAGAAAATCTTCCATCAGTTATTAAAGCAACTTTTTCACCTTTTCCTTGTCCATATATTGCTCCGGTAGTAGAAAGCATTTCTCTCATACCTGGGCCGCCCTTAGGTCCTTCATAGCGAATAATTATTACATCCCCGTCTTTGTATTTTTTATTCTGAACAGCTGCCATTGCCGCTTCTTCGTTATCAAAACATCTTGCTTTTCCAGTAAATTGTAATTTCTTTAAGCCTGCAATTTTAACAATTCCACCCTCTGGTGCTAAATTACCTTTAAGCCCAACAACACCGCCGTCAGGAGATAATGGGTTATTAAATTTTCTTAGAACTTTTTGATTAGAATTAAATTTTATATTTCTTAAGTTGTGCTTCATAGACTTGCCTGTAACTGTCATACAATCTCCATGAATATAACCACCGTCAAAAAGAGTTTTTAATAACATTGGTACGCCCCCTGCTTTCCACATATCTTTAGCAACATATTTTCCTCCAGGTTTTAAATCAGCAAGATATGGCGTTTTTTTAAAAATTTTTGCTACATCCATTAGATCAAATTTAATACCTATTTCATTAGCAAGGGCTGGCAAATGTAGAGCGGCATTTGTAGAGCCACCGGTTGCAGCGACAATAGTAGCGGCGTTTTCTAAAGATTTTTTTGTTACTATATCCCTAGGTCTAATATTTTTTTCTAATAAATTCATTACTGTCTTACCGCTTTCAAAGGCATACTTGTCTCGTTCTTCATAAGGAGCGGGTGTTCCTGCTGAGTATGGTAAAGCTAATCCAATAGCTTCGGACACGCACGCCATAGTATTGGCTGTAAACTGACCGCCACAAGCTCCTGCACTTGGACAGGCAACAAGTTCTAGTTCTCTTAAATCTTTCGATGACATGGTACCCGCTGAATGCTTACCTACAGCTTCAAAAACATCTACAACTGTAACATCTTTGCCTTTATATCTCCCTGGAAGAATTGAGCCACCATAAATAAAGACGCTTGGCACGTTCAGCCTAACCATTGACATCATTAAACCTGGTAGGGATTTATCACAGCCTGCGATCCCAACTAATGCATCGTAGCAATGGCCTCTCACTGTAAGCTCCGCTGAATCAGCTATAATTTCTCTTGAAATTAATGATGATTTCATTCCTTCATGACCCATAGCAATACCATCAGTAACTGTTATCGTGCAGAATTCTCTAGGCGTTCCTCCGGAAATTTTTACTCCCTTTTTAACTGATTGTGCTTGTCTCATTAATGCTGTGTTACAGGGAGCAGCTTCATTCCAAGTAGAAACAACACCAACAAAAGGTTTTGCAACATCGCTCTCTGTTTCACCCATGGCATAATAAAATGATCTGTGGGGAGCTCTGTCTGGTCCAAGAGATGTATGACGACTAGGAAGATTTTTTTTGTTAAATTTACGCATATTTAATTTATACTTGATACAATACTTCTTAATTTATTATCTTCAACGATTAAATCTTTAAGTAAATCTTTATCATTTTTAACAATTTCCTTAGGAGCTTTCTTTAAATAGGCTTTATTTTGTAATTTAGCGTTAAGTTTGTTTTTTTGTTTTTCAATATTCTCTATTTTTTGCAAAATACTATTCTTTTGAGACATAATGTCTATATCATCATCAAATTTGAGAGCCAATTTTTCTTTCAAAACCAATATTTCAATGGTGTTTTTGTTATAACTTTTTTGATTAAGTAAATTATTGATTCTAGCAACTTGTTTAATTAGATCAATGTTTTGATTGATTAATTTTTTTAGTTTTTTTGATTTATCTAAGAATATTATATCACAATGTAGTTTTGGAGTAATTTTTAATTCTGCTTTAGTAGAGCGAATATTTGAAATTAACTCAATTAAGTTATTAATATTATTTTGATTTTGAATCATATTTTTTTGAATTTTATATTCTGGCCAATTGGAGATAACTAAATCAGATTTGTAAAAATTATTAAATTTATTCTTTTTCCACAATGATTCAGTAAAAAAGGGAATAAAGGGATGTAACATTTTTAGTAAGTTAGAAAGCATAAATGAAGAGAAATTCTTCGATTCTTCAATTTCAAACCTATTTTTTGAATTAAATATTGGTTTCAAAAACTCTAAATACCAATCACAATAGGAGTGCCAAACAAATTTATAGGCATGCTTAGCCGCCTCATCAAATCTAAAATTTTCTATATTTTTAGTTACTAAAATTTGAGTTTCAATAAATTCATTAAAAATCCATTGATTTATAGGTGATTTAATTTTTTTTAAATTTATTTTTTTTTTTAAGGAGCATTTATTTAGTTCTAAAAAATTATTAGCGCTCCATATTTTAGTTATAAAATTTCTATTTCCAACAACTCTGTCTTGTGATAGCTTTATATCTCTTCCTGGTGAGGCCATTGATATCAATGTAAATCTTAAGCTATCTGCGCCATATTCATTAATTAATTTTAGTGGGTCAACAACGTTTCCTTTAGACTTAGACATTTTTTGCCCCTTCTCATCTCTTACAAGGGCGTGCACATAAACCTTTTTAAACGGCGTTAATTTTTGAAAATAATTTCCCATCATTAACATTCGAGCTACCCAAAAAAAAATAATATCAAAACCGGTAACTAATACTGAGGTAGGATAAAAATTTTTTAATTCTTTTGTTTTTGTTGGCCATCCCATTGTTGCAAAAGGCCATAATGCAGATGAAAACCAAGTGTCAAGCACGTCCGTTTCTTGTTTTAACTTAATATTTTTATTTTTACTTTTTTTCTTCGCTAATAAGAGAGCCTTTTTTTCATTTACAGCTACATAAATATTATTTTTTTCATCATACCAAGCGGGTATTCTATGCCCCCACCATATTTGTCGAGAAATACACCATGGTTCTATTTCATTCATCCATTGAAAAAAAGTTTTTTTCCAATTTTCAGGATAAAAAGATGTTTTATTTTTCTTTACTGCTTCAATGGGTTTTTTTGAAAGGTATTTAGCGTCAACAAACCACTGCTCTGTTAAAAGCGGTTCAATAATTGTATTTGATCTATCTCCATAAGGGACTTTGTTTTTAATTTGTTCAATTTTTAAAAGGTTTCTACTTTCTTTAAGTTTATTTACAATTAATTTTCTCGCTTCAAACCTGTCTAGTCCAATTAAATCTTTAATTCCATTTTTATTAATTTTTCCATTTTTTTCAAAAATGTTAATTATTGAAAGTTGATTTCTTTTTCCAACAACATAGTCGTTGAAATCGTGAGCAGGTGTAATTTTTACCGCTCCTGAACCTTGTTCTGGATCTGCGTAATAATCACTTATTATTTTAATACTTCTATTTACTAATGGAATATTTACATTTCTACCTATTAAATGAGTATATCTCTTGTCTTTTGGATTAACTGCAATGGCAGTATCGCCCATCATTGTTTCAGGTCTAGTAGTTGCTATAGTTATTTTTTCTGTTGAGTCTGCAATTTGGTAATCAATATAATAAAGATTTGATTGTGTGTCTTTTTGAATTACTTCTAGATCAGAAATTGCAGTTTGAAGGGCCGTATCCCAATTAACTAATTTTCTATCTTTATAAATTAGTTTTTTATTATACAGATCAACAAAGGCTTTAATTACTGCATTAGAAAAATCTTTATCCATTGTAAATCTTGTTCTTGACCAATCACATGAACAGCCTAATTTTTTTAATTGATCTAAAATTATTTCTCCAGATTGGTCTTTCCATTCCCACACTTTTTTTATAAATAATTCACGACCTAAATCATTTTTTTTAAGACCTTTTTTTTCTAGGTTTTTTTCCACGATCGCTTGAGTGGCTATACCAGCGTGATCGGTTCCAGGTTGCCATAAAGTTTCATTACCTTTCATTCGATTAAATCTAACTAGCACATCTTGAAGGCTATTATTAAGAGCGTGTCCCATATGAAGTCTTCCTGTAATATTTGGTGGCGGAATAACTACAGAAAATGATTTTTTAGTTTTTCTTTTTTTAGGTTTAAAGCAACCTTTGGCAATCCAGAAGTCAGAGATTTTTTTTTCTTCCTCTAAATGATTATATTTTTTAAATTCCATTTTTTTGAATATCCTTTAAATACTTTATATCAAAAGAACAGGAACCTAAAAGAGATAGATTTCGCTTTATTGAAAGCCTTAAATGATTTAAATACATTAAAAGCACGCTTAGGCCACGTGGCGGTATGGTTACGCGAAGGATTGCAAATACCTTACTCCAACAGATTAATTCCTTATAAACATTGTATTATCCAACAGTTCAGACTGCAAGTCTTCTCTGTGGGACATTCCTGGGACATTGAGATTAATAATTATGACTCAGAACTTTGATCACTAAAAAAAATACCCACTAGTTTATTGTTAATTCCCAGTGGGTTTTTCTATTTAAGATATTCTATATTCCACGAGTACCATTGTTCTCCAACCATTCTTCTCTTTAAGTACTTTTTTGTGAAGTATTTTATATCCTGCGATACTGACATCTTCTAATTTTGAGTCAGCAGTAAGATTGTAAGTTTTTACAATGCCCTTGTTCGTTTCCTTGTGCGTTATGACTTCATTAGAAACGATTGAGTGATTAGTGATATCTGCAATTTTTAATTTGGCAGACAACACACTTTTAGATTCAGAAATAACTAAATCTTTAC
>Ga0115003_10000399_pt1 | contig 38466 bp, 34 predicted proteins | sample ArcticOcean_MG_C_7_FD_88736 | JGI IMG/M metagenome (GOLD analysis project Ga0115003, IMG submission 88736) | Marine microbial communities from western Arctic Ocean - ArcticOcean_MG_CB11_88 | ecosystem: Environmental > Aquatic > Marine > Oceanic | place: Arctic Ocean: Canada Basin | collected...
AGACGTGCGCGTCCCGGTTACCCATCGAGTGGGTGCCGAAAACGAAGGCTGGCGCATCGCCAACGTCACGCTTCGGTTTGAGCGCGGCACTTCGTTTGCGAGCCAAATGGTTGAGTTGAAGCAATATCTCGCAAACATCATCGACACGGCCAAACGAATCGGAGGTGGTGGAGTGAGTGAAGGCTCCGCGTGGGACGACTCGGGCCTGCGACACGAAGTCGGGCACCTGCAGGCTGAGCTCGACGCACTTTGGGCCATGCTCAAGCTTTCCATTTCCCAGGCTGGCGACAACGGTGTACCGGGCCTTGGCGGGTCTGCCTTGAAGCTCGTATACACCGAGCTCTTCCAGCGCGTGGCTGACCTTGGTGTTCGCATTCTCGGTCGCGCCGGGCTTTCCCGCGACGACATAGGCGGTCTACCCGTTCATCACTTTTCATTTTCGGCGATGCAATCGCTCTCGCTCACCATCGCTGCCGGGAGCTCACAAATTCAACGCAACATCGTCGCCGAGCGCATCCTCGGCATGCCGAAGGAACGATAGTTCATGGACTTTCGCCCGAGCGAAGATCAACTCGAACTCCAGGCAGGCATCACTACATTCTGCACTGAGCGCTGTTCAGACCTTGAGTTGCGACGGATCGATGAAGCCGGCGGCTTCGATCCAACGCTGTGGCGCGACCTCGCAGAGCTTGGTGTGTTTCAATTGCATCTCGCTGCTGCCAACGGTGGTTTGGGCCTTGGTCTCGCGGACTCAGTCCTCGTCTATGAAGCACTCGGACAGCGCATCGTTCCCGGCCCACTCGTCTACACACAACTCGCCGCGTCCTTGGTCGATGGCGCGGCAACGGGTGAATGCGTTGTCGGCGGGCTTGACCTTCATCTCTCTCCGCAGGGTCCGCACCTCGTCGAATACAAAGAACAGCTTGACGCCCTGCTTTTGCTCAAAGAAGACGGCGTCTATCGAGTCGACACCAATGACATTGCAGGGCGCACCATCGAAAGTCCTCTTGACCCCCTCACTCCCGTCTTCTGCGCCGAACAGCTTCCGACGGGAGAGAAGATCGGCGACGAAAAGACCGCACAGCGGCTGCGCTTTGAAGGCATGGCCCTCTCGTCTGCGCTGTTACTCGGCATCGTCGAGTCGACCCTGGAAATTGCGTTGGCTTTTGCGAAAGAGCGTGAGCAGTTCGGTCGAGCCATTGGGTCATTTCAATCGATCAAGCACATGTTGGCCGACATGTTTGTAAGGCAAGAACTCGCCCGTGCTTCGGTGTATGCCGCGGGTGCGACACTGGACGACCCCGGTGTGGGCGACCTTGAACAGGCCGTGCGCGGCGCAAAGTTAATCGCCGGCGAAGCGGCGACGAAGAATGCCCGCGCGTGCATCCAGATTCATGGCGGCATGGGATACACGTGGGAAGTGATGGATCACTATTTCTTGAAGCGAGCAATGGTTCTGCAAAACGCGTTCGGCGTTGACCGAGACCACTGCGAAGCCATCGCCAAGATCACAGAAAAAGTGCCACTGGAAATTCGCTATGCCGGATAACGCCCCCGCCGGCCGCAGCACACCTCGTTCTCGCGCCCTTCGCGGCGTCGATCGCACGATGGAGCGCCGAAGGCTCACCTACGAAAACGAAGTCAAACGACTCGTCGACGCGGGGTTTGCCCTCGTACAGCGTACTGGCCGACTCGAACCGACAGTCGGTGACATTGTCGCCGAAGCTGGCCTCTCAAACCAAGCCTTCTACAAGCACTTCCATTCCAAAGACGAACTCCTCCTCGCAATGCTCGAAGAAGGCATCTTGCTATTGCGCAGTTACATCGAACATCGCGTGAGTTCCGGGTCGAGCCCGACGGAGCGAGTTCGCAATTGGCTTTGGGGCATCCTTGAACAAGCGTTGAGCGAACAAGCGGCAGCCGCAACGCGCCCGTTTGTGATCTCTCGTGCAAGGTTGGCCGAGCGGTTCCCCACCGAAGTCAAGCAAGCCGAAAACGGCCTCAACGCAATCCTGCGAAGTGAAATTGAAAGCGGTGTTCAAGCCGGGGAACTGGAAGCCAGTCACCCCGAACTTGATTCTCAACTCCTTTACAACCTCGCGATGGGTTGGGTCGAGCGTCAACTCATCACCCCGAGCGTGGATGCGCGCGCCGAAGCCGACCACCTGGTCGCGTTCGCGCTGCGCGGTCTCTCACAAGCGGAGTCTTCGCCCGCTTAGTTCGGCGAACTTTTCTTTCTCCAAAAGGCGAAACATGGAACATGAAATCATGATGACCGGTGTGGGTGGGCAAGGCGTGCAGCTTGCAGCCCAGATCCTCGCCCGATCCGCCGTCGTCGAGCAGAGAGAAGTCATGACGCTCGGGACTTACGGCGGGACGATGCGGGGCGGGAATACAGACTCGACCTTGGTTGTCGCGGACGGTCCGATTCATTCGCCGCCGATCGTCGCCGAGGTAGGGATCGCCCTCGCGATGCATCATGCGTTCTTCGAACCGGTTGCAAAGAAACTTCGCCCCGGTGCATTGGTCGTGGTGAACTCGACCATCTTCGAAGAAAAGGTGCAAGCCGAAGACGCTAGCTGTCTCGAAATCCCAGCGACTCGCATCGCGAGCGACCTCGGCGTTGGAATGGCGGCGTCGCTAGTGCTCATCGCAGCCTTTGCGAAGTACACGGGCTTCGTATCCCTCGACTCCCTTGTCGCAGGCATGGAGCAGTCGGTGCCCTCCTACCGCAGCCAACACGTTGAAGGCAACGCGAAAGCACTGCGTGCCGGTTATGACGCAATCGAACCCGGCGGAACGCCTGCATGGCCCGACGTGGGAGGCACATCATGAGTACGACGCTCAGTCGCGGAACCGTGACGATCGCGACCGAACGCTGCAAGGGTTGTGAGCTTTGCATACCCGCTTGCAAGCCAAACGTGTTGACGATGAGCCAGGCACGCAATGAACTCGGCGTCTCGTATCCCGAACTAGCACCGGGTTGCACGAGCTGTGGTGCGTGTTTGCTCGTGTGCCCCGACTTTTGTTTCGAGATCTACCGATTCGAATCGCCGGTGTCTCACGAAGAAGTCCAAAACTCCGAGGTTGGATCATGACGCGCAAACTAATGGAAGGCTCCGAAGCGATGGCCGAGGCCGCGGTAATGGCCGGGTGTCGTTTCTTCGCGGGCTACCCCATGACACCCTTCACCGAATTGCTTGAAAATTTTGCCAAGCAGCTTCCCGCGGTTGACGGCGTGTCGATCAATGCAGAGAGCGAGATTGAAGCGATTGGCATGGCATGGGGAGCGCTGGCAACCGGCGCCCGGGCGGCGACGGGCTCGACAGGCCAAGGTCTCGCCCTTATGCAAGAGTCGCTTTCGGAACTCACGCGTTCTGAGCTGCCACTCGTTTACTTCAACATGGCCCGTGGCCAATACGACTACTACCAAGCGACCCGAGGCGGTGGGCACGGAGACTATCGACATATCGTCCTCGCCCCGATCGATGTACATGAGGCGGTCGAGTTAACTCAACTTGCCTTTGATCTTGCGGACCGGTGGCGCAACCCCGTTCAAATCTACGGCGACTATCTGCTCGCACACACCTGCGAAGCGGTAGAGGTGAAACGGATTGAGTTCCCACCTTTGCCCGAAAAAAGCTGGGCTGTCGACGGATCTCTTGGCGGGACCGGCAAGTCCCGAAACATCAACCCAATCGGCATGACGAAGGGAACGAAGGGGATCGACCCGGAAGGGTTCTGGCTTCGACTGCAAGCCAAACACGACGCGATGCAAGAGAGCGAGGCGCGTTTCGAATCGGAACACTGCGAAGATGCAGAGCTGGTCGTGGTCGCTTTTGGAACGATGGCGCGTTTCGCGAGGTACGTGGTTCGGGAACTGCGCAACGAAGGCGTGCGAGTCGGCTACTTCCGACCCATCACATTGTGGCCGTATCCAAGCGCAGCGCTCAAAAACGCTGCGCGAGGCGCGCGGCGCGTGGCAGTGCTCGAACAGAACGCGGGCCAGATGATCGACGATGTCCGGCTCTCGATCCTTGGAGACGCCCCGGTGGTTTCGATCGGAGGCATCTCGTCTGACGAAGCGGGGTTCGGCATCGGGCCGATCTTTGACACGTCGGTCATTCGCGAACGCATTGAACGCGGCCTCGGCGCAGAAGGAAACCATTCATGAGTGAACGAAGCGAACTCGTCCTCGACACAGAAAATCCGCCTAGCGTTCCCGCCGAGCGCATTGGAGATATCAAGCCAGCACTCCTCTTAAGCGAAGACCATGATCTTTGCCCGGGTTGCGGTGAACCGCTCGCACTGCGCATGATGCTCGAAGCGATCGAAGAACTCGCCATGGCCCAGCGCACGATCGGAGTGGTGGGGATCGGGTGCTATACCGCGCTCACCAGTATTATGGACGTCGACCTCGTTCAAGCACTCCATGGTCGCGCGCCATCGCTTGCAACCGGGGCAAAACGCATGCGCCCCGATGAGTTGATCTTCACGCTCCAGGGCGACGGCGACATGGTCAACGAGGGTTTGCAGGAAGTCATTCATGCGGCAGCCCGAGGCGAGTCGATTACGTGCGTGCTGCTCAACAACGGCGTGTTCGGAGAGACCGGCGGTCACATGACGGCGACGACGGTAATCGGCCAGCGCACCAAGAACACGATCGAGGGCCGGAACGCGGAGTATCACGGACACCCGATTCTAATCGCCGAAATGCTTGCGCAACTTGGGGGCGCTGCCTACGTCGCGCGATGCGGGGTCTATAACGCGGGGGAAATCGCGCGGACGAAACGGGTTCTCAAGAAGGCCTTTCAAACCCAGATCGACGGCAAGGGATTTTCGTTTGTTGAAATCCTGACCATGTGTCCAACAGGTTGGTTCATCCCCACCCAAGAAGGACCGGACTATCTCGACAACGTGCTGGGTGCTGTGCACAAGCTTGGAGAATTGAAAGCCCCCAGCGAAGAGACGGACTAATCCGCCCGCATCGGCCTAAAACATGGGGCCGCTCCTCTACGTGAGTCCTGAAGACACGGTCTTTGCGCACGCCGACGATACAGCTGAACCGGGCTGCAATGGTTTCGTAAGCTTGGGGTCTTCGTAGAAGTCCAAGAAAGCGCGCGGCTTTCGAGAGAAGACGCCCAGACTCGTCTCTCGCAATGCTTCGCGCTCACGCAGCCCCCCTCCTACATCACGGGTACTCAGGACGAATACGGCCCCAGCTACGCCCTGTTAGAGACTGCGAGCAAGAGCCGGCGCTGCACCGGCTGGGGGTGGCTAACACCCCCGGTTTCTTTCGCTATTCTGCGCTCCACACAAGTCCGGGCACGCGCGGGTCTCGCGTTGACGGCCCGACGATTTCATTTCTAGTTCCATGAAGGAGTCAGCAAGATGAGCGACGTACGTTTCGACGGCCGAGTGGCTGTGATCACAGGTGCAGGCGGCGGTCTCGGCAAGTCCCACGCCCTCGAATTCGCCAAGCGCGGGGCTCAGGTTGTCGTGAACGATCTCGGCGGATCCGTCGATGGTCAGGGTTCGGGTTCTTCCGCGGCCGACGTCGTGGTCAAAGAGATTGAAGAAGCGGGCGGCACGGCAGTCGCGAACTATGACTCGGTTGCCACGAAAGCAGGCGGCGAAGCCATTATTCAGACCGCGATGGACAACTTTGGTCAGGTCGACATCGTGGTTAACAACGCGGGCATCCTCCGCGACAAGAGCTTCGCGAAGATGAGCGAAGACGAAATGACGTTGGTGCTCGACGTGCACTTGCGCGGCGCGTTCTATGTTTCCCAGCCGGCCTTCCGCGCGATGAAGGAACGCAACTACGGTCGCTTTGTCCACACGGCTTCGGCTGCAGGTGTCTTCGGCAACTTTGGCCAGGCGAACTACGGTGCCGCAAAGATGGGCCTCGTCGGCCTTTCGAACGTGCTCGCCCAGGAAGGCATCAAGAACAACATCAAGAGCAACGTAATCGCCCCGATCGCGATGACCCGGATGACGACGGGCATCATGGGCGACATGGGCCTCAACCTCGACCCCGGGTATGTGACGTCGATGGTCGCGTACCTTTCGAGCGAAGCTTGCGACCTCACCCACGAGATCTTTTCGGTGGGCGCTGGCCGCTACGCCCGGGTCTTCGTCGGCCTCTGCGAGGGGTACACGAACGGCGCCGAGGGTGGCGTGAGTGTCGAAGAAGTTCGGGACAACATCGAGCAGATTCGAAATCCCGACGGCTACGTGATTCCCGGCAGTGCTGCAGAAGAAATGATGGCAGCGATGAAGAGCCTCAAGGAATAGTCCACGTCGATGGCGTGGACCTACACGCCGGACTTGTTTCATCGACAATAAACGCAAAACGCCCCGGTGCCCAAGCTGCACCGGGGCGTTTTGCGTTTGTAACTCAATCCCTCGAAATCCATGAAACACGGGCCGATTGCTTCGGTCTGTGCTGAACTCGGAAGCCATGGCCAAGTCAGACAAAGAAACTCGCGGAGCCGGAAAAGGCGACAGCTACTATTCGCATTGGGCCGACTACGCCGCGCGCGCGACCGCGGAGAAGCACAAAGAACACGACGAAATCGTAGTGGCGGCTGGCATCACGCCGTCGGGCACCGTCCATATTGGGAACTTCCGCGAAGTCATCACCGTTGACCTCGTCGCCCGCGCCCTGCGCGACCGCGGCGCAAAGGTTCGCTTCATCTATTCATGGGACGACTTCGACGTTTTCCGCAAAGTTCCCGCAGGCATGCCCCAGCCGGAGATGCTCGAAGAGAACTTGCGCCGAAGCGTGGCCGACGTGCCCGACCCGTTTGGCACCGAAGAGAGTTACGCCGCACACCATATCGCCGCCTTCGAAGCGAGCATCACGCCGCTTGCGATCTCCCCCGAATTTATCCGTCAGTCAAAGCGCTATCGCGCGGGCGCGTACGCTGAGGGCATCCGAAAAGCATTGGAAGGACGTGACAAGATCCGCCAGGTTCTCGATCAACATCGAACGCAACCGCTTGCGGCAGACTGGCTCCCACTTGCGGGCTTCTGCGACAGCTGCGGTCGCGACGAACTCGACTTCGCGTGGGACGGCGAGTGGGGCGTTGGCGTCACTTGCCGAACTTGCGAGGCCATTCATCAGGTCGACTTGCGCGAAGGCGGCAACCTGAAACTCCCATGGCGCATCGACTGGCCCATGCGCTGGAAAGAAGAGGGCGTTTGCTTCGAGCCCGGTGGCAAAGACCATTCGTCAGCAGGTGGGAGTTACGACACCGCGCGCGAGATTGTGGTCGATGTCTATGACGGCTGGGCGCCGGAATACATCGCCTACGATTTCGTTCGCATCAAAGGGGAAGGCGGAAAGATCTCGAGTTCGAAGGGTGATGCGCTCACCGTTTCGGATTGCCTCGAAATCTATGAGCCCGAAATGCTGCGCTGGATCTTCGCGGTGGCACGACCGAGCGCCGAATTCCAGATCTCCTTCGACCTCGACGTGATCAAACTCTACGAAGACTTCGACCGGAGTGTGCGGCTCGCGCATCAGCCCGACGACGGCGGCAAGAACGACAAGAAGCGAAACATGGCGCGGCGAACGTTGCAGATGGCGAGCTGCGACCACCGTCGCATCAAACCCGACGAACCTATGCCCTTCGTGCCTCCGTTCCGCGGCCTGTCGATGATCTTGCAAGTTTACGATGGAGACCTCACCCAGAGCCTCGCGTACTACGAAAAACGCGGCGAGATCACGACCGACGCGCAGCGCGAACGCTTCGACGTCCGTGCTCGATGCGTGTGGAACTGGATCGAGCAATACGCACCAGATGACTTCCGCTATCGCATCCGAACCGAGCCTGTGGCGAGAGAACTTGAAGCCGACCCGCACGAAGTCATTCGACGTCTTGTAGACGTTCTCGAGGCCAATGCCGAGATCCAAGAACCGGAACTGATCGAACATCTGAAAGTCGTCTGTGACGGGACGAGCCTCGAACCCAAGACGTTCTTCCCGTACGCCTACGACCTGATTCTCGACAGACCCAAGGGCCCTAAGCTATCGACGCTGATCACCACCATCGGCGTGGGGCGCGCGCTGCCTCTCCTGCGCGGAGGGCTTGGGCGAAATGCCTGAGGCCCGACATGTCGTCCACTAGCGGCGACGTCTCCGTAGGCAGCCAGAAGCTTCGACACGCATTTGCAGTGTTCGGGGTGATGGCCTTTGCGCTCTTCATTCGCAGCCTGGGTTTCGAGCATGTCTTCACCGACGAAGGCGTGGTGTTCGCTCCCGCCGATGCGACGTATCACGTGCGCCGTGCGTTTTATACGTTCGCGAACTTTCCCGAGCTCTTGCTCCGCGATCCGTATCTGAACTTTCCGGGCGGTGTCAATGTCCCATGGCCGCCGCTGTTCGACTTCATTGTGGGTGGGACAGCGCGAATTTTCGCCGAAGACCAGGCTGGCTTCGAACGCGTCGCTGCTTGGGCATCGAGTGTGTTCGGCGCGCTTACGGTTGTGCCGATCTACTTCATCGCCCGTCAAGTCTCGAGTCACGGTGTTGGTTTGTTTGCGGGTTTTTTATTTTCCCTTTTTCCGATGTGCGTGAAATACGGTCGCGTCGGAAATCCAGACCACCACACCGCCGTAGCATTGGTAGGCGCGTGTATGCTCTTGTTGTGCACCTACGTGGCACGGCGCGACGTCGACGATCGTCGCATCATGTTGATGACACCCCTCATGTTCTTCGCGCGTCTTTCGATAATTTTGATCTGGCACGGCAATCTTCTCTATCTCGCGTTCTTCGAAGCCGCCTTGCTCCTTACCGCGGCAGCGACTCGTCGTAGTTCGATCACCCGTGCACAGGCACTGAGTGCGATCTTTACTGCGGTCGTTCTGAGTCCGATCGTCGAAGAATTTTTGCCGGTCCCCATCGGAGGGCCGTATTCATCGATTTCGCTTTCGCGGCTGCATATTGTCGTTATGGTCGGCACGAGTTTCGTCGCGTTTGCCCATTGGGGCTTGAACCGCTGGCGGCCCTCGAGCGGGTTCGCCTTGCGTTTGTTCGCGATCAGTGGTGCGAGTGTTGTGTTTGTGGCGCTATTGGCCGCTGTACCCGCAACCCGAGAAGGCTTGATCCCTGCGTTGCAGTTCTTGACATTAAGAGACGGCGCCGGAGCTGTGACCATCGAACAGTTCCCGCTATTTGCGACCTTCGGCCGCGACCCCGTCTATTCCCCAGAACAACCTTGGGCCTACTTTGCCTACTTGATCCCGGCTGCTCCACTTGCGTTTCCATTTTTCGTGCGCGACCCCGAAAGACGCGCAAGTGCATGGGTGCTCACGGGATGGACGGCGGGCTTTGCGCTCCTCGCGATGATGCAACGTCGCTACGGCAATGACTTTGCACCGGGCGCCGCAGTCGCATTCGCGATCCTTTTGGTTGGTGTCCCCCGCGCGATCATCGCGCGGCAAGCAGCCCCGCCTCGCCTTGCCCTACTTGCGGCAAGTCTTACGAGCCTCACAATCGCTTTGTTCTTGTTCTCTCCGGCGTTGCGTAACTACGAGATCCCACGCATTCAAAGTGGCTTCGCAGCGTTGCGCGGAAAGGACTACCCGCCTCCGAAGGGGATCGACCTGATCTCGAAAAACATGGCCCACTTCGCACGAAAGGTTCGCAACGCCACCCCTGACACCGAGGGTTTTCTCAATCAACGGCGCAACCCCGAATACGGCGTGATCGCCCAAGCGAACCTCGGACACCTTTTGCATTATCACGCGCGGCGAGCAACAGCGACCGACCCGATGTGGTCGTACATCGGTCCCAAGAACTGGGCTCTTTCTCGCGCATTTTTTTCCGCAACTGACGAAGCGCAGTCGCTAAAAATCGCGAACCAGCTGAAGGGTCGATACCTCGTCACGGGAAACACCGACCTCCAAAAAACAGTTTCGGGTCGCTTACATCAATTTGACGGTCGCCCCGTATCCGGCAGCAATCGCATTGAACGATTTCGCCTGTTGGCGGAGTCGGCACCGGGCCGTATCGGCTTGGGGGTCCTCTACGAAGGCACGTCTGACTACGAATCCGCCAACAGTGCCAATGCCTACAAGTTGTTCGAGATTGTCCAGGGCGCCATCATCGAAGTCATCGCCGAACCCAACGCGCGCGTCACCGCTGCTGTCACGATTCAGTCTCCGAGTGGCCGCCGCTTCAACTACGCGGCCAACGCCACGACGAACGACTCGGGTATCGCAAGAATAAGGGTTCCCTATTCGACCGGAAGCACTTCTCCCGTTCATGCGACGGGACCGTATCGAATTAGTTCAGGGTTCCAGATCGCGCGCGTTGATGTCGATGACGCAGAAGTGCGTGCTGGCAGCACCGTCTCGGTTACGCTGGGCATTCGTTTCTAATTGTTTCAGTAGTTGCGCAAGCAGCCGTCGATTCGCTCTGTAGAGCGCCAGTCCAGAATGCACCTAGCCCTTCAGAAACGCTTGCAGGGGTCTACAGCGTCAAATTCCGCAACGATCGGCTGCGTTGAGCAGGGCCCTGAGTATCCGATGCTTCGATCGTTGGGCGTGCGTGATCAACGCATGCGAACGAGTCAATTCCCGCTGGAGGACTCCCGTATGGCCGAACTGATTCCACTCTTCTTCATTGTCATGTACATCCTGCCGTTCTGCATCGCGGTGGTTCGGGCACATCACAACGCCGGCGCCATCCTCGTTGTGAATTGCTTACTCGGATGGACTGTGATCGGTTGGATCGCAACCTTCGCATGGGCTGCCTTCGGCCCCGCAGCCACAACAAAATCACGCGCTGCAGACGCTGCGCGCTACCAAGCCAGAACCGCGGGGGGGAGCGCGCCGATGCCCCGCATCCTTCACAATTTTATCGACTGAATAGTTCGTCCAGAACGTCGACAAGCACGGGCTGCACATGCGCCCCAAGCGCGGCGTTTGCATACCCTATCCAGGCAACAGAGGTCGTTGTATCGAGGGGCGCTGTAAGCACCCTTCCGATCGGTCCCGTTACGACACCTCCAAGCTCAGTCAAGATCAAGGCTGTGCAGATGTCGTAGGGGTGACAATCCATTGCACCCGTAAGCCCGAGTTTCCCGTGCGCCAGCGGCCGAATGTCGATGATCATGCGATCGCGTCCCGAACACAGTTCGGCGATCTGCCCACCACTACAGATGTACTGGTCTTCGAAGATCGAGAGCGTCGCAACGTTCGCATCGCCATAAAGGCTCCGGTAAAGCTCTTCTTCGAAACGGGCGAGCAACGCCTTGCCCGCTGGCAAAAAGCGCGACACCCCCACGAAGCCTTGATGAAGATCAACGGCCCGGGACGGCTGCATGACGAGGGATTCTCTTTCTCCAGTGTCGAGCGAAACCCTCTCGCTTCGCACGCCCTGCCGCCCTGCCCCACGCACGGCACTCAGCTGATCCAGCATACGTTGCTTGATCGGCGGGAGTTCGGTCATCACCGCGACTTGAATGTCTGCGAGGGTCGTGTCCCGTCCATGGTTCAGTGCAACACCGGCGAGAACCCATGCCGAACGTTTGTCGTACATCAGGCCGCGGGTTCCATCGATGGGATCGATGATGCAAACGAAGCGCACGTCTTTCCCCACCGCGCTCGCGGGAAATACCGGCCTGCTTTGATCCGATATCCCCTCCATCACAATTTCGGTCGGGAGGTCGTCCGGCCAGTTCGCTTCGAACCAAGCGAGGATCGCGTGCTCGGTGATGCTGTCGATGTGATAGATGGTGTCCGACTCGGTGACGTTTACGATCGCCGATAGATCTTCGAGCCTTGCCGCGGCTCTTTCGGCAATAACTTGCAACGCAATGGTGTCCTGCATTGCGCAAAGCAAAGCCCGAAGACGTTCCGCGACTTCCTTTGGAAGAGAACCTGGCTCTGTGCGTCTCGCCATCGTGCAACACCCACCATCTATGTTCGTACACCGTCTTCGACCGGGAACCGCAAATTCTAGCCTGCTCTTCCGCATGGGCATCGGCCGTCGTGCGCGAGACTATGGGTCTTGATACGATGCACGAGCGTGCAACCTGTGTAGGAGCGAGCCCGATGAAGGCTGTCGTTGTCCAAGAGTGGACAAAGCCAAGCGATCTTTCAGTGTCACAGATCGATCCACCGACCGTCCAGGCGGGCAGGATCCTGATCGACGTCAAAGCCGTGGCATGCAATTTCGCGGACACGCTGATCGTCCAGGGCAAGTACCAGGTGAAACCCGCTTTTCCGTTTTCGCCAGGCGGAGAAGTCGCGGGCGTTGTGAAAGAATTAGGCGAAGGCGTGACCAAATTTGCAGTCGGCGACCGCGTGATGGCCTATGTCGAATATGGGGGTTATGCCGAGCGAGTCAACGCACGTCCAGAAGCCACGTTCCCGATTCCGGGCAACATGTCGTTCAGCCACGCGGCTTCGATTCCGATCGTCTACGGCACAAGCTACGTGTCACTCGTGCCGCGAGGCATGTTGGCAAAAGGCGAGACGGTTCTCGTCACTGCGGCCGCCGGGGGCGTTGGCCTCGCGACGATTCAGATCGCGAAAGCACTTGGAGCACGAGTGATCGCGCTCGCCGGAGGAAGCGAAAAGCTCAAGGTCACTCTGGATGCGGGAGCCGACATCGCGATCGACTATCGAACCGTGCGCGCCGAACACCCCGACGATGCCGATCTAGGTCGAGACCCCCTTTGGGTCGAGGAGGTCCGCGATGCAACCGACGGTCGAGGTGCCGACGTGGTCATTGAAAATGTCGGTGGCGACATCTTCGACGGCTGCACTCGGTGCGTCGCATGGGGCGGTCGCATTGTGGTTGTTGGCTTTTCGAGCGGAGACATTCCGTTTGTGAAAGCAAACCGGATCATGCTCAAACACATCTCGCTGGTCGGCGTCCATTTTGGACCCATGGCGCAGAACGCACCCGAAGAACTTGCGGCGAGTTTCCGTGCGCTCATGCAACTCTACGAAGAGGGGCAGATCCGACCCTCCATTTGGAAAGAACTCCCCTTAGAAAAAGCGTCGGAGGCCCTTCAGGCCCTCGGCGGACGCAAGAGCTGGGGAAAGATCGTGCTCACGATAGGCTGAAGTCGCCCCCCGCACAGCAACGTCACTACAACCAGGCTCCTTGCACCCGCTGATCCGAAGAAACTCGGAGAACCGATAGGTGCTCAAAGTCGATGCTCCCTACGCCGGTGCGAACAAACGCCACGACTCACATTGCCTTTCAGGGCGATGCCGAAGCTGGCGGTGATTGCGATTTTTTCAGCGCACCCCAAAAATGCATCATCCATCGCCCGATTCGGATACATGCGACAAAAGCGGTCGGAAATATTGCCGCCCAGTAATTCGGTGGACCTGTGTAACGCACGCACGCAGGCGGGCAGAACGAGGCGCCCGCGCCTGGCCTAAGCGGGCGACACTTCACCAGAACTCACTCATCCAGCACTCAGCCGCCGCGCTTGCGCTCGATGAAGTCGTTCAAGAGCCACTGCGAAATACTGATGTTGCCTGGGAACGTTGTCGGGAGGTCGTCGACGGCAAACCAGTCGGCATCTTCGAGTTCGTCCGCTTCGGTATCGACGTTGCCCGAGACGTATTGCGCGGTAAAGCCCAGCATCAGCGAATTGGGAAACGGCCACGCCTGACTGCTGTAGTACTGCACGTTGTCACAGACGATCCTAGTTTCTTCGTAGACTTCGCGGATCACGGCCTCTTCGGCACTCTCTCCGGGTTCAACAAAACCCGCCAGCACGCTGTAGATGCCGGCAGGAAAATGCGGCGACCGGCCAAGCAAAATTTCGTTGCCGCGTTCGACCGCGCAGATCATGGCGGGCGCGAGTCGGGGATACATTGGCGTCGCGCATGAAGGACACGACCGCGAACGGTCCAAAGACGCGAGTACCATCTTTTCTCCGCACTCACCACAAAACTGATGCGTGCGATCCCATTCAACAATTTGAACTGCGCGTCCGGCAACGGCGTGAAGGTTCGCATCGAGACTCCCGAACAACATTCGCAAGTCGCGAAACGCGAGGCCTTCCGGCGCTTTCAATTCGGCTTCAAGTTCAAGCGAATAACAATGCACGCCGTTAAGCGCGCCCAGATATTGGCGGCGCACGGCGTCGATCCCGTGTTCGTCAATCACGTCGACCGGCGGCAATAGGCCCGCCTCCGTCACAAGCATTTCGCGTTTGCGAAATGCGAAACAGAGCGGTGCGGAGCCGGGATCTTCGGGGGAAACATGGTGCGGAACAAATGAGAACGGAGATTTTTCTGACATGGCCCCGATCTTAGCAAGCCGAATGACTTGCGAGAGCCTTTGTCGTTTTGACGCCGCAATCGGTTTCATGACTGACCTAAGCGTCGCGAGCCCGTTAACTGAGCCGCCTAATAATCGTCCCAACGCGCGTCTCGGCAAACCGAATCGACGCTCGCAATCTCCACAGGTGCTGCCGACTCGGCAGCGAGACCTCGCTGCAGCCAGCCTACGTCATGCCACGCGCCGAACTTGTAGCCCGCTTCGTGAAACGTACCCACCGTTTTAAAGTCCATCGACTCATGCAAGAAAACGCTCGCTTGGTTTGGAAGTGTGATTCCCGCGTAGGCCCGGCGATAACCTTGATTCGACAACAACTCAAAAAGAGCGCTGTAGAGGCGGCGGCCAAGGCCAAGGCGGTGAAAGGTTTGTGCGATATAGACCGACACCTCCGCTGACCAGCGGTAGGCGGCCCGGGTTCGAAACGCCGCGCCGTACGCATAGCCGACAACCGCTCCTTCGGTTTCAGCGACGAGCCACGGATGGGTGGCCAACGTTGCGCGGATCCGCTTTGCCATTTCATCTGTGCTCGGTGGAATCATCTCAAACGAAAAAGCCGTGTCGGCGACGAACGGCGCGTACACAGCCGTAACCCCTTCGGCGTCGAACTCGGTGGCAAGGCGAATGGAGACAGTCATTGGATCCCTCGAAAAACGTCCGGTGCGATCATAACTCGCTATTTTCTATCTATGACACTCGCACCGACGCTAGCCACCAACTCCCTCTCATCATTCAAGGCGTCCTTCGGTCGCGCCCTCTTGCTCGCTTCGGTGGGATCATTTGTCATCGCGGCCCCGGCTGTGCACGCTCAAGCTCAGGGTGGCAGTGTCAAACCCGGCATCAACGACAAGTTTCTTTCCGAAGCACTCGACGTCAAAGAGTGGACGGGAAAATTTGAAGGTGAATCGCGGCAAATCTACACCCACCGTAAAGCGATCGTGGACGCGCTCAAGCTCGAAGACAAACAACGGATCGCCGACGTCGGCGCGGGTACCGGCTTCTTCAGTGAACTCTTATCTGACGCAGTCGGCGAAAACGGCCAAATATGGGCGCTCGAAATTTCGCCGAACTTCGTCGAGCACATGAAGCAGCGCTTTGAAAAAGCCGGGCTCAAGAACATCGAAGTCGTCGAGAATACCGACAGAACTACGGGTCTTGCCGAAAGTTCGATCGACCTCGCGTTTATCTGCGATGTCTACCACCACTTCGAGTATCCCGACGAAATCTTAAACAACCTCAAGTACGTGTTACGTGGCCGTGGGAGTTTGGTGGTGGTTGACTTTCACAGGGAAGCAGGAAAGAGCGAAGACTGGGTATTCGAGCACGTCCGCGCAAGTCAAGACGTTTTTCGAAAAGAGATTGAAAGCGCGGGCTTCGTCTTCGTCGAGGAAGTGAAGATCAAAGGGCTCGACGACAATTACATCATGCGGTTTCGCAACCGCTAGTCCGAACTCGGTAGCGCAAACGCGACAACGTGATCTCCGAGTTTCGTTTGCATGAGCGCATGACCACCCGCTGCGATCACGACGTACTGCTTCGACGTTTTGCTCGTGCGATACGTCAAAGGTGTCGCCTGCCCACCAGCAGGGAGGCGCCCCTTCCAGAGTTCTTCACCGGTCTCGGAGTCGAACGCGCGAAGATAGTCGTCCATGGCTGCGCCGATGAACGCAACGCCGCCGGCAGTTGTGATCGGCCCGCCCTGATTCGGCACTCCAAGTCCCCAGGCAAACGGAACCGGGGCGAGGTCCTCGGTGGTTCCGAGTGGCACTTCCCAACGCACTTCCCCCGTCGTGTAGTCGATCCCCACGAGCGTGCCCCACGGTGGGGGGCTACACGGGATGCCGAGCGGGGACACCAAAAAGTCACGCCGCACCCCGTATGGGGTACCGAGTTGCAGTTCGTTCGCCGGGTCGTCGCCCTTTGCCATCGCGACCGCAGCCTCTTCGTCGGCTTCTTTGCGCGGGACCAATTCGAGCACCGCCGCGACGCGGCTCGTGTTCACCACCATGAGGCCGCGAGGCGCATCGACGGAAACACTGCCCCAGTTCGTCCCCCCGAAGTAGCTGGGGTACTGCAGCCAGCCTTCGGTCGTCGGTGGCGTAAACGGTCCGCTATACGAAAGCGCCGCAATTTTCTCACGACACTTACCGCGATCCCACGGCGTAAGCCCCCAAGCGTCATCAGGACTCAAGCTGTGAGGATGAAGCGGGCGCGGAAGCGTTGGAATGGGCTGTGTCGGCGACAACGTATCCGAAGCAACGCCGGTCACTTCAACTTTGCGCTCTTCGATGGGATAGATCGGTTCTCCGGTTTCGCGATTCAGATAGAACAGATGTCCGAGCTTGGTCGCCTGCACGAGCGCGGGGATCGGGCTGCCATCTCCTGGATGCTCGAACAGTACAGGCTGCGCGGGTACGTCGTAGTCCCACACATCGTGGCGAACAGTCTGAAAGTGCCATCTCACCTCACCCGTCGCCGCGTCGAGGGCGACCACCGAGCTCGAGTAGTAGTCGAGCCCTTCACGCTGACCGCCGTAATAGTCGGGCGCCGTGTTGCCTGTCGGAACGAAAACAAGGCCGCGCTCTTCATCAACCGAGAGCACAGACCACGCATTGGTCGTTCCTCGGCGATAACGAACCACCTCCCCCGTTTCGTCCGTGGACTCGATGAACGTTTCGCCTGGCGGCAGCGGGTCCCAACTCCACCGCAAGTCACCAGAGTGCGCATCGTAGGCCCGCACCACACCGCCGGGCGCGTCGGTGCGAATGTTGTCGAGTACGAGTGCGCCGGTGACCAGCATGCCATCGATGATGGCCGGCGGAGACGTCACGCCATATTCACCCGGGTAGCGGTTGCCGATGCCAGCAGCGAGATCAATCGCACCATCTTTGCCAAAACCACCACACCGCCTGCCGGTAGCTGCGTCGAGGGCAATCATCCGCGCGTCGAGCGTGCCCATGAAGATCTTTTCACGACAGCTTTCGCCTATCGCCACATTGGGATCGACCCAGTGCGACACACCGCGGCACGTAATGATGTACATCCCCGCGGTATCAACCTTGGCGTCGAACACCCACCGCTCTTCTCCTGTATTGGGATCGAGGGCAACGACCTTATTGCGCGGCGTGCAAATGTAGAGCGTGTCGTCTACGAGGATCGGTGTGTTCTGGAAGGCGGTTCCAAGTTCGGTTTCGCTTCCGTCATCGACATCGCCCGTGTTGTACACCCATGCGATTTCTAGGGCGTCCACATTGTCGCGATTAATTTGCGTGAGCGGCGAATATCGCGACCCCGCACTGTCGGCGCCGTAGGCTGACCATTGCCCGGTGGGGCCCGAATAGTCGACAACCACCGCTTCGCCGCAGCCCAGCTGAGAGAGCACGGCCAACGCCATCACGCCCCAGACCCGACCCACATCAAGAGGAGACATTCCGCCTCCAACACGCGTACTTGAATTCATAGCGGTGAACGATATACGTTGACTCCACGCCGAGCCAACAACGGAAGCTCGCGTACCACGCACCTGCCGCGGAAAGCGAAGTGCGACCTCCAGCCTCAAAAACCTGAGTCGTGATGGGCGTGTTGCAATCCACGAGCACCAGTCCGCGCGAACTCCACCCGCACGATTCGTCTTCGAACGAGGAAGACTTACCTACGCACCGCCGATGATATGCTTTTCGTCCAAAGTCGTTGGCTTTCGCTCCAACACCAGGGACAGCACCTGGAAACCATCGGCTGCGACGTGCAGCTCGTAGTTTTCAATGAGTGCTGCCTTCATCGCGGCGCGGTGTTCGAGATCTTTCTGGACGATCAACACATAGGGGCTTCCAGCAGTCTTGGCCGAGACGGAGTTACCCTTCATGCTGGCCCGCTATCGGATTGAATGTGAATCGTGTTGAGGGCCACGTTGCAGAACCCCTATGCTAAGTGGCCATCCCAATGCAGAATAAAATCCAAACCGACACGCCACACGACTCGCCGGTAATTGCCTGGCTTTGGGTGTTGTTCTTTACGTTGTTTGTGATGGTAATGCTTGGTGGAATCACCCGGCTGACGGGCTCAGGTCTATCCATGGTTGATTGGCGGCCGCTCATGGGCATTCTTCCGCCGATGAACGACGAAGAATGGAACGCTGTCTTTGCTGCCTACAAGGCTTCGCCGCAGTTCGCCTTGGTCAACACGTGGATGGAATTTGGAGACTTCAAGAAGATCTTCTTCTGGGAATACGCACACCGACTCATGGGGCGCTTGATCGGAGTCGTAGCTTTCGTTCCGTGGGTCTACTTCGTGCTTCGAGGCAAAATCGCGTCCTGGCTTTCGGTCCGCGTTGTCGTCGCCATCGTGCTCGGCGGGGCCCAGGGTCTCCTTGGTTGGTTCATGGTACAGAGCGGGCTCGTCGACCGACCGGAAGTAAGCCACTTCCGCCTGGCGGCGCATTTACTTCTAGCTTTCTTCATCGCGCAGTGGGTCCTCCTTACATTGTTCGATCTTCATTGGGGTCGCGTTCGACTGACACACAACCGCGAGAGTCGGTGGATGCTGGGCATCATGGCCACCCTTGCGGTGCAGATTCTCTACGGTGCCTTTATGGCGGGCACTCACGCGGGCCTGCTCTTCCCAACGTTTCCCGACATGAATGGCGGCTACGCGCCATCGCAGTTCTTCCCGTTGGCCACGGTTACGGAAAACCTTCTATACAGCCCCATCGCGATTCACTACACCCATCGATTTCTGGGCTTTGCTCTCGTGGGCCTTGCTGCTGGAGTTCTCTTTGCGATGCGAAACACCCGCTTGACGCCGGGGTGGAGCAAAGCTCAGTTTGCAGCGGTGATGTTGTTTCAGTTCGTTCTCGGCGCATTCACAGCCCTGTATCAAGCAACCCTTTCCCTTGCAATTTTGCATCAAGCCGGTGCATTGGTACTGGCTTGTAGCGTGACGCTACTTGCACACCGAAGCGCGGGGTCGGTTTTCGAATCAATCACCGCGCCAAGCGACGGCGGAGCGGACTAATATCTCGTTCCGCGCGAACAACTCGCATGCGGCCAAACAGATCAGTCGGAGTTTGCTAAGCCATGCCCCCAGTTTCAATCATCGGCACGTACCAATCGGACTTTGCACGCACGCTCAAGCGGGAAGGGATGGAGATCGCGGACCTCGTTCGTGAGGTCGCAGAACAAACCCTCGCGAACGCAAACGTTGACGCGACGCAAATCGAAACGATCCACGTAGGCAATGCATTCGGCCAGCTCTATACCGGCCAAGGTCATCTTGGCGCCATGCCCGCAACGGTCATCCCTGAACTCTGGGGCGTCCCGGCGATGCGCCACGAAGCCGCTTGCGCGTCAGGTTCGCTCGCCGTCCTCGCCGCAAGTGCTGAGATCGAAGCGGGCCGTTACGACTGCGCACTCGTACTTGGTGTCGAACAAGAGAAGACGATGCCAGGTGCACAAGCTGCACAAACCCAAGAAGCCGCAGCGTGGGTTGGTCACGAAACGGGCTCCGATGAACCCATTTGGGCATGCATGTTTGATCAAGTCGCAAGTGAGTACGACAAGCGGTTCGGGATCGACGAAGTCCATTTACACGCCATCGGCAAACTCAACCTCGAAAACGCACGGACCAACCCCAACGCACAAACCCGCGATTGGAAATTGGGCCCCGACAGCTTTGGCCTTAACGACGAAGTGAACCCGCAGGTCGCGGGTCGGCTGCGACGAAATGATTGCTGCCAAATCACCGATGGCGGCGCAGGGGTCGTTTTGGTGTCGGACCGGTGGCTCGATCAGCACCGACCGCAGCAACCTACCGCGCGTATCACCGGCTGGGGCCACCAAACCGTCGGGCTCCCGATGGAGCAAAAGCTTACGCGCAGCAATGATGGGCCGTATGTGATGCCCCATGTTCGAAAAGCCATCACCGACGCGTTTGCGCGGGCCGGTATCGCAGACGTCACGGCTCTCGACGCAATTGAAACCCACGACTGCATGACCCCCTCCGAATACATGGCGATCGATCACTTCGGCATTACGGCGCCGGGCGAAAGTTTTAAGGCGATTGAGAGCGGCGCACTCGAACGCGGAGGGGCGATCCCGATGAATCCGAGCGGCGGCCTGATCGGCGGTGGCCATCCAGTTGGCGCCACGGGCATTCGCATGTTGGTAGACGCGACCGCACAAGTGACGGAACGCGCAGACGGTTATCAGGTCGATGGCGCCGAGCGTGTTGCGACACTCAATATCGGCGGGAGTACAGCGACCACGGTAAGTTTCGTCGTCGAGCGCTCGTAATACCCCGTCACATTCAAGCCCGCACAAACGCGAGTATGGGTCGAGAAGTCGGTTTCGTATAAACGATCGCGGCACGCAGAATTCAACAAATGGCAAGGGAGAAACAATGGGACGTCTCAACGGGAAGGTGGCAGTCATTACGGGCGGCGCACGCGGCCAAGGTGCGGCAGAGGCGCGACGCTTCGTTGCCGAGGGCGCGCAGGTCGTCATTACCGATATCCTCGATTCCGAGGGCAAAGAGATCGCGGCATCCCTCGGTGCAAACGCCATCTACTGCTCCCACGACGTGCGACATGAAGACTCATGGGCGGAAGTTGTCGCCGCAGCACAGTCGGCGTTCGGCAAGCTCAATGTCTTGGTCAACAATGCGGGCATTCTTCACATGGCGCCGATCCTCGAAACCTCGCTCGAAGACTACATGCGGGTCGTGGAGACGAACCAGGTCAGTTGCTTCCTGGGAATGAAGGCTGTGGCCCCGGCGATGCAAACTGCCGGTAGCGGCTCGATCGTCAACATCTCATCGATCGCGGGCATGACTGGGACGCCCGGCCTGGTTGCCTACACCGCGAGCAAGTTTGCGATGCGGGGCATGACGAAGGTTGCCGCACTCGAATTCGGACCGATGGGGATCCGCGTCAACTCGATTCACCCCGGCGGTGTGGCGACACCTATGGTCGGCATTGACGACGTCAACGATGACACCCTCGACGCGATGGCGGGCTTCGGCTCCATTCCGATCCAACGCATCGGCACGCCCGAAGAAATGGCAAACCTCGCCCTCTTCCTCGCATCGGACGAATCGTCGTACTGCACCGGTTCTGAGTTCATCGCGGACGGCGGCCTCCTCGCCGGCCCCGTCTCGATCCCACAGTCCGATTAGGATTTGAACAGTTCCTTTTCGGGGTCCTCAAAGAAGCCGTGGGTCTTAATCAGATCCGCAACTTCTTCCGGCACATGATTTCTATTCAGGATCGCCACCACTGATTTGCTCGAACAACTTCCTCGAGAAAATCCTCAGGCATTCGCTGTTATAGCCCTCGAGTTCACGAATCACGTCTAGGCTCACCTTCGGAATCGGGCGGAACTTTCCGCGCCCGAAGAGGGCGAGAAAGCAAGCGCCGTAAATGAGAATCACACCGACGATGCCCAACCCCTCTTGTTGCAATGTGGCTTCGGACTTTTCCATGAGCAGGATGAGCCGCGCCTAAAAAGACGGACCTTCGACAACGGTGCCCTGCAACACGGCGAGATCATCAATCGCGACCTGAACCGTGCGCCCGTCACTGGTAACGCGATAGTGCGGCGCCGTATGCAGTCCCCCAGCTTCGCCACCCGTCGCATATGGAAGACGCACGCGATAGCGACCCTTCGCGTCACTCAGGCCCACCGCTTCGACTTGGGTTTCGCGGCCCAGATTTGTGGTCAAGGCAAGCGTCGCCTTCACGAGACTGCCCGCGGGCGCGGTCCCCACAAGTTCCGCGCCGGGAACGAATTCGAAGATCTTATAGGAAGGAAGCCTGAGACCTCGGTGCGGGCGCACTTCATGAACCAGCCGATAGCGGCCGAGTCGAGAGCCGTCTCTTTCGAATAGGGTCTTGGCCATTGAACGTGATTCGGACATCGACCGGATCACCACGTATCGTACTTTCAGCGCTTCAAGGATCTTCTCCGCACGCTCGGGGGCGGCGCCGAAGAAGCTGCGCGCCAACAGAAAGTGTTCCTGGCCGAGATCGTCTCCAAAGTTTCCCATCACTGCGGGGCGGCGCGCCGAGTATGAAATAAAGTGCCCCTCTCCCCATCGCGCCATCACGCCGTATTCAGGTGCTCCTTCTTCGTTTACGAAGCTCCGCGTGGGCGGGGTGTTTTTGCGAAGCCAACTCGTCATTTCTGCGCGCAAGATGTTCGCCTCAATGCGGAGGTTGCGAACGGGAGGCGAGCCCTCGTTGCCTTGCATCGCGCCACGCAGTTCTGCCCGATAAACCCCAAAGCACGGCCAGAGGAGAGCCAATGCCAGCAGGATTGTCGAAATCGCCGCCACAGCGGGCTCTCCTTTCAAACGCGAACGGATAAGGTCATGAGTTCGCACGAGAGTAATTCCGAACGCGATCGCGAGCGGGACCGACAACGTGTTGAAGAACCGCTTCTGCAACAACGTAAAACCGAACAACACCACAGCCCACAGAAGAAAGGCGTAGAGAGGTGCGTGCTTTTCGGTACCGCGCCATGCGAGTGCACAGGCCAAGACAACAATCGGAAATAGGTAGAAGAAGTACGAGAGTCTCGAACTCGCGATGTCTGTCGTGAACTTCCCATGCAGTACAAATAACGGGACCGATTCGCCCACCAATGCCTGAAAAGAATCCGTCTTGCCCAGCCACTGGGCAGATTCGTAAAAGCTTGCGCCGAGTTCTGGCAAGAACACGGCACTGAGTGCAATCAGCAAGGCCCCAACAACGGCCGCGATGCCGACGCGCGTCGCGCCAGTGGCGCCCGATGCCCGAGCAAAGGCTTGCGCCGAAATTAGAGCAAACAGAAAAGACGCGGCGAACCACCACGGCTGAAAGTTCGACAAGACGACCGCGCTGTAGGGCCCCCACTGTGGCCATTCGTTGCCAAGACTTAGCGGCACGATCGCCAAGAAGGCCACGATGCTTGATCGCATAATGCAGTGGATCGCGCGCTTACGCGCTGCAGGCGTTCCCCCAAAGAGCGCGACGCCAAGCAGCGGCCCCTGCGCGAGAGCGACATACAAAATGCCGCCCGGCCAGATTGCCAAGTTCAACGCTTGAAGCAGCCCGAGCCCCACATCCCTGCGTAAAAATGCGGCTTCAGCTTCTGGCGGGTCGACACAAGCTTTTACAACCCCCATCGTACTGCCGAGTAAAAGTGTCGCGGTGAAAGCAACCGCAGCGTGATGGTCGAGAAACCCAATTTGCGAATACCAAAAATGCGCGGGCAAAACCGCGAGCACGAGCGAAGCTCCAACAGCCTCTCGGGCTCCGAAGTGCGTCGCGACAATTCGAAACACAGCCCATACCGTAAGTGCGCCCAACGCGGGAGGCACCCAAGCCAAGAACGATTCGTAACTTGGCTCCGCCCCCACTTCGTAAAATGGCCAGACAAGAAGCGCGAGTAACCAGTCCAACGTCTGGGGCCAGATTGCCTTCGCACCACTTGGGAAGTTCAAGTAAGGGTCGTGGTCGAGGGTGCCGGGAAAAGAAGCGAGGTTGTACGCGATGCGGCGAAGGTGATAGTACGAGTCGCTATCGGTGAAATAGATATGCCCGTCGATGAAGACGTCGCGCACGGGCAGGACTCGAACGACCCAAGCCAGTAGCCCGACCGAGGCCACAGCCGCCCACTGCCAAGCGCGCGAATGCAGCGGTCCGCGGGCATCGTCATCTTTCACGCTTGTCATCGCATCCATTGCGCCCGCAAACCCCGGGAAATTGTGTCGGTTGGAAGCCCCTGTCTCGTGTTCCAATGTTATACTTGATTGTCGCAGAAGTAGGTTTGGAGCAGCAATGGATCGAAGGTTCTTTGAGTCACAAACCAACTTTGAGGCAGAGACGCAACATCGGTCTTTCGCTGACGACATTCGTGGACAACCGGACCGCGAAAGCGTTGCCCCCCGCACCTCCGGCCAAGCACTCGAGAATGAACCCAAGCGGCGCAGCCCTCGGCTCAGCCACCTGGGTATTCTGGTGCTCGACTTTTTGCCTATCACCGAACAGGCGCGGGCCGACGGCAGGCTTTCGGAACACGCCCGCGACTTGCTCGCGCAGATGCCGGTCGAACACACCGAGTTTCTTGTCTGCAAAGGCGGACTGTGCATCCCGACCGACGGCATGCTTCGCGTCGAAAGTTACCACGGCGCCGACTATGTGATTGGCCACTCGACCTGGGAACGCTGCTGTTCTCGTGCCCACGCGAAGCGACGGCTCGCAACCCGGATCGCGGAGATCGATCCTCACGACCTCGCGAACGAAGCCATCGACGCCGATTATCCTGGCGATCCCGCCGAACACGCTGATCGCTGATCGACCGCGCGCCAATTGCGTGGCGCTCACTTGCTCACGACTTATTTTCGCAATCTAATATGCGAAAATTTCATAAAAACGTTATAGCCTAGGCCATAATGCGAATAACTATGCCATATTATTAAACACTTAAGAGTTGCAACTAATACGTGGTTTCCGCCAAGAGGCAGGGCCACCGAAAGGATGAGCGTTATGGCGGCGAAGAGCTCGAGCAGTGGGAATAAATTCTGGACGAAGATGCTTTCCGCGCAAAAGGTAAAGCGCATTCTCGAAAAACGCGGCTTCGACCCAGAGTCGTTTCGCAAGAATTACGAGAGCGACACCAACCGGGGTCCGCGCCGGGCCTCTCGCCCTTCAGACAAAGAAGTGAATTCGGTTGAAGCCTTTTTGAAGACCGGCGACTACCCGGGATTGATGACTTCGCTTGGAACGAAGAGTCGACCCAAGGCCGACGCGGCGATCAGGCGCGTGGTCGCATGGAAGGGTCAAAGCGGAGTGGATACCAAGCGCCGCAAGTCGTAAACCGAAGTGGCAATGCGCAGTACGAATGACAGTGAAAATGGACTTGCGCGAACGCCTTAGACGAAAGCGCCTACTGAGGCGCGAAGTGATCCTTCAGATAATCGATGATGTGCGCAGACTCGTGCATCCAGACCACTTCGCCGTCTCCACCTTCGATGCGTAGGCAAGGCACCATCTGGCTTCCGGTCGCGTTCACGAGATCTTGGAGATGCTCGCGGCTTTGGCTCACGTCGCGCGATTCAACGTCTTGGTCGAGCGACGACAGAAAACTCCGAACCCGCCGACAAAATGGGCAGCTCGAAAATTCGTAGAGAGATAGTTTCTGTTCGGTGTCACTCATTGGGCTCATTGTCCGATCGTTTGTATTTCAGTTGGCAATCTAGCAGTCCGCTTCAACCCGGCCCGCCTGCCCGCCGCCCATTATCGAAGTTAGACCTTTGATCCCGGAAAGAGAAGCACGCCATACCCGGTCACTTAGTTCCCCTTATCGGTCTGTCACAGCGGCGAATAAGCGTGTCGGCCCTCAGTCGAAAACGTCGGAATTCCGACCGCAACGGCCCGAGGGTGCCGCGTATTGTGGCGTGCCGAGAATATTTAAGTAGCTGTTATTAAAGGAGAAAACTCTAAAGTGGCGTAAAAGTATCGGAATCGGCACGTCCGCTGCATTGGTATCGGTCATGACAATGTCCAGCGACGCGCCCTACGCCACCCATGACCAACATCCCGAACTCGTCGAGCAGCTGCTCACTCATCACACCGAGCAGACCTTCTCATTTCTAGAACTCGTCCTCTATGCGACCGAGTTCAGCGAAGACGAGATGGAAGTTGCAGACCTCGTCGATGCAATGTTTGACAGCGATTCGTTTCCACTCCACGACATGCGCGACGACCAAATCGCCATCGCGTAGCGACAGCTTGGCGGCCCAGTCGGGTCGACGCGAGGTCTCAAGCTCGTGGTGTTACACTCACCCCACGGGGCTGAATGAACGACGCAATCCGTCGGGGCGTCACTCCTAGTACGACGAGAGACCGTCGACCATGAAACAGGGATCGCAGCGCATCGAACCCGACACGCACGCATTCTTCGGGGTCCTGACCCGGCGAGACTTGTTCAGCGGACTGCTAGTCTCACGTCGCGACTGGCTTCGAGTTGGTGTCAGTTGGTAGGTACCCGTTACTCGCGCCCAGCTGCGATGCATTCGTAGCGCGAGGCAGGAGTCTCGACATTTCCGATCATCGCCCGCCTGGCCGCATTCTATATCACTACCTCGCCCGCGAGCTCGTTGGCCCGACGGTCTTCTCGCTGCTCGGGCTCACGACCGTTGTGCTCACCAAAGAATTGCTCGGCTACTCGGATCTCGTGATCAACCGCGGTCTCGGCGCCGACGCCGTGCTCCAGATCGCATTCTTTCAAGTCGTCCCACTGATGACGCTGGTCTTTCCCCTTGCAGTCTTGATGGGGGTTCTCGTTGCGCTCGGACGTTTAGGTGCAGACCTCGAAATTCTGGTGCTCGAAACTCTCGGCGTTCGTGCCACGAGACTCGCCGAACCGATCGGTGTTTTTGCGCTGGTGATGGCACTCGTATGTTTGTGGCTTTCCCTCGTCGCATCACCTTGGGCGAGTCGCTCCCTCGACGAAGCCTTGGCCGCGCTTTCACGAGAGAACCCCGCCGCGCAAATGCGCGCGGGCAAGATCAATCGTTTCGGCGCCTGGCGTCTGGAAGCCCGAGAAGTTTCCGCCCGTGGCGACACGATGAAGAACGTGCTGCTTTGGATGCCCGATCTCGGCGACACCATATTTGCGACGTCGGGAACCCTCATTGCAAATGCCGATGGCGGCATCGACATGACCCTAAACGACGGACGCGTGATCTTGGAACCCAAGGAAGGTCCACGTCACATCGAATTCGCATCTCTCGATGCGACGCTTCCGAACAGCGACAAACCCATCGAGCGAAACGACGACGACACACTCACCGGCTTCACCATGGCCGCACTTCAAGTGGAAGCCGAACACGAAGTTGCAACAGGCAAGCGCTATCCCGACGCCCTCGTGGAATGGCACCGTCGACTCAGCACGCCCGTCACCGCTTTGATTTTTGGGCTGATCGCGATCCCGCTGTTTCTCACTCGCAAAGAATATTCTCGCTCAGCGGGTGGGATCTGGGGCCTTGGAACCATCATCGTGTACTTCGGCCTCGTCCAACTCGGCGACGGACTGATCCAAGACCAAACGCTAAGTGCGGCGGTCGGCGTTTGGCTCCCCAACGTGATCGTGGGTGCGGTCGGGGTTTGGCTGTTTTCGACGATCGCGAGCAAGGGAGTGTTCGGACGCGAAGTGGACCGTCAGCGCGGCGCGCAGAGCAAGCGTCGCGAACGCAATTTCCGCGGTGCCCGCCGCTGGGCGCTACCCCGTTACGTCGCCGGGCGCTTCTTGCAGTACGCCCTGCTGGCGTTCGGTGTATTGCTTTCGGCGTATTTGTTGATCGACATCCTCGAACGCCTCAGTTGGTTTGCGAAATACGAAGCGACGGGGATGGAAGTGGTTCGCTTTTATGGCGCGCGAATCCCGCTGCTGGCGTCTCGGGTGATCCCGATGTCGCTGCTCGTCGGAACCGCACTCACCGCAAGCCATCTCGCGGTACAGGGTGAATTGATGGGCATGCGGGCATGCGGCATCCCCGCTTCGCGGGCGATGTTCCCGGTGCTTGTGATCTGCGTCGCAATGATCCCGCTCTACTTCTTGCTCAACAACGAAGTCATCCCTCGCGCCGCCGCAAAGCAAGACGAGATCAAGCAGAACGAAATCAAACAGCGCAACAAGTCAAAATCAACCCGCACCGCGAAAACATCAGAACGGCCCCCTGTTTGGTACAGGGTGAGCGGTCAGCTGTATCAGGTTGGACGCCTCGACGCGAAAGGCGGCGAAGCTGAAGAGATCGCGATCTACGATCTCGAGAAGAACGGCTTGCCCGTACGACGCACATTCGCCGACTCGGCGCGCTATATCGGCAAAGGAAACTGGCGCCTCAACAATGCGCGCAACTTCGAATTCGTGGGCGACCGCTTCTACGAAACCGAAGCCATTGAGTTTGCAAAGCTAGGCAAAGAGTTGCCTGCGCAAATCGACACCATGCACTTCAGCATTGCCCAGTTGCGCGCCGAAATTCAGGAAGTCGAAGCCAACGACCTGGATGCCACCGCGCTCGAGGTTGATTACTACGGCAAGCTTGCGTCGCCACTCATGTGCATCGTGCTCCCCGCGATCGTTCTGTTTTTTGCGGTGATGGGGCCGCCCTTCCCTAGCTCCTCCACCACGTTGTTCGTGAGCGGCGTCTTGGGCATCGGCTCCGTTCTCTTAAGCGGAACGGGTGCATCACTTGGGTATGGCGGTGCAATTTCGCCGATGGTGGCAGGCTGGGGGCCAGCCCTGTTCTTAGCCATCATTGCCGCCATACTTGCGGCCAGAGTTGGCGGCCAAGGTTTTGGGAAGCGCACGTAATCGGTCGAGCCTGTGTAGTGGGTACGCGTTTTGGGTCGGCGGCAACTTCAGGAAAGGAAACAGCATGCTTGACGAGAGTGTTTGGGATCGGACCGCCATTGGCATCAACAAAAGCGAGCTGTTGAGTCCCGCGGCGTACAACGTTGCCATCGGGATGGTTCTGTTTTGGGGCTTCGGCGTAAACTTCTACATGGTGCAAAACATCCCGCCCGAAGCCGCAATGCAGTTTGGGGTCTGGCCCTTCATCATCGGCTACATGGCGTGCTGTTTCGCGGGCGTCATGATGTACTCACGCTCGGACAACCCGGCGATCAGCTTCGTTGGCTACAACCTAGTCGTGCTGCCGTTCGGGCTGGTCATCAACACCATTGTCGCGGGTTACAGCCCTGGCGTCGTGCTTGAAGCGATTCGAGTCACGGCCGGCGTAACGATCGTCATGATGTGCCTCGGCAGCATGTATCCCGCGTTCTTTCAGCGTATCTCCGGCGCGCTCACCATGGCGCTGCTCGGCGTCATCATCGTCGAGATGGTGGGATACTTCTTCTTCGACTTTCATCACGGGATCATGGACTGGGCCGTGGCGGCGATTTTCTGCGGATACATCGGCTACGACTGGGGGCGGGCAAACCAGATCCCCAAGACGTTGGACAATGCCATCGACAGCGCGGCCGCGATCTACATGGACGTGATCAACTTATTCTTGCGGGTACTGCGCATCATGGGCCGCCGCTAAGAGTCTGCACCGCAAAAGGTATGCGTGGCCCGGTGTGGAGACACACTCTATGGCAAGGCGCAAAAGCGCCGCTCGTCGCTGGCGACAGCTAGCTTTCGCAACGCAGGTAGCGGCATTGGATCCGCGTTTGGGCGGGTGCGCCTTCTGTCGCGCGGACTCCTAGGCCGAACGACTAAACAACAGCGCGCAACGCTTTTCCATTTTCGACCCGGTAGATTCGATCGGCAATGTTGGCAAGCTGAGTCTGGTGGGAGACCGCAAGGATCGTCACCGTGCCTCGGAGGTCGAGCATCGTCTTCCAGAGGCTCGCTTCGGTCTCGGGGTCGAGGGCGGTTGTAGCCTCATCGAGAACAAGCAATGCGGGTTTGTGAATGAGCGCGCGTGCGATTGCGATGCGCTGCCTCTGCCCCCCTGAGAGCATCGCACCCCGTTCGCCTACGCGGGTGTCGACGCCGTCGGGCAGCTTCAAAATGAACTCCCACGCACCTGCAGCACGCAGCGCCGCTTCGACGTCGGCATCGCCGAGCCCGTCCTCACCGAGCGTCACGTTCACCCGGATCGTGTCGTTTATGAGAAACATTTCTTGGGGCACGTACCCAATTCGTTCCCGCCAGGCACGCTTGCTCACTTGGTCGAGGGGAACGCCATCGATCGCGACCGTCCCCGAATCGGCTTCCACCAAGCCGATCACCAGATCGCTAATCGTTGTCTTGCCCGAGCCTGACGGCCCGACCAGCGCGGTGATCTCTCCGGCTGGAATTTCGAGCGACGCCTCGTCGAAGACAACCTGGTCGCCGTACTGAAGCGAAATGGCATCCAGGCTGATCTGCTGCTCAAGCACCGGTGCTTGCTCACCTGTGTCGACTTCGCTTTCGACGAGGGTTTGCGCGATGGTTTTTTCGATCGCCCAGTACGCGCTTTCTTGCGTCGTGAGATTTTGATACTGCCGCTGTGCTCGGGCGAGTTGGGTGAGCAAGCGCACAAATACGAAACCCAAGACAAGCAACCGTGAGGGCGGCAGCGCGAGGTAAACCATGCAGAAGCCGAACACGAACACCAGACACGTGGCAATGATCGGTTCTTGCACCGCAGCCAATGCTTCGGTCGCGAGCACTTTGCGCTGCAGGGCGCGGTTCAATTTGGCGGTGTCTTCCGAAAGCAGCGGAGCAATTTGATTCTCTCGAGACATCGCCTTCAACGGTTTGAGCGCCTGCAAGGTATCGGACAGTCGGTTGATCAAGTTCCGCATTAGAACGGTTTGCTTGTTACCCGCCTTTCGCGTCGAGCGCACGAGTGGCGCAAGAAGCATCATGCCGACGGCCGAGGAAACGAAAGCAGCCACCATCGCTTCCCAAGAAATCAAAAACGCAACGACCGTATAGAAGAAACTATTGATGAGTAGTGAGAGCACCGTCGTCGCGTAGAGGTACGCCGTTGCTGAGCGTTCAGATTCAGTCGAGAAAGCGTTGGTCATGATGCCCATGCGCTGATCAACGAAGTAGCGCCACCGCGCACTCATCAATGCTTCTAACAAGCGCAAACGTAAATCGGTTGCAGACTGCGCGACCGTGTAACCCACCTGCCTCTTCGCGGCGATGACCAGCCCCGCTTTCACGATCAACGTCGAAAGCAGAACGATGGCCAGATTCGTAAGCGTGACTTCGATCCCCATGCTTGTGAACAGGTCTGCGACACGACGTTCAATATCTGTTTCACCGCCAAGCTCTGCCGCATCGGTGCCGGCCTGTTGGCGCAACACAAGTGCGAACAGCGGCAACATCGCGCCAATACCGACGCCTTCGGCCAAGGCGGCAAAGATCAGCCCCAGCACCATGAGCGCACTCGATATCGGGTAGTTGCGAGCGAAGACGAAAAACAGATGCATGATGAAAGGCGCATACTAGAGCGGTCCAATCTTGATTGCACTGAGGTCCTCTCCATCAATTCAACGCCGATTGACCATGCAAAGCGTGGGTCAAGCACCGAAAAGACACCCTTCCCCCCGCCCTCCCCCCTGGGGAGCCGTTGTCAATTCTTTCACGACTCACGATGCTTCGAAGATCGACCGCACCGAGTTGTCACTCGCGCTTCGCGAGGGCAACGTTCAACTTCGATCAACAAGCGCGAAGCGAAACAACCCACGGGAGTACCCAGAGTGCGAATCGCATCGATTGAAATTGGAAACGGAGCCCCGCTCGCACTGATCGCGGGCCTAAACGTCTTGGAAAGCAAAGCGCAAACCCTCGACGCCGCGCGACGCGCCCGCGCGATCGCCAAACGCCATGACCTGCCGCTCATCTTCAAAGCGTCATTCGACAAAGCCAACCGGTCCAAAGTATCGGCGTATCGCGGGCCAGGCATCGATGCCGGACTCGAGATCCTCGACGCGGTCAAGCGCGCAACCGACTTGCCCATCATCACTGATGTCCACGAACCCGAACAAGCGAAGCTCGCCAGTAAAGTCGTCGACTGCTTGCAAGTGCCCGCGTTCTTGTGTCGACAAACCGACTTACTTGCAGCGTGTGCCGCGACAGGGCTACCCGTGAACGTCAAGAAGGGACAGTTCATAGCACCGGCAAACATGCAAGCCGTCGTCGAGAAACTTTCGCACTTCGGTTGCGACAACGTGTTACTCACCGATCGCGGCACCCAGTTCGGATACAACGACCTCGTTGCCGACATGTCGTCACTCGTGGTGATGCGCAACTTCGCGCCGGTCTGCTTCGATGCAACCCATGCGGTGCAACAACCCGGTGCACTCGACGGCGCTTCGGGTGGACGTCGCGAAATTGTCGCACCGCTTGCACGCGCTGCGGTTGCCGTTGGAATTGACGTGCTTTTCCTTGAAGCACACTCGGCCCCGGCATCTGCACCCGTCGACGGACCCAGCCAAATCACTTTTGACGAACTCGATTCACTCCTTGGCACGGTCTGCTTACTCGACAAAGTTGTTCGAGATTCAGATCAAAGCGGATCACCGCCACCCCACGGGGTTTGACCGCGAACGTGACCGTAAGCACCTGTGCATGAATGGTTCTAGGCCTGAAATTCAGATACAGTTGCCGCCGTTCGCGATTCGCCGACGCGATTTCCATCGCCTTGAAAAATTTTGGGTGTTCGACTTTCGCAGTACCGGACAACTGAACCTCCGTCGATTCAGAAACGCATCCAAGAACCAGATTCAGCGACTCGAGAGCAATCGCATCGCTCTGACTGCCAAGTTTCAATGGCGGCGAAACAGCAACAAAGCAATTCACCAGACTCAAATCAAAGCGCAGCGCGAACAAGATATTCGGAGGGGTGCGGAGCCCATGAAAGCCATCATCGTAAGTGCGGGACAAGGGAAACGACTGCTCCCGCACACGGAAGACAAACCCAAGTGCATGATCCCGGTCTTCAACGACCTTTCAGTTCTTGAAGTTCAGCTTCACGCGCTGGCCAAGTGCGGCATCACCGACGTTTCGATCATGGTCGGCTTCCGCGCAGAACAAGTAGAAAAGAAACTCGCCGAGCGTCCGATCCCCGGCCTTAACGTGCGCACCTGTTTCAACCCCTTCTACGCGATGAGCGACAACCTTGCGACGGTATGGCTCGCGCGTCCCGAAATGAGCGAAGACTTCATTCTGCTCAACGGCGACACGTTGTTCGAAGTTGACTTGCTCGCAAAGGTGCTGGACGGACCGAAGGTGCCGATCACGGTCACCGTCAACGTAGCCCCGGAATACGACGAAGACGACATGAAGGTTCACCTCGACGAAAACAAGCGGCTAACTGAAATCGGCAAGACCCTCGACGTCAACTCAGTCGATGCCGAATCCATCGGGATGCTCGTGTTCCGCAGCGAAGGCGTAACCATTTTGAAGAACGCGCTCGATCGTGACATTCGCACTTCGGAAGGCCTCACGAACTGGTACTTGAAGGTGATTGGAAACATCGCCCTCGAACATCCGGTGGAGACTGCGAACATCACCGGGTTGTGGTGGGGCGAAGTCGACTGTGAAGCGGACTTGACTCACGTGCGCGAGTCTCTCGAGAAACTCCAGCAGAAGCATCTCGTCGGGCTTTAAGTTTTGCCGGACCTTCGCTTCGATGTTCTCGTCCTTGCGGGACGCAGAGACAAGAACGACGAGCTCGCCGCAGCGGCTGGGGCCACGCACCGTGCGCTCCTCGACATTGCGGGCACGCCGATGCTCGCGCGCGTGCTCACAACGCTTACGGCCCACGACCGCATTGACTTGATCTTGCTCTGCAGCGACGCCCCGGAACTCTTGCAAGAGGTTCCGGCGATTGCGGACATGGTTTCGACCGGCCGCGTTCAACTCTTGCCAGCAGCTGAGTCTCCTAGTCGCAGCGTACTTGCGGGGATCGATTCACTCACGGCGCGAGACAACAACAGCAAGCCTCTGCTCGTCACGACCGGAGACCACGCGCTGCTCGATCACGCAATGCTCGACTTCTTTCTCGACGCATCGCACGCCGCAGCCCAAGCAGGCAGCGCCGACGTCACCCTCGCGCTGGTATCCGAAACCATCATTGCCAAGCGTTTTCCCGACGTCGCGCGCACCTACCTGCCCTTCCGTGGCGAACGGTACAGCGGCGCCAACCTCTTCGGGTTCATGAACCCCGACGCACGCAAGGTGGCGGTATTTTGGCGCACCGCCGAAGAACATCGAAAACAGCCGTGGCGGATGGTGAGCAAGTTCGGCTTCCTTTCACTTGTGCTCTTCATAATTCGACGCCTGGATCTGACCTCGGCGTTCGAACGCGTTTCAATGGCCGTTGGAGCGCGCGTCGTCGCAATCGAAATGCCCGTCGCAGAAGCGGCCGTCGACGTCGACAAAGTAAGTGACTGGGTGCTCGTCAACCGCGTATTCGATGAACGTGCAGCAGCAGGCGCGAACGACACCACGACTTAGGAGTCCCTCCAATGCGAAAGATTTTTTGGATCAGTTCCGTGGTCTTGTTCGTCGCTGGCGCAGCGAGCTTGGCACTCACCGCGTACCTCTGGTTCGGCGATTGGCCCGAGGACGTCAAAGAGATCATCGACTTCGAACGCTCGGTGGCCGAAACAGAACACGCACAGCTGACACCACTCGTAATGAACATTGGATCGCGGAGCACCATGTCCCTCGACGGCACATGGAAGGCACTTGTCGACCCCAACAAGTCGATGCTTGGGCGTTTGTTCGGCGTGATCGCGCGCAACGCACAGCCCGAAGGTCCAAGCGAGCTTCTCGAATTCAGCTTCGATAACGGACAAACCCTCAACGTCCCGGGCGACTGGAACACCCAAGACGATCGTCTTTACTTTTATCGCGGCATGGTCTGGTACAAGCGCACGTTCGACTACGGCTTCGACTTCACCAAGCGCTCCTTCCTCTACTTCGGCGCTGCCAACTATGACGCTTCGGTTTACTTGAACGGTAAGCGCGTTGGGCGACACGTCGGTGGCCACACCGCGTTCAACTTCGAAGTCACCGGGCTCTTGGAAGACGGCGAAAATTTGCTCGTGGTGTCGGTCGACAATGAACACGCGGCCCACGACATCCCCACACCGATGACCGACTGGCAAAATTACGGCGGCCTCACCCGAAGCGTCACACTCGTTCATGTGCCGCGAACCTTCTTGCGCGAGTACCACGTACAGCTCGCCAAAGACGACCCGAAGCGGATCAAAGGCTGGGTGCTGCTCGACGGTGAGTACCCCTCACAGAAAGTAAAAGTTTCGATCCCCGAACTCGGTGTCGAGACTGAAGTAACAACGGGTTCCGACGGGCGAGCAGAGATCGACTTCGCGGCAACCCCCCAACTTTGGTCGCCTGAAGAGCCGAAGCTCTACCGGGTCGAGATCACTTGCAACGACGATGCGGTGGTTGACGAGATTGGCTTTCGAACGATCGAAGTGTCGGGCACCGAAATTATCTTAAACGGTGAGAGTGTTTTTTTGCGCGGGATCTCGATGCACGAAGAGGCCGGACTTGGACGGGGTCGCGTCAACGCGAAAGAACACGCCGACTGGCTGCTCGGCCAAGCCAAAGAACTCAACGCGAACTTCATTCGCTACGCCCACTACCCTTACAGCGAAGTGATGACCCGAGCGGCAGACCGCGCGGGCTTTCTCGTCTGGGCCGAAATTCCCGTCTACTGGAACGTCGATTTTGAAAATCCGTACACCCAGGAGCTGGGTCGGCGGCAATTGGGCGAAATGATCGGCCGGGACCGCAACCGCGCGTCGGTGATCTTCTGGTCGATCGCGAATGAAACCCCGATCAGTGACGCGAGAAACGCGTTTATGCAAGACATGGCCGACACGGTGAGGGCATTGGACCCCACGCGCCTCATATCGGCCGCAATCCTTACCGGCCCTGAGATGCTCCTCACGATGCTGGGCTCAAACGTCCTGCCCATGGCGATGGGGCTCGATTTTTTGTCTGCTGAAGAATGGGTGCTCCGCATCGACCAAGACCCTTTGGCCGAAATCGTCGACGTCCCTGCCCTCAACGAATACTTCGGCTGGTACTACTCGACGCCACTCGCTGCGATGTCCCCAATTTCTACCTATACCGCGCGCAAGACGGTGATCGAAAACATGCACCGGGTGCGGTTCAAGACCGTCTTCGAAAAGCCTCTCATCATCAGCGAAATGGGGGCCGGCGCAAAGTACGGCAAGCACGCAAGCGAAGGTGAACTCGCGACCTTCAGCGAGGAATACCAGGCGATGGTTTACCGCGAGCAACTCGCCATGCTCGAAGCACAACCACAAATTCGCGGATTGTCCCCCTGGATCTTGAAAGACTTCCGCTCGCCCATGCGCTTGTATCAAGGCGTGCAGGACTACTGGAACTTGAAGGGACTGATCTCCGATCAAGGTGAGAAGAAGTTGGCGTTCTCAGTTTTGCGGGACCACTATGCCATTCGTGCGGCCCGAAGTGCGGCTAAGCATCCAGCTGAACAAGCACTTCAGTAGTTCCCCTGCGGAGTGGACGCCCGACTAAGCGTCTAGTCGATCGAGTAGTGGTTCGGCGTTGCCAACTTCTTCGAACGTGCGGGCCTGTTCGTTCCAACCACGAGTCCGCAGCGAGATCTTGAACCGCGCGCCCTCACCTTCTTGCGCGCGTTCGATCTGATACAGATGATACTGCGCGGTCTTTTCAGGGTTGGGTCCAGCGTACGAAGCCGACCGAACCCCGACGACTGGAATGGTCCCCTCATTCGATTGAAGTGCCTTAAATTCGCTGCGATGGTTGTGTCCATGGATCACGAGATCCGCGCCCGCGCGCTCCAGGACAGCGCGCAACTCGGGGGAATCGACGAGCCGACGTCGCCTTGTCACGTGTCCATCGACGACCGGGTGATGCACCAAGACAACACGACAAAGGTCTCGTTCGCGGAGCGATTTCAAGGTCTTTTCGAGCTGTTCAAGTTGATCGCTACCCACTTTGCCCGCTGCGACGAACGGCGGCGTTGGGATCGCGGAACATACGCCGACGAGCGCGAGATCACCGCGAATCCGCACACTTGGCAAATTCCCTGGAAATGAGAACTCGTTCTCATTTTGGGGCTTTGCGTTGTTTTCCGATACGGCGCCTTCGTTTGGATCCGATGCGAGATAGTCAGCCCAAAGCGCCCAAGCCCGCTCGACACTCACGCCAACATAGGCGTCGTGATTGCCTGGAACGACGGTCACCCATTGCGCTGACCCGAGCTTTTGAAGCATGCGACTCGCGGCCTCGAACTCGTGGGGAAGCGAGATGTTGACCAGGTCTCCCGTGACCGCGACGTGGTCGGGTGACTCGCGCTGAATGTCTTCGAACATCGCTTCGGCGACGTGGCGCTGGTAATGCCTATGCCGGTTGATCGTCCACGAAAGCCAACCAAAAAAGCGCTTGTTCAAGAGTGATGTCGCGCCCGCACCGGTCGGGTCGGTGGCGTGAAGATCCGAAAGATGTCCAAGAGTGATCAAGAATTGATACTCGTTTCGTGTGTGGTGCGCGTTTCGCCTAACCCTCGCAGGCTATCTCACTGTCAATCTCTGTGATAGCCTGAAACGGCTGCGGCGATCAGGTCTAGATGGAACTCGGGGATTGAGGCACGGCCTTCGCCTTGACCGAAAAAATTAGCACCAGATTGATCGTTGCTTCAAGTCGACGACCGAGCATCCCCCGAGCCGGTCTCGAATGTCGTGTTGTAATATCGCGAACCAACGCTGACGCTCTCGAATAGATCATATGGTCCCGAACCATACTGGCCGCGCTAAGTCCCGCCGCTGTATCCATTGCGATGACCTGTGATTGCGCCAGCCTAAACACCAACAAATCCACGCGGCACAAGGACAGCTAACGATGCCCTCTAGCGCGCCCCAGACGCCGACCGAGCTACGAGCGATTTTGATCCGTCGCGAGACAGGCGGCCCTGCCCTCAAGGTCTGGGGCATCGAAGCCATTGAGCGACAGAAGCGCTGTGCGACACGCCTCGGCGCGACGCGCTGCGACGTCCTCGACCCTGGCGATTTTCCACCCATCGATCCCGAACACGCGCGCTACGTAGTGCTCCGAACCGACCTCGTTTACGACGAGCGCTTACTCGAGGGGCTCATCGAAGCTGGCAATGTTGTCCTCGCCGACAAACTTCCCGGCAAGCAGGCCGGCGAAGCGATGGCGGCACACGTCGAACCGCAAAACCTCAGTGCGGCCGTCGCGGCGGTTCGAAGCCTCGACTACCAAAGGCCGGGTGTAAAAACCTCTGACTTTATCCCCAACTCAGAATCCGCCGAAGAGGCCTCCCCTCAAGTCTTTCGCTTCGCCGAAATTCTCGACCTGGCTCCTGCTTTCAACCAGAAGCTCCGTAAGTTACTGCCTCCATTCGTTTTTCAGGTCGACGCGGGAAATATCCTGGAGATCGAGAACGCGATCTTCAGGGCATCGTACAAAGGAATCACCGACCTGGTGACCAAATGGGTGTGGCCCCTGCCCGCTCGCGCACTCACCCGTGTATTGGCAGCGCGCGGCGTACGTCCAAATACTGTGACTGCTGTCAGCTACGTCCTTACCGTGCTCGCCACTTGG
>Ga0115003_10000402_pt1 | contig 38360 bp, 40 predicted proteins | sample ArcticOcean_MG_C_7_FD_88736 | JGI IMG/M metagenome (GOLD analysis project Ga0115003, IMG submission 88736) | Marine microbial communities from western Arctic Ocean - ArcticOcean_MG_CB11_88 | ecosystem: Environmental > Aquatic > Marine > Oceanic | place: Arctic Ocean: Canada Basin | collected...
ATCGACGTCAATCGAGATCCGTCTGGCCTGTCCCTTTATCCGGGGCAAAACTCAACGACACTTTGTCCGCTAACTAACTTTGACGGGCTGCCCATTTATCTTAATGGACAAGTGCCCGACGAAGTGGAAATATTACGCCGCCGTGATACTTTCCACGCGCCATACCATGCTGCACTTCAAGCAGAACTCATTCGAGTCAAATCGATCCATGGCTTTGCAATTTTGTATGATTGCCACTCAATCCGTAGCCATATTCCGTTTTTGTTTAACGGTATTTTACCTGATTTTAATATTGGAACAAATGGAGGGACTACTTGTGATCCTACTATTGAAAATGCTGTGCAAGAGATTTGTAATGGTGCTGGGGGTTATACATCGATCGTTAATGGCCGCTTCAAAGGTGGCTGGACGACCCGCCATTATGGGCGACCATCCGAAGGGTTTCATGCAATCCAAATGGAACTCGCGCAATCGACCTATATGATAGAAAGAACACCTTGGAACAATCTTCCCAATAAGGCAAATTCTTTACGTCAGCACCTAAAATCAATCCTAGAAATGCTATCTAACTGGAGGCCAACATGAGCGATCCTCGCAAAAATACCCGCGACATTTACCCACCCACGGGAAACACGCTGAATGCGAAAAGCTGGATGACCGAGGCTCCTCTACGGATGTTGATGAACAATTTACATCCTGATGTTGCTGAAAATCCACATGAATTGGTTGTATATGGTGGTATTGGTCGTGCAGCGCGTACTTGGAAAGATTTCGATCAAATTGTAGCCAGTTTAAAAGATCTGGAGGATGATCAGACACTTCTGGTTCAATCTGGAAAGCCAGTGGGTGTTTTCCAGACGCACAAAGACGCACCACGTGTTTTAATTGCCAACTCAAATCTAGTTCCACATTGGGCAAATTGGGATCACTTTAATGAGCTCGATAAAAAGGGCTTGGCGATGTATGGCCAAATGACTGCCGGGTCATGGATTTACATTGGCAGCCAAGGAATTGTGCAAGGCACATATGAAACTTTCGTTGAGGCTGGCCGTCAACATTATGATGGTAATTTAACCGGTAAGTGGATTTTAACTGGTGGTTTAGGAGGGATGGGTGGAGCTCAACCTCTTGCTGCGGTAATGGCTGGTGCGTGTTGTTTGGCGGTTGAATGTAACTCTGAAAGCATCGACTTCCGTTTGCGCACAAAATACGTTGACGAACGTGCTGACACATTAGATGAGGCGCTTGAAATGATCCAGCGTTGGACTAAGGCTGGTGAAGCCAAATCAGTTGGGTTGCTTGGTAACGCAGCAGATGTATTTCCTGAGTTGGTTAGACGTGGTATTCATCCCGATATTGTGACGGATCAAACTTCAGCACATGATCCAATTAATGGTTATTTGCCACGAGGTTGGACAATGGGGCAGTGGCGCGATTTGCGTGAAAGCGATCCTAAGGCTGTGGAGAAGGCTGCGCGTGCGTCTATGAAAACGCATGTTTCTGCGATGGTAGATTTCTGGAATGCAGGTGTCCCTACACTCGATTATGGAAACAATATCCGTCAAGTTGCACTTGATGAAGGCTTGGAGACTGCGTTTGCATTTCCTGGTTTTGTTCCCGCTTACATTCGTCCGTTATTTTGCCGTGGTATAGGCCCATTCCGTTGGGTCGCCCTGTCAGGTGATCCTGAAGATATCTACAAAACAGACGCAAAGGTCAAAGAGATTCTTTCTGAAGACACGAATTTACATAATTGGTTGGATATGGCCCGCGATCGTATCGTGTTCCAGGGGTTACCTGCTCGAATTTGTTGGGTCGGATTGGGTGTTCGTGACAAACTTGGGTTGGCTTTTAATGAAATGGTCCGCAATGGTGAATTGAGCGCACCAATTGTAATAGGTCGTGATCATCTAGACTCAGGTTCTGTTGCTTCGCCTAACCGTGAAACTGAAAGCATGAAAGACGGTTCAGACGCTGTGTCCGACTGGCCGTTGCTTAACGCTCTTCTCAATACAGCATCAGGAGCTACTTGGGTATCTCTGCATCATGGCGGCGGAGTAGGAATGGGATTTTCGCAACATTCAGGCATGGTGATCTGTTGTGATGGATCTGAGGATGCTGACCGTCGAATTTCGCGCGTTTTGTGGAACGATCCTGCGACTGGAGTAATGCGCCACGCTGACGCAGGTTATGATACCGCAATTGATTGCGCAAAAGAAAATAAACTGAATTTACCCGGAATTCTTAAGACCTAATTTTACCGGGAAAATACCCAACCATAAAAAGGAGAAAAACATGAATATCAAAAAAAATATGATTGCAACGTTCTTAGGGATAGGTTTACTGACTTCCCCTTCGTTCGCGGATAACGTTAGAATTGGATTCCACGCACCACTTACAGGCTTCGCAGCATCCGACGGTAAATCTGCTCAGAATGGTGCTTTGTTGGCTGTTGAACAAATCAACGCTGCAGGCGGAATAAAGGGTGATATATTAGAATTGGTCATTTATGATGATCAAGCATCTCCAAAAGAATCTGTTCCTATTGCACAACGTCTAGTTGAAAAAGATAAAGTTGTTGCTACCATATCAGGAAGCTATTCCGGGGCAACTCGCGCAGCAGCTGGAATTTTTCAGGAATCTGGCGTTCCTTATATTTCAGCGTATGCCATTCATCCCGACATTACGCGGGCAGGCGATCACGTTTTTCGGACCTCTTTTGTTGGCGAAGTTCAAGGGCGCGCTGGTGCAAAACTTATTGGCGAAGCGCTTGGCTTAAAGCGAGTAGTTGTTATTACATTACAAAATGATTTTGGCAAATCATTGGCTGCTGGCTTTAAAGAAAAAGCAAAAGAGTTCGGTATCGAAATTGTCGCTGAATACGAATATTCAATCAAAGATCGTCAGTTCGGTCCAATTGTATCAAAAGTACGCTCCGACAAACCGGATGCAATCTATGCGTCCGGCTATTTTTTCACGGCAGGCCCATTGGTAAGCCAGCTACGGGCGGCAGGAATTGACGCTCCAGTGATTGGACAAGAAGGGTACGACTCGCAAAAATTCATTGATATTGCTGGCCCGGCGTCAGAAGGTGTAATTATCACTACGTCATTGGATCGTGACTCTAAGGTACCAGAAACTATGAATTTTATTGCTGCTTTTGAAAAAATGTCAGGACAGAAGTCTGATATGGTAGCTGCTTCTGCACATACGGCGGTTCACGTTTTGGCTAATGCTCTTCGTACATCTGGTGATGGAACTTCCTTGCGCGATGCTATTGCAGCAACCGATCTTACAGCTTCAACTGGGCACATTTCGTTCAATGCTTTGGGTGAAGTCGGAAAAGCTGTACAGGTTCAAATCGTTCGTGATGGCAACTGGCACCACCATTCTGTGATCGACGATGCTGAATTTCTAGCAGCTCCAACCGAATAATTTAGAGAAAATATCTCAGCTGGGTTAAAGTCAGCTGAGATAACATTAAGGGATTCATTATGATATACTTGGAATTAGTAGTACAGGGTATTGTTCAGGGAAGTATTTATGCTTTGATTGCTCTTGGGCTCACCCTTGTTTATGGACTTCTTCGCATACTGCACGTCGCCCACGCAGCGCTATTTACTCTTGGTGGATACATCGGTGTTCTAGTAACGAATTCGACAGGCAATTTTCCTTTAGCGATGCTAACTGCAATGATTGTTGTTGGTTTCGTAGGAATAGCGGTCTATAAATTAGCATATGAACCGCTGCTAGAAAAACCTCCCTATATTGCTTTGATTGCGTCGATAGCTCTATTTATTGCATCCGAGGAAATCTTTCGAATTCTATTTGGACCGTACGGGTTGTCATACACTAATCCTCCGCTTCAACTCAGTTTTGAATTACTGCCAGACTTTTACCTCAAACAAGGTGAGTTGCTTGTTATAGTAGGTTCAATCATCATGCTTACAGTTTTAGCCCTGGTGTCTGGCAAAACACGGATGGGTGTATCTTGGCGCGCTACGGTAACTGATCCAAAAATGGCACAAGCATTTGGCATCAACATTCAACATGTTCGCTATTGGAATTTTTTTGTTGGCTCTGCTCTCGCAGCAGCGGCTGGAGTGTTAGTTGCCCTGTTAAATAACTTAGTTGAACCGACTATGGGTAGCGTTACTTCATACAAAGCTCTTGCTATCATCGTTCTAGGTGGTTTGGGATCTATCAGAGGAACCTTAATTGCTTCTCTCGCAATCGGCATCATCGAAAGTTTTGGCACAATCTACATTGGCCACTTGATGAACCGTGATGCGATTGCATTTGCTTTCTTAATTGTAGTGTTGATGTTTCGGCCTCAAGGCCTCTTGGGAGCGAAGTAAATGGCTTATGAAATAACCTTAATCACAACAATGGCTATCAGTGTTCTTTTTGCACTAAGTCTGAATTTTATTACAGGATTTTGTGGTCAAATTAGTCTTGGGCACGCTGCATTCATGGGCGTCGGAGCATATACTAGTGCTATGCTGATGAAAGCAGGAATACCGCTAATTCTAACCTTACCTGTGGCAGCTGCACTTGCTGGTTTATTGGGCTTATTAGTTGGAATCGCCAGCCTGCGTGTGAAACATGATTTTTTGGCTATCACAACAATGGGTGTTGTGTTTCTATTTGTTGGCATTGTTAGGCAACAAGAATTTTTGGGCGGTGAGATAGGCATTTCTGGTATTAAATCCTCACCACTCGGTCGTGAAGGCTTCATGTTGTTTTGCATCTTACTTGCGGCAATATTTGCAGCCTATTCTTTGATGGTTAAGCGATCTTGGATGGGTTTCGTCTTTGACTCAATTGCAGACAACGAAGATGTTTCTCGCGTGCTTGGAATCGACGTTCCTCGGTATAAATTGATAGCCTTCGTAATTGGTACCTCTGTTGCAGGTGTCGCAGGCGGGCTTTATGTTCAACAGTTCAGATTTATTGGTCCAGATAGCTTTGGCTTTGTTGAATCTGTTAGTGTTCTTGCGATGGTCATTGTTGGTGGGATTGGGTCCGTTTGGGGCGTTATTATTGCTGCAGCAATCCTCAGCGTACTTCCGCTGTGGTTCCAATTTATTGATGACTATAAAATTCTTGTTTATAGCGCTTTGCTCTTCATTATGATGCGTTTTGCTCCAGACGGCCTGGCGGGTTTGACCAATAGGTTGATAAAAAGTTTGAGGAAAAAAGTATGACGAAACCTGTTTTAAAGGTTACAGATATTACTGTTCGTTTTGGTGGCCTTGTAGCTGTGAATAAAGCTAAACTTTCAATTGAAGTGGGAGAATTGATTGGATTTGTAGGACCAAATGGTGCGGGTAAAACCACACTTATGCGCGTGATAACTGGGATTATTACTCCTAACGAGGGAACTGTTGAACTTTTAGGTAAAAATTTGGAAGGTCTCGCTATTAGCAAACGTATTCGTGCGGGAATGGCTCTTGCCCAACAAGTTGTGCAACCGCTACGCGAAATGACACTTCTTGAAAACGTAACCTTTGCTTGTGGTGGCGCTAAAACTCTAAATCCAATTACGGCGATGTGTTCGTTCAATCGTGATGAAGAAAAGGACAGGGCTATGAAGCTGTTAAAGCGGGTTGGATTGCAAGATTCTGCTAATCGAGAGCCATCCGAACTTCCACTAGGTTATCTCAAACGACTTGAAGTGGCGCGTGCGCTTGCACTAGACCCTCAGTTGTTGCTTTTGGATGAACCATTGGCTGGACTAAATCAGTTTGAAGCAGGTGGGTTGGCTGATCTCATAGTCGATCTTAATCGTTCTGGTCTTTCTATTTTGCTGATCGAGCATAATCTGCGTGAAGTCATGCGCATTTGCCCTAAGGTATACGTTCAAGATCAAGGCAAGCCACTTGCGTTTGGGCAAACTGACGAAGTGATGAAGAGACCAGACGTAGTCAAAGCCTATCTCGGAGGGGTTTAAGTCATGTTAGAAGTCAAAAACTTTAGTGTTGGTTACGGGGATATCATAGCGGTTTGGGATTTATCATTCTCAGTTAAGCCTGGTGAAATATTTGCTCTAATGGGGGCAAATGGTGCAGGAAAATCCTCAACACTCATGAGCTTAATGGGGTTAGTAGAACGGAAGTCAGGAGAAGTATATTTAGACGGCGAAGACCTCACTGGAAAGATGGTTGAACAACGAATTACAGCTGGCTTGGCAATTGTTCCCGAAGGCCGTCGTATTTTTCCTGATTTAAGTGTTCACGAAAACCTAATTGTGGGTGGACATACGATTCAAAAATCTACGATGCTAGCAGGAATAAAGGAAGTATATAGAATTTTTCCAAGACTACTTGAAAGGCAAACTCAAAAAGCTGGATCTCTTTCTGGAGGGGAACAGCAAATGCTTGCTATGGGGCGAGCCTTAATTTCACAACCGAAATACTTGATAGTTGATGAGTTATCTCTAGGTCTGATGCCTAAAGTTATTGATGAATGTTATGAAGCTCTTCGCATTTTGAAAGGTAGGGATGTTGGCATACTGTTAGTTGAACAAAACACTGAACGGGTGTTTGCGAACGCTGACAATATATGTGTTTTAGAAGCAGGTAATACTATATGGGAAGGTTCTTGCACTGATGCTATGAAGGATACTTCTCTTAAATCTAGCCTTATGGGTGTTCATTAATCCGCGAACATAGGCAGCGCAGCCTTATTGCGGACGTAGCCACGATAACCAAATAGCGAGCGGACTATCCTGTCATACTGATCAAAACATCTGAGTTTGGTAAGCTTGGTGTTGATGGTTTGCCGCAAAAGGCTAGTCCAGCATCATTTGATTGGATGCAGTTGCCAGTTCCAGATTTCAATGACCCCAATTTCTCTCAAGCTTCTCACCATAATCCTTTGGATGAGTTTTTAGACTGCAAGCTAAAACAAGGAAAGCGGATCATTATTCATTGTGCCGCTGGAAAAGAATGGACAGGTACTATCTCAGCAGCACTGTTGATCCGTCAAGGCTAGGAAGTAATTACAGCGGTCAAGGAGGCCAGAAAAGCCTGTCCTGGTACGATTGAATCTGAAGAACAAATGAACATCTTGTTGCGATATAGAAATCCCAAGGTAAGCGCAGACTGATTTGATCTGTTATATCGTTGTAAATAGAGATTTAAAATCATATTTATATAACAATTACATTTTGTTAGTTCTATTAAGTGATGGACATACAGAGACTTAAATATTTAAAAATTTGTTATTCAGACTCCAAATGGACATTGGTTTAGTCTATATATTTGACGTCGATACTCCTTAAAAGGTCTGAAATTGACTCTGGAATTGTCAGACCTAGGCTAACCTTTTTGTCCATTTCCATTTCCATATCTTTCACTTGCGAGAGCGCCGATATTGTCTCATCAATCAGTTCGAAAGGGACTATAACTACACCATCTTGATCTGCAACGATCATGTCGCCTGTTTCCACTTCTTGCCCACCTATTTGGATAGGAAATCCAACAGAACCTGGACCTTTGGTAAATGGAGATGCAGGCATTAATCCCGTACACCAAACTGGCAAGCCGACAGCAACAACTCCAATATAATCACGGATTGGACCGTCGGTTACAAAGCCAGCAGCCCCACAGTTTTTCATCATACCGAGGATACGGTCTCCAGCTGCAGCGCATCCCTGATGGGCAGCAAAGGCAGAAACCACCATATCGCCAGGTCTAATAAATTTCAACGTGGCAAGCGTGGCAAGAATATCCCCAGGACCACAATCAGCCGTTAGTGCAGCACCCGCTGCAACACAATTAATGTCACGACCTTCGCCTATCGGCCCGATATTTTGTGATAAAGCACCTCTACCCAAGAGCGCGTCAACAACGAAACCTGTTTGAACGCCTTGAAAGGCAGCAATCTGAGCTTCAGTTGGGCGACGCATATTAATATTGATGGTGAGGCGCGGTGGTTCTTCAATCATTTGACAATCCTATTTAGATAGTTGTTTTTTCAAATTGTATTTTGTTTAGAAAGCAATTATTATATTTCCACGTTAAGCAAGAGCTTTGAGACTTACCTTGGGTAGTTTGCTCATCTCAAAAGATTATTCCGTAACCAAACAGGCTTCAATCAGGTTTTCCAAATGATGCCAACCAAAGGTTTTAGCCAGCATCTGCAAGCTGTTTTTTGTAGTGATGACAGGCTACATCGCGAAGGTTTGATACCTTTTTAGATACTGGCTGAGACGTTCTGCAAAGCGCGGTAGCAAGTGGGCAGCGTGGGTGATAATAACAACCAGATGGCGGTGAAAGGGGTGAAGGCACCTCTCCTTCGATGGAGTCAAACTGCACCAGTTCATCTGCGTCTAAGACCAACTTAGGAACGCTACCAAACAACGCCGCGGTATAAGGGTGAGCAGGTTTGCAAAAGACCTGAGCCACCGGACCCAGTTCAACAATACGTCCCAAATACATAACAGCTACGCGATCACTTACGTGTTGCACAACTGACAGATCGTGGCTGATAAAAACACAGGTTAATTCCAGATCGCGCGAAAGCTCGAGAAAGAGGTTGATAATCTGCGCCTGAATCGACACGTCGAGCGAGGCCACAGGTTCATCGCAGATTAACACATCAGGTTGCATGGCGAGAGCACGGGCAATGGCAATCCGCTGGCGCTGTCCACCAGAAAACTGGTGCGGGTAGCGGTCAACCCAAATAGGGTCCAAGCCAACACGCTCAAACCATCGAGCAACATATTTTCGAGCTTCATGTTTTGTGGTCAGCCTATGGGCTATGGGACCTTCCGATACAATATCGCCTACTTTCATACGGGGATCAAGGCTGGCGAAAGGGTCCTGAAAAACTGTCTGGACGCGAGTTGTGACTTTGTGACTGTTTTTCATCACTGGCCCACCGTCAATTGCAATCTTGCCAGTAGTGGGCAGCAGAATGCCTGCAATTACACGCCCAAGGGTGGACTTGCCACAGCCAGACTCACCAACCAGCCCCAGTGTCTCCCCCTTCCGGACTGACAAAGTGACATCCGAGACCGCGTGCACTGATCTCGTCTCTACTTTTGCACCGAGCTTTGCGGCAATTCTTTCCCCAGTGGTCAAATCTGGCCCGAAAATATGACTAATATTATTAATGTGTAAAAAATTGCTCATACAGGAGCATCTGCGAGTCGGCCTACAGGATGAAAACAACGCCATCCGCGGCTATCTTGCAGCGTCATTTTGGGTTCAGCCTCACATCTGAGCGTAAACCTGCCGCAACGTGGGGCAAAAGGGCAACCGGGCGGCAGTGATAAAAGTGAAGGCGTGGTGCCGGGTATCTGATTCAAAGGGGTTCCAGGTTTGCCTGCGGCAGGCAGGGAGGCAATCAAACCGGCTGTATAGGGGTGTCTGGGGTCACGCAACAATGTGGCAGTCCTTCCTTCCTCCACGATACGACCTGCATACATCACGGCAAGCCTACTGGCCAGGCTCGACACTACCGCAAGGTCATGGCTTATCCAGATCATCGCCGTGCCTGTCTCGCGCGCAAGGTCGCGCATTTGAAACAGGATTTGCGCTTGAATTGATACGTCAAGCGCTGTCGTAGGTTCATCTGCCACAATAACCGCGGGCCGATGCAAGAGGGCGATAGCAATTGCGACGCGTTGCCGCATACCACCCGAAAACTCATGAGGATAGGCGCGCAACCGCGCCTTAGCAGAAGATATGCCCACTTTTGTCAGCAAATCTGCCGCACGTGTCGCGGAGGCACGAACGCTCACAGACTCATGAGCATCAATAGCCAGTTTCATCTGTTGGCCAATCGTCAGCATCGGGTTGAGCGTCGAAATAGGGTCTTGAAAAATCATTGATATTTCGCGGCCACGGCGAGATCGCAGTTCATTATCAGATAATGTAGTTAACTCGGTTCCGTTTAATCTGACGGAACCTTTCACAATGCGGCCCGGGGCATCCACTAACCCCAGCATAGAAAAGCCAGTGACAGTTTTACCCGATCCACTTTCGCCCACAAGCCCCATGATTTCTCCCTTGGCCAGATCAAAAGACACACCGTCTACTGCCTTGACTACACCCGCCCGGGTGAAAAAATGAGTGGTCAGATTCTTGACGCTTAAAACAGGTTCGGTCATTTGCGCAGCCTTGGATTAAACTGGTCTCTTACCTGATCACCAACAACATTGATGGCTACAATTAAGATGATCAGAGATATGCCGGGGTATACTGAAATCCAGTAGCGCCCGCTCATCATGTAGGGGAAACCATTGGCGATCAGCATGCCCAACGATGGCTCAGTAACGGGTAATCCAAGACCAAGAAAGCTGAGCGTTGCCTCAAGCGAAATCGAATTGGCAATTTGCACCGTTGCCACCACAATCAGTGGCGGCATACAGTTGGGTAAAAGATGACGCATAACCACCAGCCGGCCACTCAATGGCGTAGCCAGCGCTGCTTCGATATAGTCTTTGCCACGCTCTGCCTTGGCTGCACCATAAGCGGTGCGGGCAAAATAGGCGTACTGTGCCGCAACCAACGCGCTGATTAGCTGCACTTTGCCTTGACCTAAAAGCGCTACTATCACGAGCGCCAGAAGTATTGCTGGAAAAGAAAGTTGCAGATCAATCAGCCGCATGATCAGCGCCTCGATACGCCCACCAACATAGGCGGCAGTGATCCCCAGCGCTGTGCCTATGGTGAGTGACACAAAACCAGCAGCGAGACCAATCTGAATGGATATCCGTAGCCCATAGAAAATGGCCGATAGTAAGTCACGTCCCTGCGGATCAGTCCCCAAGAGATGCGTGTAGCCACTTGATCCAATGAACCCTGGGGGCCTACGGCTGTCCATAAGTGAAAGTTTGGCTAGATCATAGGGGTCCTGTGGCGAAATGATTGAGGCGAAAAGAGCTAGAAGTATAGTCACTACCACCACGACTAAAGCCACAAGACCTATTTTGTTTTCTCGGAATTCCGCCCAGAAAAGTCTTAAAGGTGTGCGGTCATCACTCATGCCGATGCCCCATTCCGTACCCTGGGGTCAATCAGAGCAAAGACTAAATCAATTACGAAGTTTATGGTAACGAACAAGAACGCCACAAGAATTAAGTAAGCGACCATCACGGGACGGTCCAACACACCGATACTATCGATGATTAGCTTCCCAACACCAGGCCAAGAAAAAATCGTTTCGGTCACAACAGCAAAAGCAAGCGTTGATCCCAGCTCAAGCCCAAAGACTGTTATAATCGGAATGGAAATGAGCTTTAACAAATGACGCCGAAGGATTGTACTCTCTGACAGGCCAACCGCGCGAGCGAATTTAATGGTATCAGTCAGCATGATTTCTCGCGTACCTGCACGCGCCAAACGGATCATCAGAGCCAGCTTAAAGAGCGCAAGATTAATGGCTGGAAGCGCGATGTGTGATAAACCATTTATGGTTGGAAATGACCATGCAATGCCTAAAATTTCAACTGTTTGACCACGTCCGCCAGCAGGCAGCCAACCAAAGTTTACAGCAAAGACTAGGATTAGAATCAGCCCCACCCAAAACGACGGTACTGAGAAGCCCAGTACGGAAACCGCCATGATAGTTTTGGCCAACCAGCTGTCGGGTCGATAGCCTGCATAGATACCAAGGCTCACACCGAGAACTGTGGCCGATATGACCGAAATCAGTACCAGCTCAAGCGTCGCAGGTAGACGCCCGCCAATAAGTTCCAGCACTGGCAAGTTATAGACAAACGAGCGGCCAAGATCACCCTGCAACAGGTTCGAAATGAAGATGAAGTATTGTTCATAAAGCGGCCGGTCGAGGCCAAGCCTGCGGATGGCTTCCAAGCGAATTTCTTGCGTAGCCTCAGGTGGTATCACAATGTCAATGGGATTACCAATAGCATAGACCCCACAGAAAACTATAACCGACATTACGGCCATGACTAATATTGCCTGCATAAAACGCTGGATGATGAAGCCGAGCATCAGCTCTCCTTAGGTACAAAGCAAAGGCCGGGCGATATATTCGTCACCCGGCCATCTATTATAGTGCTCGATTAGGGTGCAGACTTCATGAAGAAGGCAAGTGTGTCTTCGTCAAAGCGGGGCGTGAATTGCAGCATGCCCGCCTTTGCACCCCAGACCGTTTGAAGCTGCACGATAGAGATGTAGGCTTTGTCTTCCATAACCTTTTCCATCGCTTCTTCGTATGTCGCGCGTCGCGCGGTTGCATCCATCATCCTGGCGCCAGTCTGAAGTAGACGATCCACGTCGCTATTTTTATATTCTATTCTATTGTAGGCACCTAGCTTTACTGTGGGATTGTTGGAATGTGCTAAGCCACCCAAAGTATAAGATGCCTCGCCAGTCAACGTGCCCCAACCATTCATAAACATCGAATAGTCAAGTCGTGCTTGGGCTGGAAAGTAAACAGTCTTAGATATCGCGTTCACGTTAGTTCTGATACCTACCTGTGTCAGCATCTGTCCAAGCCCTTGGCAAATAGCAGCGTCACCTGGCAGACGGTCTCCGGTACAGTAAAGATCCACCTCAAAGCCTTCGGAATATCCAGCTTCAGCTAGAAGTGTTTTGGCTTTTGTTGGATTGTATTCCGGCATAGGTATTTTTTCGCTTGAGCCAAAGAAGCCTGGAGGCATCATCTGGTTTGCAGGTTTTCCTAGACCTTCAAGCACAATCTCTACCATAGTTTCACGATCAATGGCGTGATCAATGGCCTGGCGCACCCGTAAATCGCGGAAGGGATTTTCATCTAGATCTGAACCGTCAAGAGCACGCACCAACGGCGTGTTTTTACGCTGATCCAGCTGAAGGTTCATAATGTAAACGCTGTCACCCTTGACTGAATCGATATTGGCATCTTTTGCAAGTGCGAGGTAGTCCACTGAAGACACATAGTTGATCACATCGACCTGCCCAGCTTTGAGGGCAGCAAGCCGCGAACTATCGTTAGGGATTTCCTTGCGGATCACTTTTTCCCAATCTCCCATGCCGCGCCAGTAGTCGTCAAAACGCTCAAGAACTAGATCACCCTTTGGCTCCCAACTAACATATTTATATGGGCCAGTGCCGATCGCTGCAGCACCTGAGTTAAAGCCCGCAGACGCCGTTTCAAGTGTGGAAAAATCTGCTGCCGCTTCTGATGAGACTATGAACAGACGAATGAAATCATTTGGTAGGGTCGCTGCCTGACCGTCAGTATGGATATGAATTGTGTGTGGGCCAATAATGTCCACACCAGCCACGCGGCGAACATAGATTGCCGTTGTGGTAGGACCTGTAACAACCGGAATGCGTTCAATCGAAAACTTTACGTCCTCTGCAGTGAAATCAGAGCCATCATGAAACTTTACGCCTTCCCGCAGCTTAAATTCCCACGTATCTTCATCTACTGGTTTCCAGCTTGTAGCAAGACCTGGTTCTATCTGTAGATCAAGACCGGACCACACAAGTGTATCAAAAATATGTTTGGCTGCCTCGGCATGTGGACCAAGCGCGGAAAAATGCGGATCCATTGATTCGGGTCCACCGCGCACTCCCATCGTCAGCGTCTGAGCTGATGCAGTGCCTGCTGCAGTCAAACTAAGCACAAAAGCCAGAGGGGCTAAGAAATTCTGGTATGTCATATCATTTAACCTTTCTGATTAATGGAAGAGGCAATAAACCTCATCCAATTAATATTAATTGATTTGATGTCCCATTTGGAACTTGTTTTTGTACAATGTCTTGCGATAAGCTAGCAGTCAAGTTCTATTTGGAACTTTAATTTTGATAAACTTAGGAGTTAATAAAAATATGTCAGACCTACAGACTGAAAGTGATCAAGGATTTGGCGCTCATGAAATTGGGCAAAGTCCAGACATGCTGGAAGCCAAATTATGGGGTAACCCCTGTCCGTTCACCTTTCGAGTCAACTATATTGCATTACTCTACAACACGCCGCTTTACAGCTGGATACTAGACACTTATGGACTGAAGCGGCCAGAATACGTGGTGCTTTATTCGTTAGCGCTTGCCGATGGTGGCAGCGCACGTGATATCTCACGCACCTCTGGATTCCCTAAGAACACACTCAGTCGCGCAATCAACCAGCTTGAACGGATGGACCTTATCAATCTGCGTACCAAGGCCCCTGGAAGCGGGCGAAAACAGGCACTCCACTTATCAGAAAAGGGCTGGAAGCTCTTCCAGCAAACAGTCCCCGTCTTTGAGGCGCAAGAAAAACGAATGCTCACAACGCTTTCCGACGGAGAACGACAAATGCTATTTGAACTGACATCAAAAGTAGTGCTTGCTTCAAAGGACTGGGCAGCCAATCTGTTTCCTGAAACAATGGACATTGCGCAAGGGGAAATATAATGAAGGTGACCAACATGAACTGGCGTGACGTTGAGGCCGCCGCCGCACGGGATCCGCGCTGTATCTTGCCTATCGGTTCGACAGAGCAACATGCGCAGTTGTCACTCTGTGTTGACATGATTTTAGCCGAAAAAGTTGCAGTCGAAGCAGCAGAGCCCCTGAACTTACCTGTCTTTCCGGTTATACCCTACGGGCTTGCTCCATACTTCAATGCTTACCCCGGTACCATATGCCTGCGAGTCGAAACGCTGATGGCCGTAGTGCGCGATGTGGTGGCATCACTTCGGCGCTCAGGGTTTCAACAAATACTGATCGTCAATGGCCATGGTGGCAATAATCCTGTAGGTGCTCTGGCCCAGGAACTAATGGCGGAACATGGCGATATTTCAATCAAATTCCATAATTGGTGGAGCGCTCCAAAAACTTGGGCCAAGGTGCAATCGATCGACAAGTCTGGGTCACATGCCAACTGGATGGAAAATTTCCCGTGGACAAGACTTGCTCATGCCCCCGCGCCCAATGGAAAAAAGCAGATTGTAGACATGGACCTCTTAAAGGCGTCATCACCGGCATTGGTCCGCAAATTGCTAGACGACGGATCCTTTGGGGGGCCTTGGCAGCGCCCCGACGCAGAAACGCAAGCTATCTGGGAAATGGGTGTAGTCGAAACTCGAGCTGCGCTGGAAGGCCCCTGGGCGGATTTTAAAAATGACTGAGCAAATTTTGATATGGGGTGCAGGAGCCATTGGTGGCGTACTAGGCGCTTATTGGGCGCGCGAGGGCGTGCCAGTTAAGATGGTAGATATTGTACCCGAACATGTCATTGCTTGCAGCACCAGGGGGCTGTCGATTGAAGGACCAGTCGAGAAATTCACTCAAGTAGTGCCCTCCGTCACGCCTGATCAGTTAACGGGCACTTATAGTCGAATTATACTGGCAGTTAAAGCCCAGGCAACAGTACCTGCGCTTTCCCAACTCTTACCGCACCTGACGAAGGATGGCTTTATTCTGTCTGCACAAAATGGACTGAATGAACGTATCATCGCACAGTATGCAGGTACTGAGCGAACCATGGGCGCTTTTGTGAATTACGGTGCCGATTGGATTGGTCCAGGCCGGATCCTTTTTGGCAATCGCGGTGCGGTTGTTGTTGGTGAGATTGACGGATCTAAGCGTGAACGTACAACTGATATGTTTAAACTTTTACAGATTTTTGAACCTGACACTGTACTAACGCAGGACATTTGGGCCTATCTCTGGGGCAAGATGGGATATGGCGCAATGCTGTTTGCCACAGCCTTGACTCATGACAGCATGGCCGCAAACTTTGCCGATCCAGAACGCAGTCTTGCTTTTATGAGCCTCGCGCGCGAAGTAATGCGCACCGCCCTTGCCGAAGGGGTTGAGCCAAAACCCTTCAACGGTTTTGAACCTGCCGCTTTCATGCCAGACATGTGCGATGCTGCCGCCTTGCAAAGCCTAGCTAATTTGGCTGATTTCAATTCCAAGACCGCCAAAACTCATACTGGCATTTATCGAGATATTACGGTGCGTAAGCGCAAGACTGAGGTGGACCCCCAAGTTGGCGCAGTTGCTTCGATTGCATTAGCACATGGCATTGACACACCACTGCTGCATCGGCTGGTCGAACTGATCCACGACATAGAAGATGGCCGCCGCAAAATGTCAGCAGAGACATTTAACGAGTTGACCAAGGTGCAAGCATGACCAGTCACACAGTACTTGTTACTGGCGTTGTAGGCGGCATCGGCGCGGCTATTGCAACCCGTCTAGCCGCGGATGGGGCTAAAGTCATTATAAGTGATCTGCCCGGCGAAGCTTTGCAGAACGCAGCAGCTCAACTGGGTTTACCTGCAGTTGCAGCTGATTTGGGAGACCCTGACGCAGTGCAAGCAATGACGCAAAAAATCACATCCGACTTTGGCTCTCCAGATATTCTAGTCAATGCTGCAGGTGGTGTGGGAAATCAGATTGGAACACCGCTTGAAGAAGTCGATCCTGAGGCCTGGCGCCACATTTTTGCTATCAATGTTGATGCCACGCTTTATTTATCTCAGGCGCTAATCCCGGCGATGAAGACAGCGGGCTGGGGTCGTATCGTAACCATCAGTTCGGGTGCAGGACTGCGCCCTAGTCTGACAGGCATTCATGCTTACACGGCGGCCAAACACGCGCTGGTCGGGCTAACCAAGCAACTCAGCCTTGAATTGGCACAGTATGGAATTTGCGTGAATTCCATAGCACCCGGTTTTATTCTTTCCAACCCTGCCTCCCGCCGTCAATGGGACGCCTTCGGCGACAAGGGGCAAGCACAATTAATAGGTCGGATTCATACTCGCCGACTTGGTAAACCAGAAGACATTGCCTCCGCTACCGCATTTCTAATTTCGCAAGAAGCAGGATGGATCACCGGCCAGATCCTTAGTGTCGATGGTGGAATAACTTGAAGAGAAATTCTATGACAGATCCCGTACTTGCCCACGCACTTGACCAAACCTACCAACTGGTAGAGACACTGAAAGCCTTTGTGGCTTGTCCTTCGGTGGGAGCCGATCCTGCTATGGAACAAGGCATGGAAGACGCCCGACAGATTATTGAGACACGCCTTGACCAGATGGCTTTTCAAAATCGACGCCGCCTAGCTCCAGCAAATGAAATGGGCCATCCTGCCATTTTTGCTGAACGGATGGACGCTCCAGGAAAACCGACCATTTTAATTTATGCTCATTATGATGTGCAGCCTTCGGACCCGCTGGACAAATGGGATACGCCTCCGTTTGAATTAGTCCAACGAAATAACAGGCTGTATGGACGCGGCGTCTCGGACGACAAGGGTCCTTTGATGATCGCGCTTGAAACGCTTTGCTCCTTCCTTGTTATCGAAGGGCGGTTGCCTATAAACGTCAAACTTTTGATCGAGGGGGAAGAAGAAATTGGCTCTCCTTCCTTGCCTAGTCTATTTGAGGCTAATCGTGACCTGTTGGCAGCTGATGCCGTGCTCTCTGCCGACGGGGCGCGGTGGAGGTCTGACATTGTAGCACTGAACATCAGTTCACGCGGAAATGCAGGCTTTGAGGTGCGGGTTCAGACTGCCTCTCAGGATCTGCATTCAGGCCGTTATGGAGGTATTGTCACCAATCCGTTGCACGTGCTGTCAACGCTTATCGGTGGCCTTCATGACGCACAGGGCCGTATTGCAGCGCCAGGTTTTTACGATGGTGTAGCAGAACCAACACAGGCCGAGCGTGATGAGATCGCGGCGATCCCCTATGACGAAGTTGACGCTTTTTCTGCCATAGGGGCGCAGCCACACGGCGAAGCAGGTTATTCAACACTTGAACGACTGTGGATACGGCCAACTTTAGACGTCAATGGCATGTGGGGTGGCTACACTGGTGCTGGATCTAAGACCGTAATACCCAACGAAGCCTTTGCTAAAATCACAATGCGACTTGTGCCAGGTCAGGATCCGCAAAGCGCCAAACAGACGGTTATTGATCATTTAAAGTCACAATTGCCCCCCGGTGTGAGTCTGGAATTATATGGCGATAGAGGTCAGTCAGGAGCATATGCCGTGCCGCCAGATCACCCACTGCTTGCTGCGGCTGTTTTGGCTCTCGAAAATACAACTAGGCAAACGCCCTTAAAAGTTCGTATTGGCGCTTCTCTGCCCTTAACTGAGATTGTGTCAAGAATTTTGGGGCTTGATACAGTGATGTTTTCCTTTGCATTGTCAGACGAAAACTTCCATGCGCCAAATGAATTCTTCCGACTGTCTTCTATCAGCGATGGCCTTTCCGCTTGGGTAGAAATCATTCGACAGATCGCTAAAATCGACCCAAACGCTTTTGCCCCCTACCGCCGAACGTGATCGAACAGGTCCCAGTCAACAACCGCTACGGCGCAGTTCTTCTGCTCGCCGCAGCGGCAATGTTTACTGCTGATGTTACAGTTCTGCGGTTTCTCAATCCTGAGGTCCCATTTGCGCTGATTATCTTTGCACGCTCGCTTTGCCAACTTGTAATCGTGGCTCTTTGGATTGCCTTTACGCGATCAGCTCCTTTCTGCTCTCCACGTTGGCCTATGCTGATCGTGCGTGGTCTAACCAGCTTGATTTGTTGGTGGTTCTATTATGCAAGTTTTCAGAAATTAGACCTTGCGCTTGCTTCAACACTTACCTTTACCACCTCACTTTTTGTAGTGATAATGGCCCCATTTGTTCTCGGTGAAAAGATTGGGTTGCGGCGCGGGCTAACTACTACTTTGGGTTTCCTTGGCGTCGTCCTTGCTAGCGGTGCGACCAGCCTTACGATCAAGACAGGAATAATTTTTGGGCTTGGGTCAGCCTTCGCTGCAGCAATTTTGATTTTTCAGAACCGGGTAATGACCCGAACTGAACACACTGCAACAATCATGCTCTGGATCGGCTTGGTGGCAACGCTTGGCACATTGCCAGGCGCTGTAGTGCTCTGGACTGGCCTGAGCGTTCGCGATGGCTTATTATTGCTTACGGCTGGCACACTCGCTACTCTAGGTATGTTCCTAACCGTTGAGGCATACCGGTTTGGGGAAGTCTCAGGGCTTGCTACTTTTTCCTATGCGCGCATCCTTTTTGCCCTCATTATTGGATTTCTTATTTTTGCTGAAGTTGCGACACTGCGCGAACTAGTCGGTGCCACGATAATCGTAATCTGTGGGTTTCTTGCAAACGAACGTCGTCAACCCGCTGCACCAGACGCATAAAAAATAGCTAGTTTTCAATAGTTGGAAGTAACGTGAGTAATAAAACTGAAAAATCTATAAGGCTTACAATATTAAAAGTTACAAGACACATATCCAAAAATCAAGATTTCTGTTTCATGGCAAGCTTTTAGTTCATAATCGACCAGCCCTTGGTGAGGCACTTTCAAAGGAAACTTGTTTATTTAAGGCTAGCACTTGCTGCGCCATTTCAGCGACTGTTTGTTTAAAACTACTAAATCAGAGTCGCCTGAAATTATATCATTACACAAGTCGACCGCGTTTGCAGCTAGGTCGCGGGTCAGGTTTTTATATGCAGGTCGAAGCAAATGATCGTACCAGACACCACCACAAACAGCGTCAAGCACAATGCGTTGAAAGCAGTGATCATTGCACACTGGCCAGTGCCTGTGTGACGTTCGTGCAAGATGTGGCATGATCTCTTTTGTCAGTATCATATATCGCGATACGAGATCGGCGGTGCGCAGTTGTTGTTTAGCCATTTCTCTTATTTTCTTCTAAATTCGCTAATAAATACACTTTAATAGTAAGTTTTCCATTCATTTTAATACACCAGTTAATATCAGATGCATCAAGGATTAATTTGAAAAGCCACATAGGATCATCACATTTCATCTAAACTTTTAACGGTATTTATTTGAGAAATTTTTGCTCTAGAGAAGTTATACATATCATAAGATTGGTATTGTCAGACAAACTTGACGTCCCATTGATTGCCCCCTAATTTTTATAAATGACAACACAAAACCCATTTAATTATTTCAAGACTTCGCTCAAAATTATCCGCTTGGCGGTTATGTATTACATTCGCTATCCGCTGAGTTTCCGCCAAGTTGAAGATATCTTGCATGAAGGTGGAATTAATATCTGCCATGAAATTGTATGGTTTTGGGTGGATCGGTTTTGTGCGAGATTTGTTAAGGAAATCTGAAAAAAAGGGTGGGGCGCCACTCAAAATGGCAATGGTATTTAGATAAAGTCTTCGTCAAAATAAATGCAGTAAGCGGTACTAAAAACTTTCTATAACTTGATTTTCAGCTAACACCTCGGACATATCGGACATAAAAGAGGGCTGTGTCTGCTATGAATGGCATGGCTGCGTGTAAGAAAAAGGGAACTTAGGTGAGAGTGACCTCACAAAACGCACCAATCAGTCGCGACATTTCCCGTTCCTTGAGGTAGGCCAGAAAATACTGTGTGTTAATATCTGCATCCTGAATGGGAATGGCCCGCAGATTTGGGTGAGGGACAAACTCAAAATCGGCCACGAACCCGATGCCAAGCGCTTGTTCAAAAGCCTTCCAAATACCTTCCCTGCTACCTATTCCCAGAACCACATCGATTTATACGTCGTGATCTTGCAAGACGCGCTCCATGGCGATCCGTGTGGTCGAGCCGATCTCGCGTTGCACGACCTTCTGATCCTTCAACTCGTGAATTGCTATTGGTACCACTCGAATAATGTACTATCGGATCGTGAACTCAAACCTTAACAAAATTACCAACCTAAGGTAGTGTTCTAAATTCTTTGTTTATATTATAAAAAAATAAGAACAATTTTAAACATATTAACTTTGGAAAATATGATGGTATTAGATATAAAATTTACTCAGAATGATAATGATATATTATCTTGCCTGCAGCTGAGGAGAACTGTTTTTATTGAAGAACAGCAAGTACCAGAAAGTGAAGAAGTGGATGGTGAGGATAATGACTGTGACCATGTCCTCGCAAATTTTAACAAAGTTTCAGTTGGTGTCGCTAGGCTAAAATATTATGATAGTTTTGTTAAGGTACAAAGACTTTGTGTTTTAAAAGAAAGTAGAGGTTATGGTATTGGATCTGGTATACTAAATTTTATTATTGAACATGTTACCAAACACAATATTAGACATACAATTCGCTTAGGTTCTCAACTACATGCTTTGGAATTTTACAATCAACTTGGTTTTATAGAGTTTGGAGATAAATATTTAGATGCAGGTATATGGCACAAAGATATGGAATATCTTACCTAGAGCACTAATGATCACCCTTATCTTTAGCCATGCCTTATAAGTACTATACCCTATACTAATAACGATAAGGAATTATTCTATTAGCTACCCATTAATAGTTTAAGTTTATTATTAATATAATATAATATAATTTGTAAGTTATATACCAAAGCCACGCTTCAGGGTATCGAAACCATTCATACCATTAAAAACAACCACATTCATCAACGTAAATCTGAATCACTCGGTGAGATAGAGCATCTGCATATGCTGTTTGGATTGGCAGCTTAAACTCACTAGGCTTCTAACCAGATTGCGCTGTGATCAAGTTAGCGCAACAGTGCCGCATAGGGCAAGCTGCACCCTCTCAGCTACAGTCGTAATGGGAAAATACTTTAATACGATACTCACGTTATTTTTCTCCAGATATTGCTACACATGCATGAGAAACTTTGTTGAGTGCTGCCTCAACAGATTTGAAATTACCTGATGCATAGGCATCTTTTAAAGAATTTGTATTTTTAGAAAAATCTTCAAAGGCATTCTCTACTTGCAATGTAGTTATTGGTAAACGACCAGTACCATCCATGAAGCGTTCAGCTAAGACACTCAACAATAGATAGCCGGTTGCATGCCTTGGGTCTTCTCTCATTGCGGTTGATGTAAGTTCAATAACCTTGCCATATGCGCGACCACTTTTACCATTTTCAGAGAGAGTTTTAAGTATTTCATCAAACATCATGTTTGTTTTCCTTACATTGTGATGGTGTTTGCACCACCATTTTTTCCTGACCATTCTAGAGGATGATTCAGAAAAGTTTCTACTTGTTTTAGAGTTTGTGTATTAAAGTGGTTCTCAGATTTGCAAACAGCAAGAACGTCCCACCAAGTTGCGAGTGTGTGTAATGTTATGCCTTCAGATGATAATTTTATGCGAGTTTCTTCAAATATATCATAATAAAATATAACGATGGTGTGATCTGCTTGTGCACCAGCCTTACGCAAAGCTTTACAAAAATTAATTTTGCTGCCGCCGTCGGTAGTGAGGTCTTCTACAAGCAAGACCCGCTGCTTTTCTGAAAGTACGCCTTCTATTTGTGCATTTCGTCCAAACCCTTTAGGTTTTTTTCGAACGTATTGCATTGGAAGACCCATTTCCCGAGCTATCCATGCCGCAAATGGAATGCCAGCAGTTTCTCCACCCGCAATTGCGTCGAATTGTTCAAATCCAACATCACGTAACAAAACTGAAACTGAAAAATTTGTAATCATTTCACGAATGTGTGGATATGATATTATTTTGCGACAATCTATGTATACTGGGCTTACAATTCCAGATGTAAATGTAAACGGTTTATCTGAATTAAAATGAACAGCGTTTATTTCAAGTAACATTTTTGCAGTAGTTTCTGCTATTAACTTTCGTGATGGATATTCACTCGACATTTTTTGTTCTTTCGGGAGCTTATTGGTTTATCATATAATCGACGTGCCAATAAATTGGTATGCCAGGGTCAAACACAGTTATAGTCTCACTTCCTATACTAATGGTATCTGGAAAAATTGCTACTTTTGACTTTCGAATTAAACGAATTTTATTTTTGTTTACCTTCAGCCCATAGAAGTAAGCTCCATTTTCAGCTGTGAATTTATTAAGTTTAGAAAGTGCATTTTCTTCTTCAAAAACTGTGGCTAAGCATCCCATTGAATTTACTGCTGAAAATACTCCAGCACAACCGCATGCACTTTCTTTAGTATGTGTAAGATGTGGAGCAGAATCTGTTCCAAGGAAAAATCGTGTATCACCTGATGTTGCGGCTGAACGCAAGGCTGCGCGATGCTTTTCTCGTTTTAATATTGGTAAACAATAGTAGTGAGGGCGGAGACCACCAGCTAACATTGCATTTCTGTTCAACATCAAATGGTGCGTGGTCAAGGTTGCAAATAAATTCTCTTTTGAATTTTTTACATAATCTATTCCATTTTTTGTTGTAACATGTTCCATAACTATTTGGAGATCAGGAATCTCACGTCTTAATGGTTCAAGAATTTTGTCTATAAATACTTCCTCGCGATCAAAAATATCTATTTCTGGATCGGTTACCTCACCATGAACAAGTAATGGCAAGTCAAGCTCAGCCATTTTCTTGAATAAATGATAAGATTTTTTTATATTACGAACACCACTTTCTGAATTTGTTGTAGCACCCGCTGGATAAAGTTTCACAGCTTTGATGAATGGTGAGGCTGCAGCCTTTTCTATTTCATGGAATGTCGTAGATTCTGTGAGGTACAATGTCATTAAAGGCTGAAATGTTGATTTATGGTCAAGAGCATTCAATATGCGATGCCTGTAGGCTAATGCAGCATCAAACGTAGAGATTGGAGGTACTAAGTTTGGCATAATAATTGCGCGCCCAAAGTTGCGGGCACTATAGCCAACGACCCCATTTAATATATTTCCATCCCGAAGGTGGAGATGCATATCGTCAGGCATGTTTAATAGAATTTCTGTTTGGGTCATTAGCTTGTCCCTGTGAGGTGTTCGTAAATAATTGAGGTACCAGCAAGAAAGTCTTCAGTTTTCATCGCTTCTAGTGGGTTATGGGAACCATTTTGATTTCTGACAAAAATCATGGCTGTAGGAATGCCTGCATTTGCAAATATTGCTGCATCATGGCCTCCACCTGAGGCCATAGTCGTTGGTTTTAAACCAATTCTCGACATTGCCTTTTCAAGATTTTTTACAACCTCAGTATCCATGAGTGCAGGTGGAGTAATATGAGCAGGATCAAGATCAAACTTCACACGACGTTCGCATTCGATGTCATTAATTTCCTCTTTTAGAAGAATAGTCATAGCATCTAAAACATCTTGACTTTGGCTGCGAATATCTAAGCTAAAACCAACTTCGTCGGGTATTCGCGACATGGCGTGTCTTTTGGGATCTGTAGATACAATTCCAGATGTGAGCACTAAATCATCACCTTTTTGAAGAATTGTCAGCCAGCTTTCATCTAAACGATTGAGCAAGTTAGCCATAGCAAGTACGGGATCTTTTCGAAATGCTCGGGGCACTGCTCCAGAGTGTCCAGCTTCGCCAATGCATCTAACTTTTTTATGGCGAATATTACCTCTGATAGCGGATACCACCGCAGCTGGCATATCTTTCCCAATGAGGAGTGGTCCTTGTTCAATATGTAATTCGATGTATTCAAGAATTTTTTCTTTTTTTAGTAATGATTTTCCTGCAATAATTGGTTCCATATTTATACCAACATCTGACATATGACTGCTAAGTGTTCGGCCATCATTTTTATGGGGTGAAGTCAGTTCGGCGTCTGAAAGAACACCAAAAAGAGCTTTAGAAGCTATATAGCATGGCCCAAACCAAGCACTTTCTTCACCACGCATAGCAATGACTTTTACTGGACGTTTGAATTTGATATTATTAACTTGAGCTCTAATGAGGCAAAGTAACCCTGCAAGCACGCCTGCTAAACCATCGAAGTTCCCACCCATAGGAACAGTGTCAACATGTGAGCCAATTAGTACATATTCTTCGACATTCGTATCTTCTGGTAAAGAAAAGATTGCATTTTGACCTGCATCAAATGTGACTACTAATCCTGCGGCTCTTGCTTGGTCTGCTAGATAATTAAGAACTTGGGTTTCGATCGCGGAAAAGGCAGGTCTGGTGACACCTTCTTCATCGGGGCTCATGTATTCAACAGCATTAAACCATGAATTTGCTAGTAATAATTCCGCAGGATCTACTGTAAATCTATGTTTTGTATTCATGGCGTTGTTTCCATGAATACAACTTCATCAGCTGCATCTTCATCTCGAACTGATCCAATTAAATCAGAAATATTCTGTATGTTTTGTTTTTGAAGGAAGCTCTCTAGGTCTGCAAGTAATGTGATCATGGCATTTGGATTAATAAAAGTAGCAGTACCAACTTGAATAGCTGTAGCGCCAGCGATTAGATATTCAATAATATCTTCAACTGTTGAAATGCCACCGCAACCAATAATTGGAATGCTGACTGACTTGGCGCACTGATAAGTCATGCGAAGTGCTATCGGCTTCAGGGATGGTCCAGAAAGCCCCCCCATAAGGTTTCCAAGTTTTGGCTTCCGACTATAAATATCGATCGCCATTGATAGCATTGTATTTGAGACGACAAGCGCATTGGCACCAGCTTCTTCGGCTGCCAGAGCCACCTCAATGGTTTCACCAGTATTTGGACTCAATTTTGCCCAGAGAGGAAGATCTGTAGCACTACGTAATTTAGTCATGACACTTTGAGTTGTGGATGGGCGCATGGCAAATGCCTTACCGTCTTCTTCAATATTTGGACATGATATATTAACTTCAATAGCGTCTACGCCAGGTACTGAAACTCGTTCACAAATTCGTGCAAATCCATCTGAAGTTTGTGCGGAAATACTAACAACAAGAGGAACATTATACTGATTATAAAAAGGGATAACTGTATCAATAAAATACTCAATCCCTTTTGAGGGAATACCGATTGAATTTAACATTGAACCACGTACTTCGCACACGCGAGGGGAAGGATTTCCCCCACGTTTTTCTTCTGTAATTGTCTTTGTTACGTGCGCGCCAAGTTTATTAAGGTCTAGTACTTCTGCAAGGTCTTCAGAGAAGGTTCCTGATGCGGGCATTATCGGATTTTTAAGAATTAATTCGCCTATTTTTGTCTTAAGGTTTACCATGGCATTGCTTCTTGAATCTTAAAGACAGGACCTTCACGGCACACACGTTCTTGAGTTATAACCCCGCATCGATTGAAGGAGCGTACACAGCATTGGCACATACCCAAACCACAAGCCATTTGCTGTTCCAGAGCTATTTCTCCAGGAAGTGAGTGTAAACTTCCAATTTCTTGAAGCAATTTTAGCATGCGATTTGAGCCGCATGTATACATTACATCAACGGCGCCTTGAAAAATTTTTGATTCAATGATTTGTCTCATATTATCTAATGTAGAGGTGGCCTCTGTATCAGTAATGGTGATCACATCTGCTCCCATATCCTTAAAGTAATCTATAGACATAAGAGCGTTTGGTGAACGAGCCGAGCAGATTGCTGTTAGCTTTTTCCCCAACCTGTTTGCCTCTTGAGCGAGGGGTGCTAGAGTTGCTAGGCCAACACCACGGGCTAGTAATAAAAGATTTTCCCATTCAGGCTCGATAGAAAACCCAACACCAAGAGGGCCTAGAACGTTAAGGGTATCACCATTTTTAAGTTCTGAAAGAGCTTGGGTACCCTCACCAGTTACCTTAAAGAGAAACTGAAGTTCACAATCTTTTTGAGAGTAACTGTAAATACTCATTGGACGTCGCAAATAAGGCTGATGGAACTTTGTAACTGGACATTGGAGGTGAAAAAATTGTCCTGGTTGACAATTTAGTATAGTTTTTGGTGCTTCAAGAATGAGAAGGCGGTACTCACCATTAATTGCTATATTACTTTTTACAAATGTGTCCACTTCGTAAACATCTTTTGTTGCTGGAGATGCATTTTCTATGTTTGGTAATTGTTGAATTGTCATAATTTGCCTCTCTCAACCAAAGATTAATTGTGGAATAAAAAGTGATATCTGGGGTACGTATGTAACAACCATTAAAACTAGAATGTTGACAAATACGAAGGGCCAGACACCATTTATGATGTTAAGAACAGGTTTATTTAAAGTGGACGATGCAACAAATATGTCTAGGCCAAAAGGTGGTGTGATCATTCCAAGGCTGATGTTAAGTGTTACTATCATGCCAAAGTGGACAGGATCGACACCCATGGCTGTTGCTACTGGGAAGAGGGGGGGGACAAGAATAAGTAATGCAGAGTTTGGATCAATAAACATACCTGCAATTAGAAAACATATATTTACGGCTAGTAGAAACTGGAATGGTCCAGCTTCAATAGCTGTTAGAAAATCTGTAATTTGGGTTGGAACCTGAGCTAGTGTGACATAAAATGAAATTAAACCACCCATTGCGAGTAGAATGAAGATCACGCAAGTTGCAATAGCACTCTGTTCCGTAATATTTACCAGATCTTTGAAGTTAAAATTACGATAAATTATCATCTCAACAAAGATAGCATAGACAACGCTTACAGCGGCAGCTTCAGTGGGTGTGATTGTGCCAGAGTATATACCGCCTAGGATTATAAGTGGCATGCCAAGTGCCCATACTGCCTTTCTGATTGCTGTAAATCTTTCATTCCAAGTTGTTTTTTTGTCAGGTTGAATTCCGTAGCGTTTTGCTTCGATCCATACCATTATGGCAAAAGCTAGGCCCAAAAATATACCAACAGCTAAACCGCCAGCGAAAAGCTTAGCAATTGATGTGCCCGTCATCCATCCATAGATAATAAATGTAATAGAAGGGGGAATTAAAAGTGCTGTTTCTGCGCTAGCAACAAGTAAACCAAGACTAAATTTTTCTGAGAAACCATTTTTGCGCATTTCTGGATATACCATTTTGCCCATGGCCGCTACGGTTGCTGGTGCTGATCCTGATACAGACCCAAAAGCCATTGATGCACCTATTACAGTATGGCCCATACCTCCGCGAGTATGGCCAATAAGTGACCGAACTAGGCCTGTTAAATTCTTTGATATTTGCCCAGAACCCATAAGGTGTGCTGCAAATATGAAAAATGGAATTGCAAGAAGTGTGGTGTGATCAATTCCACCAAAGATCTTCTGAATAACTGCAGGATCAGGAATATTTCCATAAAAAGCTTCTTTTGTTGCAAGTGCAGGCACCCCCAAAACAAGAAACATTTCAAAGCCAAGAATAAGTAAAATGGCGGCTAAACCAATAATTAAAATAAGCATTATTGTTCAGCCTCCACACTTGAATCATATATGGTAAAGCGGTCTATGTAGCCTAAGAAGCTTAGTGCAAATCGTAACGCTAAGAGACCAAAGCCAATTACTGGTGCAGAATAAACCCAACCTACAGGAATATCTAGTGTGGGACTTCTTTGGCCCGTCATTAGGACAAATTTAACAAGCCCAATTCCAAGCCATGATAGGTATATTGCAAAGCAAAAACCTGTGGCATCAATAACTTTTAGAAGAGATTTTCTTATGTTTTGGGGTAATCTGTCTCGAATTGTATCTATTCCAACATGACGACCTTTTTCCAAAGCAAGTCCAAGTGCAATAAATACTAAAAATATATTCATAAATCTAACGGCTTCTTCTATCCAAGCGAATTTGCTTGCAAATGTTCCACCTATTTCCCGAGCAATAACATTACCAAAAAAAAGTACTACCATTGCTAAAAATAATGTTACTAAAAATGATCGCTCTGCTAGGCGTATGTAAAATAATAATTTCATTGTATTTTCCCACTAATCGCCCGCATAAAAATTAAGTCTCATGAACGAAATAAAACTTGCGCCAGGCCTTTGTTAGCAAGGCCTGGCTACATTAAAGCCATTTTTAATGGTTTGCTGTGTATATATCTATAAGCTTTTGGCCTGCATCTCCAGCACGATCTATGTATGCAGCGGCTGAACCATCATACATAGCATCTCTGAATGCGCTTCGCTCATTGGCAGAAGCTGTGCGAATGTTGATATCACTTTTAGCAATCGCATCAAGTGCAGCTTTGACGGCCTCTCTTTTATGAATGATCAAATCAGGAACAACTTCGTTAAACGCATCTTTGATGATGCTTTGATATTTCTCAGGAAGGCTGTTCCACCACGTTGGATTAAAGAGAACGAGGTCTTCCATTGCGCCATGCTCTGAAATTACTAGGTAATCTTGGACTTCAAAGAACTTCATTCGGAGGATGGTATCAAGAGGATTTTCTTGTCCGTCGACAACGCCAGTTTGTAAAGATGTATATAATTCACCAAAAGGTAATGCGATGGCCGATGCGCCAAGTGCATTGAACTGTTCAATTAAGATTTTTGAGTCCATTACGCGAAATTTTTGATCTGCAAATGCCGCAATATTATTTAGAGGTTTATTTGACGTAAAATTTTTCATTCCATTTGGCCACCAAGCTACGCCAATGACACCTTTACTGCTAAAACTATCCAGTAATGCATCTCCAAAAGGGCCTTCGCGTAGTGCTTGGGCCTTTGCTGAATCTGCTGGCATTAAATAGGGTATATCCAATACAGATATAGCTGAATTAAAACCACCAAGAAAAGCTGCTGGTGAAACGGTTGCTTCTAATGTTCCTAACTGAACGCCTTCTGTCATTACTCGTTGGTTTCCAAGTTGTGCTTGGGGGAAGAGTTGGAATTCAACTGCGCCATCGGTTCGCTCTGCGACCAATCCGGCTACCCGTTCAAGATGAACATGTCTGCTTTGCTGGGGTGACTCTAGGTGCCCAATTCTTGCTACGAAGTCTTGCGCTAGAGTGGGGTTAGATGTGAATGCCAAAGCACATAAAGCAATAGTAGATAATAGGTATCGGCTAATTTTAAATTTATTTTTCATTTTTTTCTCCAATGTTGATAGAAGAAAAAGAGCCGAGTAATGTGAAAAAGTCAAGAATTTTATCAAAATTGATAAAATTATAAAATATGACTATACAGTAAGGGGAGTTTTAATTATGTTATTTATATAATAGATTTAGAAATATATTAAAATGACTTCACAATTCCAAATGATTTCTGAAATTGGCGACAGATTAAAATCTTATCGTTTGGGAACGGGATTATCTCCGGAAGATGTTGCAAAGAACACTGGAATTTCAGTAGCATCAATTTACCGCTATGAAGCAGGAAAACCTATTCGTGTTGATGCACTTGGTAAAATTGCAGATTTACTTGATATTTCACTTGCCTCACTTTTTGGCGTTGGATCCGAAAATATTGCTTCTGCAGTAACATTTTTTGAACGCCTCAGACAAATTGAGGCTGAAGCAGACCAGATTACAGTTTTGTTTGGTCCTGTTCCATATTTATTAACATCTGATAGCTACGATGAACTGCTTCCTCAAGTGCTACTTGAAAGTGTGCCAGATATTGCTGCAAATAGGGGGGGGCTGGAAAGTTCAATATCTCAATTAATTGAAATTTTACTCAGTCGCAAAAAAGCTTTTAAAAAACGAAAACCCAATATTATAGCCCTAATCTCAGCTTTGGAACTTGAACAGTTTGTTAGATCAGGCTTTGTTGGAAGTACGAATTTAAATCCAAATGAAATTGATATTCGTAGAAAAGCAGCTGTCCTTGAAGTTCAGAATGTTATTTATCTTCTTAAAGAACAGCCAATTGGTATTCAAATAGGTGTGGTACAAGATTCTATGCCAGGTACCAGCTTTCAGATTCTTCGCAAAGGTACTAATGCGCAAGTAGCTACTAGTCCTTTTAGATTAGGCACTTCCGCAAACGTAAGAATTGGTGTTGCTACAATAACCTCTGCTCGAGAGGCTATTAAATTACATCAAAGTGTTATCGAAAATTTATGGAAACATAGCCTAAAGGGTGAAGCCGCTGCTACTGCTCTTGAAAAATTGCTGCAAGAATTTTAAATTTGTTACTTATTTAGATTATATTACACATTAGAAGGATTTTCTCTTATGAGGGAAGTTGCCCAACAAGCAGGCTCAACGTCGCTAAAAGTATCAGCCTAAGATACAAGGTATCCTTCATAACACTTTGGACATGAATATTTGATATCTTTAAAATCTGTAAAGTTATTATCTGTATTTATTAAATCTATCATTCAAACTTTCTATTAAGATTAATATCTTAGAAACATAACAGAGTCATAAGTGTTAGTTCATGGAGCTTTCCTTATTAATATCGGATAACGATTATTTTGTTTTTCAAAAGTCGCGATTATGAAAAACAACCATTGGCATTGATGTGCTTTAGGCATTGCTTGTGAAACCATTACTAAAGTTAATTGACGTTCTTCAATATCTTTGGTTTGTGGCTTATATGCTGGAGCTCAATGTCTGGGGAACAGGTTTAGTGCGAAGTTTGCCCCCCAAATTGGAAAGAAGAGGATGGGTCAACATTCGAACTGGCAGTGACATTTGGACAAAAATTTCATCAAAATAGATGGAGAACGCTTTTACTTGCGGCGCGCTGTTGATCATGAAGGTAAAGTTCTGGAATACTATGTTGCAATGCTACGCAAAAAGTTCGCAGCTAAGAGTTTTTCCATAAAAGAATGAGAAACCTCGGATCACCCAAGGTTATTTCAACAGATAAGCTGGCATCCTATGGCGACGCCTTTCGTGAGAATAGCGTTGCTGATCAACAACTTTTTGGTGGCCAATCCAACAACAGATGTGATAATTCGCATCTGCCGTTTCGACGGTGAAAACGAGCGATGCAATGTCTTAAAACAGCAGGCACACTTCAGGTTTTTGTAAGTTATCACAGTCAAATATATAACCACTTTAATCACGAAAGACATCTACAAAGCAGACAATCCTTCAAGCAAAAACGTACAATTGCTCTCACGGAGTGGTTCAATTTCTGTGCCGCATGAGGATTGACTTGATGTGCCTTTTACGGGTGTTCAAGTTTGTCTCAAAACACCCTCTAGAGCTCGAGCGCCTATTAATAGTTCCGAAGAACTTAATAATAGCTCTCTGACTAGCTGGCTCTCACTGCCATGTAACGGGTCGTACAGATTATAAAATATTTTATGCAATATATATTGCATTATAAGATATTTATGCTATTATTATTGCATAAATTGATAGTATCTCAGTATGAAAGTTTATAACTCATTGGAAAACTTTAAATATCTTGTCGAATCATATGATGGAAAACTGACTAATGCAGATCGTGATTTGATTTCCATCGTATTGGGTGAGCCATCAGAAGTTGTTTATTTATCATCAAGTGAGTTAGCTGCAAAAGCGAATGTCCATGCTTCAACAGTCGTACGGCTTGCCCGCAAGTTAGGTTTTAAGGGTTATCCTGAAATGCGTAACAGTGTACGCTATGATGTTGATCAAAACTTCAGTTTTGTTAATATTAATCAGCAACGCCGTACTAGTATTTCACAAGGCTCTAATCTTACTAGTCTGGTTGAAGGCGAGATTGCTGCATTGGCAGCGGTAGTAAGTTCCATTTCTCAACGACAAATTGATGATGGAGCACAATTGTTAGCTAATGCGGATGTAATTTATTTAGTTGGCCGCGGTGGTGCGGCACCCTTGATTGCACATCTTGATCGTCGTTTAAGGCGTTCAGGGTTAAGGGTAGAGACTTTATTGAATTTGCAGCGGCGTGATATGGCTGAGCGATTAATTAACTTACAAATAAATGATGTTGTTATATCCTTTGGCTTTCAAGCTCCAATTTCTTTACCAGCTGGCTTCAAAGCATTGATGGATCATGCTCACTTAATAGGAGCCAAAACAATTAATATTGGTGACACCTCTATTCTAACCGTACGCCCCCGTGCAAACTTAACCTTAAGTATTAGTAGGCCTGATGAGGGTGCAATGCAGTTACGATCTGGAGCAATGTTGGTTTGTGAGGCGCTTGCAATGACATTAGCAAATAAAAACCCAGAGCGGGCGCTTTTAGGTCTGGAATCTCTTGAGAGACTGCGCACAGATATGCAAAACATAAAAGGAAATCTATGATATCTTCTTTTATGATTTCTAGTAAATTTAACACAAAGTTAGGCAAGGCTGCGCGTGACCCTGTAAGTGTTGCAATGTTAATATTGTTGGTAGTTCTTGCTTATCTTGTTATTTGGCCTTTTTTCCAACTCGTTATTAATACGTTAACATGGAGTGAGGGATCTCGAAGGATTTCACGTGAGGCCGTTCCGGGTGAATTTACTTGGTTTTATTGGCTTCAAGTGACAGCCGGGCCAATATCAGGAAAAATGTTGTACGGCCCGTTGATGAATACTTTGATTACAGGAATTATTTCAACAGTTCTTGCATTAATTGCAGGTGGCACGCTTGCATGGTGCGTAGTTCGATCCGATATGCCAGGTAAGCGTTGGCTGCAACCAATTTTGACATTGCCTTATATATTACCATCATTTGCAGTTGCATTAGCATGGGAAACTGTATTCCGAAGCCCCAAAGTGGGTGGTCAACCTGGTTTGTATGAGGCAATTCTTGGGATAGCTCCACCCGAGTGGATCTCGTATGGTATTATACCCATTTCAATTACTCTCGCTATTCACTATTTTCCGTTCGCCTACCTCCTAGTTGCGGGAGCGTTGGCAACTATTGATAGTCAAATGGAGGAAAGTGCGCTTATTTCTGGTGCGGGTAAATTAACGATTTTGCGTCGAATTACTTTTCCAGTTGTGGCGCCGGCATTTGTGGCTGCACTTATATTAACTTTTGGTAAAACTATTGGACAATTTGCTTTACCTTTTTTACTTGGTGCACCAACGCAGTTTCATACTGTTGCAACAATGATCTATGCCAACCTTGCACTAGGACTGGACTCAATGGCTTACGTGCTAGCTGTGATTTTAATTGCAATGTCGTTACTGTCTATTTGGCTCTCAAATCGTTTTATCAAGAAAAAATCAGGTAGATTTGAAACAATAAATGGCAAAGGTTTTAGGTCAAGAGAAATTGCTCTGGGTAATTGGCGTTGGTTTGTATTTTTCGTCGTATCTTTATTTGGTTTTGTTGTTGGAATTTTACCACTAATTTTACTTGGGGTACAATCTGTGATGTTGATTGATGGATTTTATGGATTTGAAAATCTAACAACACATTTCTGGATAGGTAAATCCAATTTGGATATTGCAGGTGGTGAACCTGGAGTTATTTATAATAAAATTATTTTAGGGGCTACTTGGAATACGCTAAAACTAGCTTTTCTCTCTGCAGTTATTGCTGCCGTTATAGGTATTGTTATTGCATATATAGCTGTACGTCGCGCCAACAATCCGCTGGCAATATTGCTTGATCAAATTGCCTTCATACCATTCTTGTTTCCTACCATTGCGTTTGGTGCAATGTATCTTACTTTGTTCGCTGTGCCAGTAGGGCCAATTCCTGCACTTTATGGAACATTTACGCTTTTAGTTCTGATCTCGGTTGTTAGTCGTTTGCCGTATTCTGTTAAAACAGGAATTACTGCAGTAACCCAAATTGGGCAAGAGTTGGAAGAAGCTGCAGAAGTTGCTGGTGCAAGCTGGTGGCAAAGGTTTCGAAGCATAATTATGCCACTTGCAAGTTCGGGTATTATGTCTGGGATGATGGTCAGCTTTGTTGGGGTCATGCGAGAATTATCGTTAATCATTTTATTAATAACTCCTGCTACGCGTGTTTTGATGACTGCTGGTTTTGGCTACGCTGAAGAAGGGTTTACCCAGTTAACAAATGCACTGGTACTAATAGTGGCATTACTAACAATCAGTGGTGAGCTAATTTTATGGAAGATTGGCAAGGGGCGCATGGCGCGCTTACGCGAAAAGCAATCTTGAAGGGAAACATTATGGCAAAAATTTCAATTCGTAACCTTACAAAACGCTATGGCGATATGACGGCGATAAACAATGTTTCTTTAGAAATTGATAATGGTGAATTTTTGGTACTTCTTGGCCCTTCGGGCTGTGGAAAAACCACACTGTTACGCTGTCTGGCTGGTCTTGAGACCCCTGATGAAGGTGAGATTATTATTGGTGATGAAGTTGTTTTTTCATCTGAACAAAAAACCATGCAACCTCCTGGAAAACGTAATCTTGGCATGGTGTTTCAAAGTTATGCCTTGTGGCCACATATGACAGTGCGGGAAAATGTAAAATTCGGTTTGGACGTTCTTAAGACGCCCAAAAAAACATCAGATAGACAGCTTGATGAAGTACTTAAAAAACTTGGTATGGATAATCTTTCTGAACGCTATCCGTCAGAACTATCTGGTGGGCAACAGCAGCGTGTTGCTTTGGCGCGACTTTTGGCAACTAAACCACCAGTATTTTTGATGGATGAACCTTTATCAAATCTTGATGCTCGCTTACGAATGGATATGCGAGTTGAGTTGAAGCGTTTTCAATCTGATGCCGGCGCTACTACTGTTTACGTAACCCATGATCAAACTGAGGCTATGACGATGTCAACGCGGGTTGTTGTCATGAAAAACGGTGAAATTCAACAAGTTTCGCCACCTGCTGAGTTATACAAAAAGCCAAATAATACATTTGTTGCAGACTTTATTGGTATGCCAAGAATAAATTTAATTGAGCTGCAAGGTAGTGGTCAGGTTTTTAGCAATGGAGATATTACAGTTGATTTTGGTTGGAAACCAGGAATTAAGAATGTGGTTCTTGGCGCTCGTCCTGAAGATCTAACCATTTCGCCCAATCTCGAAACCATCGGTGAAACATATATAGTAATGGCAGTTCTGCCAAATGGACCTGAGATAATTATTCAACTTCAAAAGGGTAAAACTGTTATTATTGGCCGTGTTGGCCATGATACTATTTTTAAAAATAATCAAGAAGTTAAGGTTACCTATACCCAAGATTCACTTAATGTTTATGACGCAGACACAAGAGAATTAATTTCACCAATTAACAATGTTTAAAATTAACCAAAAGACCAATAACATAACAGCAAGGAGTAGATAAATGAAACAATTTAAAAAATTTAAAGCCTTAACAGCTATCTGTACGATTGCATTGGCCAGTGCCAGTTTTGTAAAGGCAGATGAAGAATGGCAACGCTTAGCAGGTATTGGTGAGTTTGCCCCTGAAACTCAAGATTGGGCAGCTATTGAAGCTGGTGCACGTGCAGAGGGATCTGTAACGATATATTCTGTTTCTTCTAGAATAGCCAAACTGGTTGATAGTTTTCAGGAGCGTTATGGCATAGAAATTATTGGACACGATATTGCCTCGGATTTACAACTTGAAAAATTACGTCGTGAGCATAATGCTGGAGTTTACACTGTTGACGTTTTATTTAATTCTGAATCTTCAATTTTACTAAATGAAGCACTACCTGCAAAGCTAGTATGGAACTTTATACCTGATAGCGTGTCAGATGAGCTCACAGAATCTGAAAAGACACCCTTATTAATACAGCGCCACAGTAGTAGAATTGTATATTATAATACTATGCTAAATCCTAATGGAGCACCAATCAATTCTATTTGGGATATGACACGTGAAGAGTGGTCAGGCCGTACTCTTTTACCAAGCCCATTAGAAGATAGCTTGTCTGCAAACTTTATTCAAACTATTTTGGCAAATCCTAAAGATATGGCCGCGGCTTATCAGCGTGAATTTGGTGAGCCCGTGAGTTATTCTGAAGCAGTAATAAAAGCTGTTGAAGATATTGCTACTATTGATAAACCTAACGCTTCCATAGAGTGGCTTTATCGCTTTTTGCAAAATGAACCTGTGTTCCAAGGATCTACAACTAAAATATTTAAGAATGTTGGTGACATAGCACAAGAAAATCCTCCTATAGGAATTACTACTTTTTCTAAACTTCGGAAAAATAAAAAAGGTGTTTATGCGGCAGGCCCGATCTATGATCTAGATCCTATATTTGGTGTAACTTATCCAACTGCTCTGATGATTGCTGATATGGCTCCAAACCCAAATGCTGCCAAATTATTAATTCGTTATATGATGGAAGAAGGTTTTTCACCATGGAACGAACCTGGTGATTATTCGGCGCGTGCAAGTGTAGAGGCCGACCAAGTTAAAGAATTTGGCTTACCACCCTTTGATGAGCTTAGCCTTTGGCCGGTTGATGCAGAGAAAATTTACTATTCTAAGTTTAGCTTCCTAGCACTTTACTTGGCACTGAGCTAAGAATGCTATCTCCGGCCAATCATTTGGTCGGAGATCTAATAATATTCTCCGGATTGCCGGGAAAGGATACTCTGTGAATATAAGTACTATATTGTTTGACGCTGGTGACATTCTTTATAATAAGCCAAACCGAAAATCTGCTGTAATCGATTTCTTAATAAGCCGCGGATATGATGCGCCCTTGAAAAACGACCCTATTGAGAAGTCAAAACGTCTTGATGCTCATGCTGGGAAAATTGAAACTTCCGCATTTTTTAAATGGCTGATGGCGCATTACGGCGTGAATAATTCTCAAGATGTGACGGACGGGATTAGGGTTTTGAAAGAACAACAAAGTGCTGTTCAATTTTTTCCTAGTGTGCCTGAAACTTTGCACAAACTAAAGCGATGTGGCTTTAATCTTGGTATTGTAACTAATACATTTAACCCACAAGAAGAAAAGATGCGTTGGTTTAAAACTGTTGGAATCGATGATATTTGGGACACATACGCAGATTCTTTTGTACTGCAAATTACTAAGCCAGACCCTCGTATATATATGGCTGCGATCGATCCAATTAATGTTAGGCCTGAAAACTCTTTATTTGTTGGGCATGCTCAAATTGAGTTAGATGGAGCAAAATCTGTTGGTATGACCACAGTGATGTTTAACCCAGATCCAGATTGCAAAATTTCTGATTTTGAAGTTAAAGACTTTAGTGATTTGTTGAAATTACCTCCAATTTCCAAGGTCTTATTACGCACTGGAACTTAATTTCTTGATGAATATATTCATTGGATTACATCGTTTATATGCATATAAAATAGAGTTTATTAGATTTTAACAGAGTTTAGTATGGAGTATATCTCTCCACCAGGCATTGTCAGACAAACTTGACGTCCCATTGGTTGGTCCCTAATTTTTATGAATGACAGCACACAATCCATTCAAATATTTCAAAACTTCACCTAAAATCATCCGCTTGGCAGTTATGTATTACGTGCGTTACCCGCTGAGTTTCCGCCAAGTTGAAGATATCTTGCATGAACGCGGCATTGATATTTGCTACGAAACTGTACGGTTCTGGGTAGATCGGTTTGGTTCGAAATTTGCTAAGGAAATTCGAAAGAAGAGGGCGGGTCAACACTCAAACTGGCAATGTCATTTAGACGAAGTCTTCGTCAAAATAAATGGTGAGAGATTTTAACTTTGGCGCGCTGTTGATCATGAAGGGGAAGTTCTTGAATGTTACGTCACGAGGCGACGAAATAAAGCAGCTGCAAAGAAGTTCCTTTTAAAAGCAATGCGAAAACACGGCTTACCTAAGATCATCACAACAGTGTCTAACGTCAGCACCTTTGGGACAGAATTGAGTGTTTGAATAACGGAGTGTTTCTGGCTCATCTTAACGTTTAGGAGTTAAGCATGACAAAGAAATCGGGGCAGTCGAAAGTGGCTGCAGA
>Ga0115003_10000403_pt1 | contig 38321 bp, 40 predicted proteins | sample ArcticOcean_MG_C_7_FD_88736 | JGI IMG/M metagenome (GOLD analysis project Ga0115003, IMG submission 88736) | Marine microbial communities from western Arctic Ocean - ArcticOcean_MG_CB11_88 | ecosystem: Environmental > Aquatic > Marine > Oceanic | place: Arctic Ocean: Canada Basin | collected...
AAACTACTACCTTTCCTTTTTTATTGCTGAAAATTTTACCTCATATTTCCCCGAATAGAACTCCATGTCTTCGGTGTATTCGTACCAAGTAGAATTTAAAATTTTAATGTAAGATTATTGTAGGCACGCAAGATCCCCATTACTACAAAACTTGTAATTTGCTTTATCTAAATAGTCTAAGTTTCGCTAATACAACTTTACTTATAAACATAAACACCAACATAGAACCTGTGCTGATTCTGTCGATTTTAAGGACTTCTTTTTGAAGAAATTTGATTTCATCGATTTTTAAATTTAACGTTTTTACAATCTCTGAAGTTTCTACTAATCTTTCTTGCAACATATTTATTTCTCCAAATAGAACAAAGACAATAGCAAATGAGATCACATTTGTTATAACGAGGATGCATATAAGTGCTTTAGATTTTTGATTTGATTTTTCGTGGTTATTGATCATTTTATTTTTTATTAACTTGCTTCATGTGATGTCTTACTAGAACTTTTTCTATTACCCCTATTAACGGTAATAAAACTAAGAAAAAAGCGAAATAAAAAACTGTCGCTACTTGACCTGTAAATACGTATTGATCAGTAACAGGTTTTTGGCCTACCCATCCTAAGATTAAAAAATCAGCAACAAGTAACCAATAAAAAATTTTGAAAAGAGGTCTAAAAGTAGTACTTCGTACTTCAGAAGTGTTAATGAAGGGTATTAAGAATAAAATAAGTAAAGAACCAAACATAGCTAATACTCCACCTAATTTATTAGGAATTGACCGTAAAATTGCGTAAAATGGTAAAAAATACCACTCAGGCACAATATGTGCTGGCGTATGTAATGGATCTGCAGGTATATAGTTGTCTGGATGACCCAATAAATTTGGATAAAAATAAACAAGATACCCAAATACTAGAAAGTAAATACTTAAAGCGTATAAATCTTTTAACACGAAGTACGGATAAAAAGGTACCTTATCGACGGCAGAGTCTATACCTAACGGATTGTTTGAACCATCTTTGTGTAATAATGCTAAATGTACAAGGCTTAAACCTGCAATTACAAAAGGTAAAAGAAAATGTAAACTATAAAACCTATTTAACGTAGCATTATTTATAGTAAAACCACCCCAAAGCCACTCTACAATAGATTTACCCACTAAAGGAACTGCAGTTATCAAACTCGTAATAACTGTTGCCCCCCAAAAACTCATCTGTCCCCAAGGCAATACGTAACCCATAAATGCTGTAGCCATCATTAATATAAAAATGACTACCCCTGAACACCATAATAGTTGTCTCGGATGCATGTATGAACCGTAATACAAACCTCTAAAAATATGGCAGTAAACTACAATGAAAAACATAGATGCACCATTTGCATGTACATACCGAATAAACCAACCATTTTTCACATCTCTCATAATGTGTTCTACACTACTAAAAGCTAAATCAATGTGTGGCGTATAATGCATCGCTAAAAAAATACCGGATAATATTTGTATTACTAACGAGATGCCCGCTAACGACCCAAAGCTCCAAGCATAATTTAGGTTAATTGGTGTAGGATAATGAATAACATGTTTGTCTAAAATAGATACTAAATAATTTTTATTCCATCTCATGCTTTTAACCATGTGTTCTGACCAAGTATAATTTAAAAATTTTTTTTTTATATGTTTTTGTGTTTGTTTAATCATTATATTGTTATGTTTTTTAATTTAAATTTTTCTAGTTTCTGAACGTAAAAAAGCTTCTAATATTATATATAAAAAAAGAATCCCTGAAAATATCGAAATATTTGCACCGTAAGAAGCTACTTTATTGAAAACTAAAAAAGCATCTGGGTAGTCAGGAATTCGTCTTGGCATTCCAGCTATTCCAAGGAAGTGCATTGGAAAAAAGGTAATGTTCACACCTATGAAAAAAATCCAAAAATGCATTTGACCTAAAAATTCTGAGTATTCTACTCCTGTTATCTTTTCAAACCAAAAGTAAAACCCACCTAACATCGAAAAGACTGCTCCCATCGATAGCACATAATGGAAGTGAGCAACTACATAATAAGTATCATGTAGTGCAATATCTAGACCAGAGTTAGCCAAAGCTACCCCAGTTAAACCACCTATAGTAAATAAGAAAATAAAACCTAAAGCAAATAGTGTTGAGGTTTTCATTTGAATAGATCCACCCCATAAAGTAGCTAACCAACTAAAAATCTTAATTCCAGTAGGTACTGCGATAATCATTGTAGCTGCAGTAAAGTACGCTCTAGTATCTATATCTAGTCCAACAGTAAACATATGGTGGGCCCATACAATAAAACCTAAACCTCCGATGGATAACATAGCATAAACCATACCTAAGTAACCGAAAATAGGTTTTTTAGCCGCACTCGAAATAATTTGACTTATAATACCAAAACCAGGTAAAATCAAGATGTAAACTTCAGGATGCCCAAAAAACCAAAATAAATGTTGGTATAAAATAGGGTCTCCTCCTCCTGCAGGGTCAAAAAAAGTCGTGTTAAAATTTCTATCAGTTAATAACATTGTTATTGCTCCTGCTAGTACAGGCAATGATAACAGTAATAAAAAAGCTGTGATTAAAACAGACCATACAAAAAGTGGTAATTTGTGCATATAAAGTCCTGGTAACCTCATATTGAAAATAGTACAAATAAAATTAATTGCACCTAAAATAGAAGAAGCACCTGATAAATGCAAACTAAAAATCGCCAAATCTACAGACGCTCCTGAGTGAGAGCTTCCACTAGATAAAGGTGGGTAAACAGTCCAACCAGTACCCGCTCCAGCTTCTGCTAACATAGACATAATTAATAATGTTAGAGAAGGAGGTAATAACCAAAAACTTATATTGTTCATTCTAGGAAATGCCATGTCAGGAGCTCCTATTAAAATAGGCACAAACCAGTTACCAAAACCACCGATTAATGTAGGCATTACCATAAAAAAAATCATTACGAACGCATGTCCTGTAATAATTACATTATATAACTGGTAATTTGCTCCTAAAAAAGGGCTGCCAGGTGTAATTAAGTTAAGTCGTATAAAAAAAGACAGTAATGTTCCTGTGATACCAGAACATATTCCAAACATAAGATAAAGGGTACCTATATCTTTATGATTAGTCGAAGCTAACCATCTAGAGCACCAAGAGTACATATTAAATAACATATTACGTTAAGAAATAAAAATTGAAAGTAAAATTTTTACTCTGGAAATAGTGGGAATCGAACCCACAACTGTATGCATGCAAAGCATACACTCTGCCAATTGAGTTATATCCCCACAACATAAAAACTTTTGGAATATCAGAAAAGAATGGGATTTGAACCCATGGTATAATTTAATTATCATACATTGGTTTAGCAAACCAGTGCTTTAAACCGCTCAGCCATCTTTCCTAAAACAAGTAATCTTATATTTCACATAACCGAGAAATTACAATAATTAACTCAATTTCAAAACAAACTTTTTACTTTTGTCTATTTCTGTGGCAGCGCCACTCCACGGAGTTAAAAAGTCAAAAGTTCTGTATTCTTGAGCCAACTCTATGGACTCACTTATGACTCTTTTAGAAGACTCACTATATTTAACTTCGACATAACCCGTTAAAGGAAAATCTTTTCGCAAAGGATGGCCTTCAAATCCGTAATCAGTTAAAAGACGCCGTAGATCAGGATGGTCCTGGAAAAAGACTCCGAAAAGATCCCAAATTTCTCTTTCATACCAATTTGCCGCAAAATAGATTTCGGAGCACGATGTAACGCTTGTAGTCTCATTAACTCTTACTTTAATTCTAGTTCTTACATTACAACAAATACTTAACAGATCGTATACAATTTCAAAACGTTTTTTTTTGAAGGGGTAATCTACTCCTGAAATGCATGATAAAACTTTAAATTGAGTCAACTGATGGTTTTTCAGAAAAAGTAAAAAATCTTTTAAGTGATAATGTTTAAGAATAATAATCAATTCATTGTTAAGTAAATAAATTTTTTCTACCGGAAAAACGTTTTTAACCGTTTTCATGTGCTGTAATAATGTTTGTTTATATATGTAATTATTCATTTGAAACTAGTTTATTTAAAAATTAAGATTAAGTAGTACCGGACTCGAACCAATAACCTCCTCGTTGTAAGCGAGATGCTCTACCAATTGAGCTAATTACTTAATAAAATTTTTACTACTACTGTATTTTAAACTTATTTCTATAACCAAATAACTCAAAATTTTCTTGAGTATTTGTTTTGGTATGATCTTTGGGTTTTACCCAAACACTAGAATTATCTAAATTTATATTGTAAACTCTATAGGTTTTAAAGTGTTTTAAAGGTACACTCTTTGAAAAAATAAAGCAGCCGTTAGGTAAAATCGATATAGATTTTTGAGTTTTAAGTTTATTGGGCATTATTAATTTTAAGGATTTATTATCTGTCGACTTCTCCGAATACAATATCTTGTGTTCCTATAATAGTAACGACATCAGCAATCATGTGACCTTTTGACATAAAGTCTAAAGCTTGTAAGTGTGCAAACCCTGGGGCTTTAATTTTGCACCTGTAAGGTCTATTAGTTCCATCAGAAATTAAATACACACCAAACTCGCCTTTAGGGGCTTCACTTGCAGTATAAGTCTCACTAGCTGGTAGATAAATCCCTTGAGCATGTAATTTAAAATGATGAATTAATGACTCCATTGATTGTTTAATATCATTTCTTTTAGGAGAAGTGATTTTATTATCATCTGTTTTTATAATACCTTCAGGTATTTTGTTGATACACTGAAAAATAATTTTCAACGACTCTCGCATTTCAAAAATTCTAATTAAATACCTATCATAACAATCTCCGTTGTTTCCTACAGGGATTGAAAAATTTACATCTTTATAACAATCATAAGGTTGGCTTTTTCTTAAATCCCATTGAATACCAGAGCCTCTCAGCATCACACCACTAAAGCCCCAATTACAGGCATCAACTGCAGTAACATTACCAACATCAACTAATCTTTGTTTCCAAATACGGTTTTCAGTCAGCATATCTTCTATTTCATTTAATCTTAAATTGAATTGCTCTGAAAAAATGTAAATATCATTTAACATACCTTTAGGTATATCCATGTTAACACCTCCCGGTCTAAAATAAGCTGCATGCATTCTAGCACCTGAAACACGTTCATAAAATTCCATTAATTTCTCACGTTCTTCAAATGCCCACAGGAAAGGAGTCATTGCTCCTACATCCATAGCATGACAACCTACAGCTAACAAATGATTTAATATTCTAGTAAGTTCTGCAAATATTACACGGATATATTGGGCCCGTTGAGGAACGTGACATTTCAGTAATTTCTCAACTGCAAGGCAATAAGTGTGTTCTTGGGACATCATTGAAACATAGTCTAATCGATCAAAATAAGGTAAAGCTTGTAAATAGGTTTTATATTCAATCAATTTTTCAGTACCTCTATGTAACAACCCTATGTGAGGATCCGCTCTTTCAACAAGCTCTCCATTTAATTCTAAAACTAGTCTTAAAACACCGTGAGCTGCTGGGTGTTGTGGTCCAAAATTTATAGTAAAGTTTTTTATTTTTTTTTTTAACTGGCTTTTTTTAAGTTTCATATTCAATTACTAAATAATAAATAAACACTTTTATATTTTTTAATTAGGATTATCTTTAACGGGAATTGAACCCGTGTCTTTGCCGTGAAAGGGCAATGTCCTAACCTCTAGACGATAAAGACTTTTAGTTGCATTAATTATTAACAGTAAATATACTCAACTAGAACCATAATACTAGCGTTCATCGGCATTAACAATAATTCTGGATACACGCCTATGTATAAAGTACACACTAACAACGGCAATAATGTAAAAAACTCTCTCTTATTAACGTCAGTAAATTTAGATAAATATTGAGTTTTTAAGTTACCGTATGCAATTCTATTAAATACCCACAGTGAATACCCACCACCGACTATCATTCCGGTAGCCCCTATAAATGATATCGTGGTATTTATATTATACGCACCTATTAATAATAAAAATTCTCCCACAAAACTACTTGTACCTGGTAAGCCGATATTTGCCATAGTAAACACTAAAAATATTGCTACATAAATAGGCATAACATGAGCTAAACCCCCATAATATTTAACCATTCTAGTATGATGACGCTCGTACACAATACCAATAATTAAGAATAACGCACTTGCAACAAACCCATGACTTAAACTTTGAAGCATAGCACCTTCTAATCCAATATAATTAAAACTAAATAGTCCTAAAATAACTAAGTTCATATGAGCTACAGATGTATAAGCAATTATACGCTTAAAATCCGATTGTCTTATTGCAGTAAAAGAGGTGTACACTATAGCTAGAGCAGCTAGGCTATACACTAAAGGGGTAAAATAAAAACTTGCGTTAGGGAATAAAGGTAATGAAAATCTTATTATACCATACGTCCCTAATTTAAGTAAAACTCCTGCCAAAATGACAGACCCTGCAGTAGGAGCTTCTACATGAGCTTCAGGCAACCAAATGTGCACAGGTAACATCGGAACTTTAGTAGCAAAAGACGCAAAGAATGCTAACCATAGAAATTTTTGCTCTGTTAATGTCAATTTGATAGTTAGTAAGGTCTGATAATCCGTAGTACCTACTTGATTTAACAAATATAATAGTGCTAAAAGCATTAACACAGATCCTAGAAGAGTGTATAAAAAAAAGAAATATGCAGCTCTAATTTTTCGTTCACGCGATCCCCAAACACCTATAATTAAAAACATAGGGATCAAAACACTTTCAAATAATACATAAAAAAGTAGGAGATCCAAAACACAAAAAACGCTAATCAACAATAAATTCAAAAATGTAAAAGCAATTAAATATTCTTTGACATTACTATCAATGCTAGTCCAACTAGCTAGTAAACATAAGAGAATCAAAAGAGTGGTCAGTATTATCAAGAACAAAGATATACCATCTACACCCACACTAAAATTTAAATTTAAATTCGGTAACCATAGAATTCTATCAACGAATTGGAAATTAGGGTTAGAATTGTCGAACCAAACCCATAAAAAAAGAGAAAGTACGAAGGTTATTGCGGAAAACGTCAATGCGGTTACTTTTAAAAGTAATACTTGACTAGACGGAATAATTATCATCAAACAAACACCTAGCAAAGGCATCATCATTAAAATTCGTAATATATTTTCTGTATTTAACATAATTTATTTGTAAGCTTAAGTAGATTTGAACTACTGACTTTACGCTTATCAGGCGTACACTCTTACCTACTGAGTTATAAGCTTTAATTTTTAAAGTTACCTTCTGTACAAAATTACAAACATACTAACTTATTTTTATTTCGTCGGCGAAGTTTTTTTTTCGTGTAAATAAAATAGAAAACTAACAACAAACACACTTAACAAACGATAATCAAAAATATCCTGCAATAATGCCCAATACTGTTTAGCAAAAATTAAACCTGTACAACTGATTAACATTAGTAAAGCATAGTGGTATAAATAACCTGTTTGGAGGTTGTTTATTGAAAATGCTTGCTTATATATAATCCGAGATAATCCCATAGGCCCTAAAACTTCAATGATTCCTCTATCAATAACTTTATAACTTACACGATAACTAAATTGTAAAAGTACTTGATTGATGTACTCATTATATATCTTATCAAAAAACCATTTTTTATTTAGAAAGTTATATAGCTTTTTACCAATAAAAGACATTTTTAGTTTAAATAAAAGCTGATTACCTACAGTGTAGAATACAAAAGCTAAGATAGTCCCGGATAAACTAAAGATGACAGGCAGCAATTTCCAAGATTGTGAAATAAATTCTGAGTCTATTCTGTTCATATTTTCAGGCCAAACATATAAAGAATTACCCCAAAAATCAGTTCCTAAACCAATAACCATATCTTTTGTATAAAATCCTATAAAAATACTAGGAATAGATAATATAAGTAGAGGTATAATAATATTATATGATGAGTCATAAGCTTTACTAATAACAGCTCTATACCCATTAGGTTCAGATAAAAACGTTAAATAAGCTAGCCTAGTTGAATAAAAGGCTGTTAAAAACGCTGCGGCAGCGCCTAAAAAATACGCAAACAAACCTTCAGTAGTATACTTACCAAATGCAACCTCTAAAATAACATCTTTTGAGTAAAAACCTGTTAAAAACGGAAAACCTGTTAATGCTAATGACCCTACTATCATAACAGAATACGTGAAAGGTACTAAGTTTTTCAACCCTCCCATTTTTCTCATATCTTGCTCATCAGCAACAGCATGAATTACTGAACCTGCGCCTAAAAACAATAAAGCTTTAAAGAAGGCATGGTTTGCAAGATGAAAAACTCCTACAGCATAATTAGACAGTCCACACGCAAAAATCATATAGCCCAACTGACTACATGTCGAATAAGCAATTACTTTTTTTAAATCATTCTGCAATAATCCAGTAGTTGCTGCAAAAAAAGCTGTGCAAGCTCCTGTAATCGTTATAAGAGTTAAAACAGCAGGAGCATATTCAAATACAGCAGAACTTCTGGCTAATAAGAAGACACCCGCTGTAACCATCGTTGCTGCGTGAATTAAAGCTGATACAGGGGTAGGCCCTTCCATTGCATCTGGAAGCCACGTGTGTAATCCCAATTGCGCAGATTTACCTACCGCGCCTATGAACAATAAAACCCCTATAACAGTTATAATATTAAAATCGAAGATTAAAAAATTGAAGTTTTTATTAATCAATAAAGGAGTTATGGCGAAAACGGTGGCGTAATCCACTGCCTTATAATGTACAAAGATAGTAAAGATACCCAAAGCTAATCCAAAGTCGCCTATTCTATTTACTATCATAGCTTTAATAGCAGCTTTATTTGCCTGTATTCGAGTAAACCAAAAATTGATCAACAAATACGAACATAATCCCACACCTTCCCAACCAACGAACAACTGTACGTAGTTATCTGCTGTTACTAAAATTAACATAAAAAAAGTGAATAATGATAGATAAGCCATAAACCTAGATAAGTGAGGATCATGAGACATGTATTCAGAAGAATATAAATGTACTAAAGATGAAACAAAAGTGACAATACAACACATAACAACAGTTAAACTGTCAAAAAGAAAACCCCAATCTACATTAAATAATTCAATGTTGATCCAACACGAAAGCTTAATATAAACAGGACTCCCAGCAAATGCTACCTCGTATAACGAGAAAAACGATAATAAAAAGGTTAACATTAAACAACTTACTGTTATAATAACAGACCCTTTTGGTCCTATAAATCGCCCAAACATTCCGGACGAGATAGACCCTATTAATGGAAGAAAAATTAAAAGTAAATACATAAAAAGATCGAAATTTTAGAAAATTTGATTTAACTCTGAAAACTTTTGAAATTTAAAGTCTCAGTCCTCAATAGTTTAGAGCACTTTATCATTACTTTTGAAAGTTTACTTACATTATCTTTGCCTCCTACATAGAAGTCGTCGGTCAAAAACATAATTTTAGTATTATGAATTTTTTTTTGAGCTACGTGGTAATGGGGTAACTTTAAAGTACTACTTCTCCCATTTTTGGTATAATAATTAGATAAATTATTTAAATCTCTGTTTGGTAAAAAGAACGATCCTACAAATTGCTTTAAATTAAAATTATCTAATAAATCTAAAGGTTTTAACCCCTTTTTTTTAACCAGGATACTTGTAAGATTACCTAAATAATGAGAAAATCCTCTAACAATTTGCCAAGAAGTTTTTGACTGCTTTCCAGGTTTCAAAATTTTAAAAGATTTATTAACGTCGCCTTTAGTGTTAATGTAAGTGTTCGATGATTCAAAAAAATTTGTCGAAGGTAACTGGTAAATAGTGTTAGATAAACTTTTTTCATTTAAAGTTAAAGCTGAATTATTGTTTTGTTTAATTATCAACTGAAAAGTTTGTCTCATTTTGTTTTGAATCAAGCACGAATCTATGTACTTAGAAATATGAGTATTATCTAAACTAGTATCTACAAAATATAAGCCACTAGAATTTCTATAATCTAATATAGTAAAAGGCTTACATACATTTAAATAACTCAATCCAGCTTCATTTACTCCTGAAGATACCATATTGAAATTTAATGTCTCTATAGAAGAATAGTTTTTTAGAGTTTTTAATAGAAGTTTCACCCCTCTAGCGTCTTTACGCTTCGCAAATTCCGAACCGAAAAACATAAGAGGGTTTTTTGAAGTTTTTATCAGCTGACAACAGCTGTGAGTCCCTTCTGTAATTTTTTGAACATTGAGAGTGTTTAAGCCTACGTGTTCTACAGGAAAAGTGTAATCTACTGAAGATCCTAACGAGACTAATTTGAATGATCCTTTTTTATAACGTTTCCTCAGTTGTATGTTTAAAGACGGGCTATCATACCTCGAATTTAGCCCTACTAATAAGTTTAGATTTGACTCAGTTATTTTTTTTTTTAGATTACGGTCTACTAAAAAATTTGATTCTAAGTCTACATCCATATTTGTTTGTTCAGATGTTCTTAAAGCGACAAATGGGTGTTTTTTTGTTAACGCGAACAGCGCACAAAGTAACTCAACGCTTGTATTGGAATCGATCAATAACGTAATTTGAGAGAATTTAAACTTATGGGAATTTAAATGCTCAAAAAAATAAAGAGAATGGGTAATTTCTTTAAACAGTGTTTCCCAAAAAATAGTAGTATTTTTAGCGAGATTAGTGACCGATTTAGGCAAATGTGACTCTGAAAATAAGCCGTCAAAACTAAACCTTACTTTATCAGTAATCCATGAAGTACTATTATCACTATTAAAAATAGGTAAAATCTTAACTATCATGTTATTTTTAACAACAACGTCTATATTGTTGTTGAACCCGTCAAAAAAATCTATTGTTTTTAAAGTTTTTAATTCCCAAGATCTACTTACAAATGGGTATGGTTTTGCAGTTAAAGCACCTACTGGACACAAATCAATTATATTCCCTGACAATTCAGAATTAATACTTTTTTCGATATATGTGCCAATTTCAGTTGACATTCCTCTATTAAACGTTCCTAAAGTATCCACTCCCGATACTTCTGACGCGAATCTAACACAACGAGTACAATGAATACATCTAGTCATCACTGTTTTAATAATAGGACCTAAGTTTTTGTCTTTAACAGTTCTTTTTAACGAGTAGAACCGTTTTTTATCTGACCCAAAAACTAAAGATTGATCTTGTAAATCACACTCACCACCTTGATCACAAATAGGACAATCTAAAGGATGGTTTAGTAGTAAAAACTCTAAAGTACTTTCTCTCGCTTTTTTGACAAGAGGACTCTCCGTATAAATAACCATACCATTTATAATAGGACTGGCGCAAGCAATAAGTGGTTTTGGAGAGTTTTTTAATTCTACAACACACATTCTGCAATTACCTGCAATAGATAAACCTTCATGGTAACAATACCTTGGAATTTCAATTCCTACTTCTCGACATGCTTCTAAAACAGAGACACGTTTTAGCAAAGTAAATTCTTTATTATTTATGAAAATTGATAACATTTTATTAATTTATAAGATATAATTTTAAAAACTTTAATGGCTATAATAAGCTATTATTTGATTAAAATTTATAAAAAAACTGTAATTAGACCACATATAGTTAATTTTAGGTTTAGTTATGAATTTAATCTGCAATATATTGTAGTTTACTTCTAGATGTTCTGGGGGCAAAGGCCATAAATTACTGTTTAAAATAGTAGTTTGAATGTCACAAGTGCTGGACTTAGAAATTTCAATTAAGTCCCCTTTTTTTAAACCATACCTAAAATTAGTTTGTTTATGTCCATTAACTTTAATATGGCCATGTAAAATTAATTGCCTAGCATTTACCACAGAATTCGCAAAAAAGGCCCTAACAAGAATAATGTCTAATCTTTGTTCTAAAATCTCAACCATAAACGTAGGGGCTTTAGAAGAAAAATTCCTTGAATTTTTTTTTAACGCCACACTAACTACAGATTTAAGATATTTTTCTCGTAAATTACCGTAATAGACATTGAATCTTTGTTTTAAACTTAAATTAAACTTAAATTTTCTATTATACCTTGATAAATAATTTGAATTTGAATACATCAAATGATCGTAGAAGGTAAAAATTTTTCTTCGCCGGTTTGATCGTTTTAATTGCATAACAAAATTAGACCACTTACTTTTTTTGAAGCGGTTTAACTTTTTTATGTCATTAATAGGATAACGTAACGTTAATAATCTTTTATAGACAGGCTTGTTTTTTTTATTTAAACTCATTGTTTGTATTATATTTTAAGGATTTTGTAAACATAGAAATCAAGCATGAATAAATAAACTCAACACTTTTTTCTTTTTTAAATGATCCAATAATCTTGTACGTTTTCCCATTCATTTCTTTTATCTTTTCTCCACCCAACAATGAAATCACCGGTATATTTAATTTAATAGCTTCTTCCAAAAAAAACGGGTCATAATTGTGACTTAAAATAACAATTAAATCGGGCTTTTTAATAGTATCCATACCCCAAATACCCTTAAATTTTTTGAGTAAATTTCTAAAGTTCGAGTAATTGAAAAATAACTTATTTTTTCTTGATTTTATGTGGTATAAAATATACTTCTTATTACTTAAAAACCCATTGATTTTGCAATTTACTGGTAAAAAATAGTTACCTTTAATCTTGTAAAAGTCATTAAATTTTTCATTGTTTGGCTTTAACTCTCCTAAAAACAAAATCTTTTTGTCTTGTCTATTAAAAGAATATATTAAATTTAAAGATTTTTTAAGAGATAATTCAATATATTTTAAATTAAAAATACAAAAGTTGTTTTTAAATCCTTGTACAAAATTTAAATCAGCTCTAGATAACTTATTTTTCATAGACTCAACATTAACTTCTGTTTTTATTAAATTTTTCAGAATTAAATTGTATTTTGTTCCTTTATTTACTCTTAATTTCATTTATTATGTTTTTTTTCCTTCTTTAAGTACTATTTTTTCATTATCATATAATATACCTTTCCCTTTATAAGGCTCAGGCTTTTTAAGAGAACGCAACGCGGAAGTTAGAACAGTTAATTCTTGCACGTTGGATCCTAATAAATAAATTAAATTAGGTTTAGGGCATTCCACGCTTATATGTTTAGGTATTTTATAATAAATGTCATGACTGTAACCCAATTTTAAAAACAAGATGTCCAAATTTTTTTTTGTTTTTTTAACTACCCTATAACCTATTCCAACAAGCTTTAATTTTTTTAAAACGCCAATAGTAACGCCTTTAATTAGTTGTTTAATAACAGTGGTCGACGTTCCTTGAAACGATTTCATCCGTTTTTTTTCATTAAAGGAGATTTTTGAGAAAGGTTTTCGAGTAACGTAAAGAAAATTTTCGTTATTGTTATTCGAAAAAAACGATAGTTTGGTTGGCACTTTAAAAGAGTTTATACCTAAAGGTCCCAAAACAAACAAAGTTTTTTTTACCAAAACTACCGAGGCGTTGTTTGGTATCCTAATTAAATATCTTTTAAAATTGTCCATTATTTTATAATAGCGAAAATCTCGCCTCCTACTCCATATTTTTTGCAAGTATTCAAAGATAAAACCCCTTTAGAAGTTGATACTATAGCTGTTCCTACGCTTAAATCAATTTTCCAAAGTTGCGCTAAAGAAAAATACTTCCTATTACTTGGTTTAGAAATAAATCCAACTTTGTTTATTACAGGTCTATTGTTTTTATACTTTAAAAAAACAGAATACTTTGTTGTATTTTTGGTAGACTTTTTATAACCTAAGATGTAACCTTCATCCCATAATACATTTAAAAAACTTAACAACAGTTTTTGATTAGGTACTTGAATAACTGATTTTCCTGACTTTTGAGCATTCATAATGCTTGTAAGCATGTTCCATAAATTGTATTTCATTAACTTTTGTCCAAAGGCAGAATCGAACTGCCGACACAAGGATTTTCAGTCCTTTGCTCTACCTACTGAGCTACTTGAACAGTAAAAGTACTCCTTGACACTTTTTTGATTAAGATATATTGACTAAATTAAAAAAACCTTCACCATATAAGTCCCAATTCATAATATAAGTTAAAACAGATTTTTTTGTATATTTTAATTTGTCCGGATTGTGTAAGTGCAACAATTTTGATTGTAATTTGACGTTATCGAACTCCATTTTAAAATAAAGTTTTGTATCTAAAAACAGTTCTTCTGTTATCTTCTTGCAAAAAAAATTAAATTGTCTATGGTTGTAACAATAAATCCGCAGATTTATTGTGTGGATAGTGTATTTGAAGTGTTCTCCGGAAGCACTATTCACATGCGGGGACCGGATAAATGTAAACGTTTTTTTATGAGAAGATTTTGGTATTTGTTTTACTAAAACTAACTTAATAATATCTTTATTTAACAGTAAAAATCTTTCAAATAAGTTTACGTATTTTTTCAAAGATTTATTGTTACTTGATCGTAATTGTATGGCATAAAACATTTGTCTCTAACTTTTGAGTGTGCCGGGATTTGAACCCAGGACCTGTGGATTAAAAGTCCATTGCTCTACCACTGAGCTACACACTCTTAATTATTAGTGCAATTAGTGTAAATTTATACTATCATTAAGGTATATACAAGTTAGAATTGTAAAGACATAAGCTTGGATTAAAGCCACACCTAATTCTAGTCCTACAAGTAGTACAAGCACAAATAAAGGTATTATATGAGCGAAAAATAATAACCCTCCTGCTGAAACCATACTCCAAGCAAATCCTGCAATTACTTTTAATAAAGTATGGCCTGCCATCATATTTGCGAATAGCCGAACACCCAAACTTATTGGCTTGAACATATAAGAAACAAACTCAATAGGAACTAATAATAACGCTAACAAAAATGAAGTGTTTGAAGGTATAAACAACGAGATCATGTTTAATTTATGCTCGTTGAAACAAATTATATTAACACCTATAAATACAGTTAAAGCCAACAAGAAAGTCACAATTAAATGACTTGTTACAGTAAAACTATAAGGAATTAACCCGATTAAATTTGCAATTAATACAAATGTAAATAATACAGATACAAAAGGGAAATATTTTTCTCCCTTAGCACCCAAATTATCGAATAACAATTGAGAGACTGTTTCATAAACAACTTCTATTAAAACCTGCCAACTACTTGGGATAATAAAAAAACTACTGTCGTCTGAACTAATATAAGAAATCAGCTGAATCAACGCGCCAATCATAACAACACAAATTAAAGAAGAATTTGTGAAAGAGAAATCGAAACAAAAAACTTTAATAGAAAATAAAGATATAATTTGAAATTGATCTAATGGTGTTAAAAAAAACATTTTAATGTGATAATTAATTTTTTATTGTAAGAATTTTTTCAATTAAGATAGTATTGTTTATTCTATAATAAACAACTAGTAAAGCTAGGCCTATAGCCGACTCTGAAGCTGCCACTGTTAAAACAAAAATAGCAAACATTTGACCTAAAATATCATCTAAATAAATAGAAAATATTACGAAATTTAAATTAATAGCTAACAAAATAAGTTCAATAGACATCAAAATTATGATGATGTTTTTTCGATTGAATACTAAACCTAAGATTCCAAAGAAGAAAATAAGTGTGTTTGTTATTAAAAAATAAGTTATATAATTAATCATCATTTTATAATTTTTCATGCGGTTAAAGCTAATTTGAAACGCACTTATATCAAAACCGATATATTATAGTGCGAATAAAATTAAAAACGCCATCATTAAAGAGAATAAAGCGATAGCTTCAGTTAAAGCAAATCCTAGAATTGCTAACTTGAAAAGCTCGTCTCTTAAAGAAGGGTTTCTTGACACGCCTACAACTAAAGCACCAAAAACGGTACCAATACCAACACCTGCACCTGCAAGTCCGATAGTTGCTAAGCCTGCACCTAAAAATTTAGCTGCTTGTAATAACATTAAAAATTAATATTAAAAATACTATGTTTTAAATTATCGAAAATTTGTGTTTTCGAAATCGCCTGTAGTAACTTATCAGAACTGAATTGTTTTAATTTTGTCTTAAATACAAGTACTATAAATTTAATTTTATTTGAGAAACTAATCTACAAACCTTTTTTGAATTAATTTTCAAAATTTCTTGGTTGTATTTTTCATTAGTTTTTTCTTTATTTAAAAAAGTTGAAATTCTTAAATGCCCTTTAGTTTCCGCACTATTTACGAAATGAGTTTTACTATAATGATCAAACTTAAATTTTCTTTTTACAATGTATAACATACTAGAAGATAACAATGTAATGTGTAATCTATTTGACCTTACAATAATCGAAGTTTTTAGGAATTCGGTGTGATAATTCATTACACTGTCAACACTTACCTGTAAGTGATAGATGTTTTTATAGGCAACTTAGCCCCGCCTGTTTTAAAAGCTGATTTAGCTAAACTTGGGCTGATACCTTCTATCTCAAACAAAATACTACCACCACCTACTTTAGCCACCCAATGGTCAACGGCTCCTTTTCCTTTTCCCATTCTAACTTCTACAGGTTTTGCTGTTACAGGAATGTCGGGAAACATTCTTATCCATATTTTACCCTGCCGTTTAATTCTTCGATTTATCGCTTGTCTCGCGGATTCAATTTGCCTACTAGTAATTCTTCCAGATTCACAAGCTTTTAACCCTACGCTCCCAAAAGAGAGCTTAGAAGATTTGTATTCTAAATTGGGTAATTTACCCTTACGGCATTTTTTAAATTTAACTCTATTAGGTTGTAAAAACATTTTTAAGTATTTTCTGAAACCCACACTTTAATACCAAAACTACCGTATGGAGTATACGATGTAGAGCTATTGTAATCAATAGATGATTTTAATGTTTGGATAGGAATTGACCCAATTGAAATTAGTTGTTTCTTAGCTCGAAGTTTACCGTTGAAACGTCCTTTAATTATAATCTTCACACCATTAACAGAAGACAATTCTGATTTTAATAGTAAAGTTAATGCTCGTCGAAGAAATGTCATTAAAATATTGTGGCGCCTCATATAACGAATTTGAACAGCAATAAAATCCGCTAACAGTTTTGCTGATGACTTTTGTTTCAATATAATTCTCAAAACATTCAAGAATTCTCTTAAATTTAAACGTTGTCTATTATTCTTATATTTTCTTAACTGTATTAAAATTCTCTTGAAAATTTGCGACTCATATAATGTAAAAGCTTTTACCGATAATCCTCTATTTATATTCTGAAACACTAAACTAATCTTTATGTTTTTGTTAGTATAAATATAAAAATTCTCAAGTAATTTAACAACAAATTTTTCAAGTTTAAGGTTATTTTTTTCGTTTAAAGAAGTTGCAATACTTAAATCTTTATTTATATGTTTAAGAGACTTTAAAGTGGTTAAATACGAAATAACTACTTCCAATTTATATTTAGAACGATTAAGCTTACAACTATGAATAAGTAACCCGTGTAATTGAAAAAAACGATCTAAATAGTTCCTTATCTGAAATTCTTCAAAGACATATAAAGAAATACCTTCGTTTTTGTCCCAAAAATATTTAGAATCCCATTTATATTCTTTCAAATTTGATTTTAAAATTTTTAAACTTGTTTTTTTGGTCATTTTTTTTTCTTTTTAAAGGAAAAAGGTACTCTGGTCGGACTAAACTCTCCGAATTTATGTCCAACCATTTCTTCAGATACTCGTAGTTTCAAAAACTTTTTCCCATTATGTATGTTAAATAAAAAACCTACGTGATTAGGTAAAATTGCGGAATTCCTGCTAAAAATAGTTGACATTTTTTTATTAGATATAGAATCATTTGTATTAACAGAAGTTAAGTTTTTTTCTATATAAGGACCTTTCCATTTTGCTCTTCCCATAACTTTATATTTACAATGTGATACCTTTAAAACGATTTTTTGACTTACCTGTAGCACCTCTGTATACTAATTTACCCCAAGGAGTTAAAGGTGCTTTCTTTTTTGAAGTTTTACCTTCACCACCACCATGAGGATGATCTATAGGGTTCATAGCAACACCTCTAACAGTGGGCCTTATGTTTAACCATCTTGAACGACCTGCTTTCTTTTTTTGCTTTAAAAAATGATCCTGGTTCGAAATCTTACCTAGCGTAGCTAAACAATTTAAAGGTATCAAAATAACTTTTCCTGAACTTAATTTAACTACAGCTGACGTTAAGTTTTTCTCTAGCAGTTGCGAAAAAGTTCCTGCGGCGCGTGTGAGCGTACCTTTACTTTTTGAATTTATAGTTATGTTGTGGATAAAACTTCCACTCGGAATTTTTTTAAATGGTAAACTATGACCTAACTTTAATGAAGCAAATTTCCCTGTTTTTATAATATGACCCACTTTTACTTTTTGAGTGGCTAAAATATAAAAATAATCTTTAGATAAAAGATCGTAAATAGAAGCTATTCTAGCAGTTCTATTAGGATCATATTCAACACTCATAACAATACCTATACTATCTTTTAATTTAGCAAAATTGATAGTTCGGTAACGTTGTTTGTGGCCCCCTCCTTTGTGATAAGAAGTAATTTTACCTAAATTATTTCTACCAGAATTGTTTTTATTTCCTTTTATTTTAAACTTTAAAATAGGATTATCAAAATTTCTGTGCACTGATTTACCAAAATTTCTTGATCTAGTTAATATGGTATATTTAAACAACATTGAAAATAATAATAGAAAGATAGTTATAGATGTAGGAACAAGTATTCCCTACACGAAATTGTGAGAAAACAATTATTAACCAAAACGATCGAAAAATTAGAATCTATTAAGCAAAAAAACTATTGCTATATACTGTACTCGAAGAATCATACAAATTCTACTACTACAACTAACCAATTGGTTGACGCAATATTTAATATTTATTTATCAAATTCTAACATCCTAATCAATTTAACAAACTTAAAAGGAGACACTATATTAAAAAGTTCGTCCGGCCTTGTTCATTATAGAGGCGGTGAAAAAACAAGAAAATATGCCTTGATAAATATTATCAAAACAATTATTGATAAATCTTCAAACCTAAACATTAAAACGGCAGCTTTGCATTTTAAAGGTTTAAAACGTTACAGATCTTTAATAGTAAATCTTTTGAAAAAAAGATTTTCTTTAACGTCAGTAACCCATTATTATACATTACCACATAACGGCTGTCGACCTAGAAAACAAAGACGATTATAAAACTAGAAGGCTACTAGTTTTATTTTCAAGGAAAGATGACTGAGCGGCTAAAGGTGGCAGACTGTAAATCTGTTGGGATTCCCATCGTAGGTTCGAATCCTACTCTTTTCAATAATTTATTCCGGGATATAACGCAGCTTGGTTAGCGTGCCTGTTTTGGGAACAGGAAGTCATGTGTTCAAATCACATTATCCCGAAACGTGTTTTAACTGATTATTGTACATATAAAGTAAATTATAAAACATACAAATAGAAGTTTTTAAGTAATTTAATGTTTTAGTATACTTAAAATTACTTTTAAGATAATCTACTTCCTCAACTTGACTTTTAACGTAAAACTTAGTGTCAACTTTCACAGCTAAAAATTTTAATTGGCTAGAAAACTCTAAAAAATGTTGCATAGTTGCATCTCTGTTATTTTCCATAAAAATAAATATAATGGGACCATTTATCAAAAATAAGTTATGTTTGAATATACTTTTTTCTAATTTTAGTTTGGTAATTGAGTTATATACTCTATAATAAGTCATATTATTCTTAGAAAACTTTTGCTCTATTTTTGTCCAGTCAGACGTTTTTAAATTGGGACAAAAATATATAAAAGAATATTTATTTGACTTTAAAAGCTGACCTGCTTTAAAATACCTGTAATTTTTTAATTCATACTTCATTTAATATAAGCTTAGTAGGAGTTGAACCTACGACAAAACCGTTATGAGCGGTACGTTCTACCACTGAACTATAAGCTTGTACGTTAAAATATTCACATTAAAATATATAACAACATCTTAATATTATGAACATAAGTTTAAGTCAATTACTATTGCTGCTTCTTATAGCAATACTGTTATTTGGTGACCTTAAGTCTTTAAGCAAAAGATTTAAGCCTAGTAAAACCGATAACCATAAAAACGACAGGAAAAAAGGGAGTTGAACCCTTGACCTTTGGTTTTGGAAACCACTGTTCTACCACTGAACTATTCTCCTTAAAGAAACAAGTTAATGTCCAAATACTTAGTTGAAATGAAAAATAGAATGTTTATCCTAACATTTGCTTGGCTAATTTCATTATGCACATGCTATCTTTACAAAGAAGTTATTTTGTACATAATATTAAAACCAAGTTTGTTAGAATCTACTGCCAACACTCGCTATTTTATATATACAAACTTAACAGAATTGTTTTCGACTTATTTAGACGTAACATTTTTTGTTAGTAACCACGTTTTGTTGTTACTCTTCATTTTTCAAATTTATTGTTTTCTTAAACCAAGTTTATACAAATACGAATGTAACTTTATAAAACAGACAATTACACATGTTGTAATTGTGTTGCTTATATCATCCACACTAACATATTGTCTCATAATCCCATATAGTTGGGACTTTTTCTTGAATTTTGAGAAAAGTAAATCAAATAACGTGATAAGCCTGCATTTTGAGGCAAAACTATTTGAGTACATACACTTTTTTTATAGAGCATATTTTTTGTGCACTATGACTAGCTTACTATTTTACTTGCTATTGTTTTCCACAAATACTATTAATTATTACACATTATATATTCGAAAATACCGTAAAATAATCTATTTCTTAATTTTTTTATGGTCAGCTACGTTAACGCCTCCGGATGTACCAAGTCTGTTACTTTTCAGTTTTGTTATTATCTTCCATTATGAAGCTGTAGTATTTACAATATTATTAAAAAAAAATTATGTGACGAATATATATAATTCCTTAATCATTAAGAAGGTAAACAGTTGAAACATATTAAAAATGACGCTGTTAGTATTAAATAACCTAACGATACAGGTAAAAAGCATTTCCAACCTAAAAACATCAGTTGATCATATCGATATCGAGGTAATGCCGCCCTTGCCCAAATAAAGAAAATAACGCCTAAAAGAATTTTTAAACTGAACCAAAATACGCCAGGTATGACAGTAAAAGGGAAGCAATTTAATACAGGCAACCATCCTCCTAAAAATAAAATAGAAGTAAATGCACTCATCAGTAACATATTTGCGTATTCTCCTAAAAAGAAAAGAGCAAACGTCATAGCAGAGTATTCCACATTATAACCCGAAACTAATTCAGCTTCTGCTTCAGGCAAATCGAAAGGGTGTCTATTGGTTTCTGCTAACGCTGAAACAATAAACAATAAAAAAACAGGAAATAAAGGAATTACATACCACGAATACTTTTGCATACACACAACTTGCGTTAAATTGAAAGAACCTGCACAAAGTGATACCGTAATTATAATAAATCCGATAGAAACTTCGTAAGAAATCATTTGCGCTGCGGATCGTAACGCACCTAAAAAGGGGTATTTTGAATTACTGGACCATCCTGCAATAACAATACCGTAAACACTTAAAGAAGAGATAGCGAACAAATAAAGAACTCCTAAATTTATATTTGATACTACAGACTCATTTGAGAAAGGAATCACAGCCCACCCTATTAAACTTAATACAAAAGTTAATAAAGGGGCCAATAGAAAAACTTGACTGTCAGAATTACTGGGTAATATAGTTTCTTTAACAAATAATTTCAATCCATCAGCTAAAGGTTGCAATAAACCTAAATAACCAATAACATTAGGACCTTTTCTTCGTTGTATAATACCCATTAGTTTTCGTTCAGCAAGAGTAAAATAAGCCACTGAAATCAAAAGAGGCACTATTATTATTAAGATTTTTAAAATAACATTTATTATTGAAGTTATACTCATATAATTATTTATTTTTACTAATAAAAGCTAAAGACGGACTCGAACCGTCATTATAAGATTTGCAATCTTATACATTAACCAATTATGTTATTTAGCCTAATATATGGGTATTATTAAAAGGATAAGGTGGGATTCGAACCCACGGTATTTTTCAATACAATAGTTTTCAAAACTACCGCCTTAAGCCACTCGACCACTAATCCAAGTTATTTTCAATTCGAATTTAAAATGAATAGACACAATCGTGTAAAAAATTCAAAATAAAAGTTTTAGTTAGTGTACCTATATAAAAAAAGGGTTAGTTAGTTATTGGACCATTTTAGTATAATAGATTCCCATTTATGTAACAGTATTTTTACAATAAAGCCGCTTAATTTGTAATGGACGTTTTAGGGCTATGAAAATCTAAATAAATTAGCGAAAGAAGGGATTCGAACCCTCATCTTTAACCATGGCAAGATTACACTCTACCAATTGAGTTACGTCCGCTTTTAATGTTTTAAGTGTTGAGTGGAAACCGGAAACCGGAAAGATTTTAGTAAGAAAAGTGTTTTTAAGTAACTTTTTGAACTAGTCACAATAGATACGTCCAGCGACTGGACGTTCTTAAAAAATCTATAATGAGGCTCTAGCTCTACTAAATCGAACAACTTTTTTATTCTAAAATCAACACTATTTTTGGTTTCAGTAAGTTTGAAATCTATGCTATTAAACTGTTTAACATCGGGGAAAATTTGGTTGAACAATTTTTCGAGGAAGAAAAAACACTGAGGGTTTTTTAATTGGACTTTACAACCAACAGGAAAACCTTTTCTTACTTTAACAGAAATATTTGTAGTATTCGATTTGGTAAACTCTCCTTTTTTTACTGTTATCAACTCTAATACAAAGAGAGACGTTAACAAGTTTTTAAAATCAGTGGTACGGCAATTAATATTTACTACAATTTTTTTAATTTCAGGCACTTCTTGAACATCCCTTAAATTAAATTTATTAAAAAAGTCATATTTCACAATGTTTTTATAATGGTTAGAAATAAAATGCATTATATCTTAATCTGGATAAGTGTTTTAAATAAACCCTGCAGCTAAACTAGCTACTTTCATCAGTTTATTTTTTCTTAATTCTACAGGTAAAGGACCTAAAATTCTTGTGGCTAACGATTTTTCTTGCTTATTAATTAACGTTACTACGTTTTCGTCAAAAAAAAATCTTGAACCATCTTTTCGTTTTTTACTTAATTTTGTTCTCAAAATTATAGCAGAAAGAACTTCCCCTTTTTTAACTTTAGAAGTTATCTTGAATTTATTTCTTAATTCTTGTACTGAGACTATGACTATATCACCTATAAAAGCGGATTTACGTTTGTAACCTCCCAACACTTTAATACATTTTACAGTTTTTGCACCTGAATTATCTACTACTTTTAGTAATGTTTGTTGTTGAATCATTTTCTAATATATTATAAAAGAATTGTACTAATGGGTAATAGTTATTTACTGAAAATGACATTTATAGCTCAATTGGATAGAGCGTCGGATTTCGGTCCCGAAGGTTTTAGGTTCGACTCCTAATAAGTGTAAATTTTATTAGAACCAACGATAGTGAGCAAAGGATTTATTTATTTGAGCCAACTGATAAAACTCTTTTTTCTTTTCAAGACAAGTGCTTTTACTAAAATATTTCAAATTGTAAGTACTCGCTTTTAAGAGCTCTTTAGCTATTTTGTACGATATAGGATTTTTTGCTGAACTTTTAGCCGTCGATGTGATAGATTTTATAGCAAATCTACTTCTTACTTTAAAATTGAAAAAATAAGGCATTTGAAAATTTCGACGCCTTCGTCTAGCACTCCTTACGTGTACAAAAGGGGACGCATTTATTACAGATGTTTTAATTAGATCTTTGAAATTTATTTTTTTAGGACTTTCCTTCGATAGAGTTTTAAAACACTTAAGCAGTATTTTTTCTGACATGTGTTTGTTACCGTTTAACATAAAGGAATTTATCCATTTAGATTTTACCGTATTATTTATTTTTAACGTAATGCAATTAGCTTGTTTAATTCCCGCCATTTTATGTTTCTATTTTTTTGGTACCGTATTTGGACCTTGATGTTTTTCTTGATTTTAAACCTGCAAAATCGTATTTACCCCTAACAAGATGATATTTTATCCCTGGAAGATCTTTGACTCGGCCCCCTCTTATAAGAACTGTCGAGTAATCCTGTAAATTATGACCCTCACCTGGTATATAAGCATTGACTTTGATATTATTCGACAACCGTAAACGTGCCAATTTTCGTATAGCAGAGTTAGGCTTTTTAGGAGTTCTAGTAAAGACTTTTATACACAGGCCTTTTTTTTGTGGGCAAGACATTAAAGCAGGTGTTTTATTCAGTCTAATTTTTTTTTTTCTTTTATTATTGCATAATTGATTTATAGTAGGCATTTATATGTATATATAATAATTGATTTATGAATTATTCTACCAAAAAGGGGACTTGAACCCCTACTCTATATTAAAGAACTAGAACCTAAACCTAGCATGTCTACCAATTCCATCACTTTGGCGAATCAAAAATTAACTTACTCATTATCGGACTTGAACCGATACTCTCCAATAGAATCAAATTTTAAGTCTGACGTGTCTACCAATTCCACCAAACGAGCTTAAAGATACAGTTAACAAAGCAGTTATGCCTCAATTCGACATACTTACTTTAGGATCACAAACTTTTTGGGTAGGTCTTTCTACAGTATTTTTATATTATTACTGTATGAAAACAATCCTACCTTTATATGTTAGTGTTAAAAAAACTCGTGTAAAAAAATTAAAAAAAAATTACAACGAGATTATAAATTTTGAAGCGAAACTTAAAGAAAAAAACTCTATATTAGTAAACAAAAATATAAAATTTTTATCTTAAAGAAATGTACATCATATTATTTTAGTTTATTTTTTAAGTTATTGTTAGTTGTTAAGCGCCTAAGCTGCCCCACCAATAAACAGTTACAAATAAGAACAACCACACAACATCAACAAAATGCCAGTACCAAGCAGCAGCTTCGAAACCAAAATGATGCTCTTTAGTAAAATGATTGTATACTAATCTTATAGTACAGATTATCAAAAAACAAGTCCCGATAAAAACATGAAATCCATGAAACCCTGTTGTCATATAAAAACATGATCCGTAGACACTATCAGAAATAGTGAAACTCGCTTCTAAATACTCAAATACTTGAACTCCTGTAAATAAAATTGCTAAAAATACAGTCGCTAACAGACCTCGCACAGCTTCTTCCTTGTCACCTAAAATAATAGCGTAATGAGCCCAAGTTACTGTAACTCCTGAAGTAAGTAAATAAAACGTATTTGATAAAGGTATGCCTGCCGCAGCTACAGTGTTTATAGCTTCAGGTGGCCATACCCCGCCGATTTGGAAAACAGGGGATAAACTAGAATGAAAAAAAGCCCAAAAAAAAGCAAAAAAAAACATGACTTCAGATACAATAAAAAGAATCATACCCATACGTAATCCCTTTTGCACTTCTACTGTGTGTTGACCTTCAAAAGTACCTTCTCGTACTATATCACGCCACCAAGTAAACATAACATATAAAGTAAGAGCAAAACCGGTTAAAAATAATCTAGATCCTCCTGCATACTTATGCATATATAAAACTCCTCCCGATGTCATTGCAAAAGCTCCTATAGAAGCAACTAAAGGCCACGGACTGGGGTCAACTAAGTGAAACGGGTGTTTTTGTGTACTTTCTTTTTTTATCAAATTTTTAAGATAAAAAGAATTTTTAATATTTTTTGCGTATAAAGTTTTCATTTAAAGAAAAAGTAAATTTTAATTATTACAAACATGAAAGATAAAATTATTAAAATTTACATTTTTAACCGACAAAAATGGAATCGAACCACTTGCTGTTTTAATTTTTGCTTTAAGCACTCATTACCTATATAATGATTTTATCGAATAATTTTGTAACAAACTAGAGACATCAAATTTGGGTTTATAAATAAATAGATAAACGCTAAAAAAGTAAACATTATGATCCCAGCCTTGCTATAATCAATATTACAGTATAATTTTAAATTAGTTGTTTTTTCAAAATAAACTGATTTAATAACTCGCAAATAATAAAACGTGGATATTACACTTATTAAAATAGACGCCAATGCTAAAAAATATAACGATGAATCCATAGCACATAGAAATACGATTGTTTTTGAGTAAAACCCTATTAACGGTGGTATTCCAGCTAAAGACAAAAACGCTGTGCAAAATGTAACAGCTAATATAGGGTTTAAAACACTAATGTAAGTTAGATCAGATAAGTGTTTGCTGGTTTTTTTAAAAACGTACTGTTTTAAGTTTAAAGACATGAAAACTGTCCAAATACAAATACTCGTAAGCACATAAATGATTAGATAAAAAAATAAGGCCTGAATACCGTCGTCTGTTAAAGCACTAAACGCAATTAACATAAAACCTACATGACTGATCGAACTATAAGCAACTAAACTTTTTATTTTTCTCTGCATTAACGCACCTAATGAACCCACAAATACAGAACAAATAGCTATAACACTTATTACTTCAACGTAAGAGCAGGCATAGTCATAAAAAGTGCTGTAAAAAATTCTCACAAATATTACTAAAATACTTAATTTAGGTAATAAAGCAAAAAATATGGTGGAATTAGAAGGGGATCCTTCATAAATGTCTGGAGACCATAAGTGAAACGGTGCAGCAGACATTTTAAAGAATAATCCTATTAAAATAAACATTAAAGCAACATCCAATAGCCCATTTTTATCATAACTGGTGTTTAAAACAAATTTAGATATATCTTCAAAATTTGTTAATCCTGTATAACCATATACTAAAGAAAAACCGAATAGCAAAAATCCTGAAGAAAGAGATCCTAAAATAAAATATTTAATACCAGATTCCGTAGAGAAAGTGGAATTTTTTTTATAACCGGCCAGAACATAAAACGCTAAACTTTGTAATTCAATTGCTAAATAAACAGAAATTAAATCGCAAGATGAACATAGTAATAATAACCCTTCCAATGATAAAAGAAAAATTATCGTGTATTCAAAGGACGTCATTTTTTGATGTTTAGAGTAATTTTCTGTTATTAAGATACCTACAATAGAAGTGGACAACAAAACTAATTGAATTTGTGTGCTTAAATTGTCTTGAGTAATTGAATTTGTGAAAGAAAAATTATCGTATGTGAAAGAATTATTATAAATGAAGACAATGTCAAATAATAAAATCAAAACGGCTAATTTTGATATAGAAGCTGTAATTAAAGGGTAATTTTTATTTTGGTTACTGACAATCGAAGAACCAAAAAGTATTAAACTAATTATAGAAGCACCTAAAAAAAGTTCAGGTATAATTAGTGTTATATTTTTAAATGAATTATATTCCATATTATTATTATTAAATTTATTTTAAAACCAGTTTGATTTTTTTGCTGTTTTTGAGTTGGTTTTCGTTCTTTGTCCTCGAACAGGAAACCCTTTATATTTTCTTATACCTCTATAAGATTTTATACTCAAAAGACGTTTATTGTCAAATTTTAGTTTTCTTTTTAACTCAGAGTTTATATCTAAAAAAGAGCTGTTACTTATTAAAGAAACTATTTTTTTTTTTTGAAAGTTCGTAATTTCGTGAACTTTGATATCCTTAGAAAAACCTAGCTTTTTACAAAAAAGTACTGATTGTTTTAAACCGATACCGTATACTTCAGACAAAGCTAAAAACAGCGGTTTATCGTTTGTTAAATCTGTTTCTAATAAATAAACCATTTATATGTGTAATTTACCAAATGTTTTTTTTTAAACCTGAAATAAGCCCTTTGCTTGCTAATCTTTTAAACATTATTCGAGAAATACGTAAACGACTGTTTACACCTGTGGATCTCTTTGTTAGAATACATTTATTGTTTATTTTAGTTTTTGATCCTGTTTTTAACGAATCAAATAACAATAAAGCAGCATTCCATCTAACACTAGAAACTAATTTTTCATTGTAAACAATACTTTTTAAAATTAGTTGAGTGTTTTCATTGAAATAAGCGATTTTTCTTTTTTTTTTTTCTTTTATTAAGGTACTCATTGCGAAAAAGACGGGATTTGAACCCGCGATCTTTGACGTGACAGGCCAACACTTTAACCAACTAAGCTACTTTTTCAATATACAGATGAATTTAAACATATCTACGAGTTATTTGTTTTGAAATTATTTGTTTTTTAACATTTGTCGAAACGACATTTGTTAAACAAACTGAGCATATGACAGCCAACAATAAAATCAACCCTGCGATTAAAAATTCTAAAATATAATTAGTGTACAATATTTGACCTAATAACTCGATATCTGTAATAGAATCAAGTGTTTTGTAACAATTCAAATAATAATTACTAATCACACTTTTATCATAAGGGTTTAATTGAAAATTTTCTAGTATATTTAAAACAATTTCTATTAAAAAGATAAAACTTAACACAAATCCTACAGGAATATATTTCCAAATATTTTTTTTAAAGTTTGTTATTTTGACATCTAACATCATAACAACAAATACAAATAAAATAGCGATAGCACCTACATAAACAATAATAAACATTAAGGATATAAATTCAACCTCTAATAAAAACAACAATCCTGCTGAATTCATAAAAGTCAACACTAAGAATAGAACAGAATATATAGGGTTATTTACTGTTATCACGAGTAACGAACTTAAAATGCACATAAAAGTGCAAAAATAGTATAAGGTTGTTATAATCATTTACTGTTAATTTATAATAATTTGGGGAGTAAGAACACTTTATAGGATTCGAACCTATGGCCGTCAGCTTAGAAGGCTGTTGCTCTATCCAACTGAGCTAAAAGTGCCGCCTTTGCTCTAAAAAAAATATTTTTTTACGTAATTGAGGGGATATTTTAGTCCCACTCTAAAGCTTTTAAAAACCAAACGTAAGCAAAACCAATCCCTAATTCAATAATAAAGTCAATCATAGCACAAAAACCTACACTATTGATATTACTTAGAGACACTGACCATGGAAATAAATACATAGCTTCGACATCAAATACTATAAATAAGATCGCTACTAAATAAAATTTAACATCAAATTTATGCCGAGCATCTTCGTAAGGCTCAAACCCACACTCATAAGTAGATAACTTCTCAGTTTCAGGATTTTGAAATACTAACACGTAAGATAAAACTAATATAATAGTACCTAGTGCTATCGCAATAGATAAAAATATTAATATTGGAAAAAATTCGTTGTGAAAAAACGACAGCATAAATTTGTTTTTTATGATTGAAAAATCATATCCATTATCAATATTTAATTCAATCAAATCATTGCTGTTTGTCTCATTTAAATTCGACCCTTCAATTATTTTTTTTTTTGAATTAATAAAATAATTATCTTTTAACCAGTTTTTTATAATTAATGAGTCCATATATTTTATTATTTTTATTTTTAAAGTTATATAAAGATTAGTACTTGTTAGCTTAAAACTTTACAATTCTTCTACACCAAGCCTATCCAATGTATTAGTCTAATACATCTTTTAAAGAAAATTTGTTTTAAGATTAGTTTCTTGCTTAGATGCTTTCAGCAATTATCTATTATAAATGTAGCTACTCGGCTGTGCTACTTGGTATAACAACCGATCCACCATTGATTTATTTTTCCCGGTCCTCTCGTACTAGGGTTTAATTCTTTCAATTTTCTTTCACCTACGGTAGATAGGGACCAAACTGTCTCACGACGTTCTGAACTCAGATCATGTACCACCTTACTTGGCGAACAGCCAAACCCTTGGAATCACTTACAATTCCAGGATGTGATAATCCAACATCGAGGTGCCAAACCACTCCGTCGATAGGGTCTCTAGAGAGTGATTAGCCTGTTATCCCCGGCGTACCTTTTATTCGTTGAGCGATGATCTTTCCACAAAGAATCACCGGATCACTATAACCGACTTGCGTCCTTGTTCGATTTGTCAATCTTACAATCAGGCAAATATATACTATTATGCTCTAAATTCGTAATATTTTCGAATTGAATTTACCATTGCACGCCTCCGTTACTCTTTAGGAGGCGACCGCCCCAGTCAAACTACCCATTATACATTTGTCTTTGGTTAATTAGTAATAAAAAATTTTAAGAGTAGTATTTCACTGGTGTCTACGCGATTTACTTTCGTAAAGGTATTTTAAACTTCTACTTATGCTATACAAAAAAAATTTCATTACAATGCATAATTATAGTAAAGGTGCACGGGGTCTTTCCGTCTAGCCGCAGGTATTCCGCATCTTCACGGAAATTTCAATTTCACTGAGCTTGTGTTGGAGACAGTAGGACAGTCGTTACGCCATTCATGCGGGACACCAATTAAATGCCAAGGAATTTCGCTACCTTTGGACCGTCAGAGTTACAGCCGCCGTTTACTGGGAATTCTTTTTAAAGCAAATACTTTAAAAGTTAGTCTTGCAGCACTGGGCAGGCGTCAGTCTCTATACATCTTTTTACAAATTAGCAGAGACCTGTGTTTTTGATAAACAGTCGCTGTCCTCGATTTTGTGTCAGCTAGACGAGGTTTCCCTCGAAAAGCTACTCCTTCTCCCGAAGTTACGGAGTCATTTTGCCGAGTTCCTTCAACACAATTAACTCAAGCGCCTTAATTTACTAAATTTGTTTACCTGTGTCGGTTTACAGTACGGTTTTAGATTTAATATACAGTTAAAGCTATTTCTTGAAAATCTTAAAAAACGATTATTCATACCATATAATAATCATTAAATTTAAATTTTGTCACTTTAACCTTAATAAATAATATATTAGATTATTAACCCATCAAATATAACATTCGTCTAATTCTTAGGGACCGATTTTATTTGTTAAAGAAATATTATTTTCTTTAAAGTAAAGAGGATTAACCTTCCTTTATAAACCTTAAACTTAAGGCGACAATGTTTCTCACATTGTTTATCGTTACTCATATCAACATTCTCACTTCTGATATTTCCAATATATATAACTATATATCTTCATTAACTAACAGAACGTTCTGCTACCATTACACAAAAAAGTGTAATCTACCGTTTCGGTACAAAATAATTTAAGTCCTTATACATTTTTGACACAAAAAAACTATACCCGTGAGCTGTTACGCTTTCTTTAAAGGATGGCTGCTTCCAAGCCTACCTGCCGGTTGTTTAAATTTTTTTATAATCTTTCTCACTTAATTATTTTTAGGGACCTTAACGTGTAGTCTGGGCTGTTTCCCTCTTGACATATGGATCTTAGCACCCATAGTCTGTCTGCTTAAATTCTTATATTATATATTCGGAGTTTCATTAAATTCAGTAAAGCGTTAAGCCCCCCTAGTTTATTGAGTGCTCTACCCTATTATACAGTTATTTAAACGCTCTACTTAAATAGATTTCGCAGAAAACCAGCTATCTCTAAGTTTGATTGGCCTTTCACCCCTAACCACAAATCATCCCAGTATTTTTCCACAGACACGGGTTCGGTCTTCCAACAAGCGTTACCGCTAAAATTTTCAACCTGTTCATGGTTAGCTCACTTAGTTTCGGGTTTTATTTCAGAGACTTTGATATAATTTTAAATTCAATTTCTTTACGCCTACATTTAAATTCAATTTAAGCTTGCCACTAAAATAAACTCGTTGATTCATTATACAACAGGCACGTTGTCACTTTTACAAAGCTCCAACTGATTGTCAGCGTTAAGTTTCAGGTTCTATTTCAAATTCTAAAATTCTTTTTCACCATTCCCTTACGGTACTTTTTTGCTATTAATCATCAAATTTTTATTTTCAGACTTTGAGGGTGGTGCCCCAATATTCAGACAAAACTTGCATGTATTACCCTACTTAAAATATTTAAACTATTTCGTTAACATATACTTTACAGGGCTATCACGTTAATACCTTCTACGGCTTTCTTTATATATTCAAATATATTTAAAATAGTTTAAAAAGTCTAGTTAATGCTTTCGTTCGCCACTACTAACATTATCTCGGTTGATTTTTTTTTAGTTACTTAGATGGTTCAATTCACTAAAACTTGTTTAAATACAATGATCTTGATAATAATCAAGTATCGCATAAAAATTCTTTATTTTATAAAAGATCGGTTTACCGATACGGATACTTACAACTCTCAGCATTCTTAATTACTCGTTGTAAAATTTCGTTATAGTAACGTCCGCAATAATTTTGATGTTTAGGCATTCGCTTAACGCTTTTTATAACTTTAAATATGTAATTTATTATAAAAACCATTATAATAGCTTATAACGAAAGAGAGACTTGAACTCACGACATTTGGATTATGATTCCAACGTTCTAACCAACTGAACTATTTCGCTTTTAAATATCTATTTAGTAAAATTTATTAAAGAAACATTATAATTATCCAGCTGCACGTTCCCGTACAGCTACCTTGTTACGACTTCATACAAGTTATTTACTTCTCAATAAATAATCAAACATAGATTTATTTGGAAATACTCTCAAAGCGTTTGGCGAATAAACCTAATTTAGTTATTTTCAAGTAAAATAAATTCCCTGCATGTGACGGGCGGTGTGTACAAGGCCAGAGTACAAATTCACCGCAACATTCTGATTTGCGATTACTAGTGATTCCAACTTCATGTAGACGAGTTGCAGTCTACAATCCGAACTAAGAAAATTTTTAAGGATTAACATAAATTTTCATTTTAGTTACTCTTTGTAATTTTCATTGTAGCACGTGTGTAGCCCAGTTTATAAGGGCCACAGTGACTTGGCGTTATTCTTGCCTTCCTTTTACTTATCGTAAACAGTATCTTTAAAATTTAACATTTAAATAAAAACTTTATTTAAGTCGTTATTTGTTTAATTTAATAAATTTAAAGAGAAGAGTTGCGCTCGTTAAAGGAATTAACCAAAAATCTCACGACACGAGCTGACGACAGTCGTGCAACACCTGTATTAGAAATTAAATAACAATAAAATTATAGTTTAAAAATTGCAAAAAAATAATTCATACTATTAAACTGTAAAATTAAAAACTAATAATCAAAAACTGGTAAGGTTTCGCGCGTATTATCGCATTAAACCACATGCTCCACCACTTGTATAGGCCCCCGTCAATTCCTTTGAGTTCCAACCTTGCGATTATACTCCTCAGGCGGAATGCTTAACGTGTTAACTTTAAAATCCAAAAATATATTTCAGAATTTTAGCATTCAGTGTTTACGGCGTAGACTACCAGGGTATCTAATCCTGTTTGCTACCTACGCTTTCGTTCCTCAACGTCAGTTATTGCTAAAAAGTCGCCTTCGCTTCTGATATTCCTTCATAGATCTACAAATGTCACCTCTACTTATGAAATTCTACTCTTCTGCACAAAACTCTAGTAAAGTAGTTTTAATTAGTTATAATTAAAGTTAAGCTTTAATCTTTTTCCATTAACTTACAATACCGTCTACGAACCCTTTACGCCCAGTTATTCCGAATAACGCTCGCCCCTCCCGTATTACCGCGGCTGCTGGCACGAGATTAGCCGGGACTAATTCTTTAAATAATGTCATTATCATTTTTAACGAAAGAATTTTACAACCAAAAAAAGCTGTCTTCATTCAAGTAATATTGCTGGATCAAACTTTCGTTCATTGTCCAATATTCCTCACTGCTGGCTAAAATATTAGCCTGGACCTTATCTCAGTTCCAGTGTGATTGATCATCCTCTAAGATCAATTAAAGATCATCGGCTTGATAGTTAAAACCACCAACTACCTAATCTTATGCAAATTTATCATCTAGCGATACATTTCTATACCTTTCTTTTTTACTATATAGTATTTACAAAATATGATATTTTATCTCATAGTAATTAATAAAATTATTGCTAGAGTTTTGTATTATCCTATTCTAAATGGTAAAATTTTACATGTTACTCACCCGTTCGCCACGAAAAACTTCGTTCGACTTGCATGTGTAAAGCATATTACTAGCGTTCATTCTGAGCCAGGATCAAACTCATATTAAAATAGTTAAAAGTTATCAAAATAATTTTTAATCTTTTGAATAATAATCTTGAAACATTTTCAAATCTCCAAGTTGGAATCGAACCAACATTTGCCTACGTATACCTTAACGCTGAAGAAAAAAAGAAAGAAATTTGGAAATTTTATTTTAAAGATTCTGAAAAAATGTGCGGGGTATAATTGCTCATTTCAACTGCCAACACTACTATAGGCATAAAAGCATGGTTTACTCCACAAATTTCGCTACATTGACCAAAATATAGACCGCTTCGTTTAATAAAAAAACTTAATTGATTTAGTCGGCCTGGGCACGCATCTACTTTAACACCGAAAGAAGGTACAGTCCAACTATGTAAAACATCCGCAGCAGAAACTAATAATCTTAAATGAGTGTTTGTAGGTAAAACAACTCTTTTATTGGTTTCTAATAAACGGAAATAACCCTCTTTGTTCGGAAGGCCGTCTAACACCATCATATAACAATTGTATTTTAAAGTACTCTTGTCTGGAAGACATGTTGTGTAATCAGAATACTCGTAACTCCAGTACCATTGGTGTCCTATAACCTTTAAGGTAACAGCAGGGTCTACAATCTCATCCATTGAATATAATAATGAAAAAGAAGGTACAGATAATATAACTAAAATAACAGCGGGTATTGAGGTCCAAACAATTTCTAAATCAGCAGAATGCACAAACATTTCTGATTTTGCATCATTTTGAGTGTCAACATAATATTGCAAACAGCTAATTAATAACCAGCCTACAAATAACGCTATAAAAGATAAAATAACCATTAAATGATTATGAAACTCTATGATACCCTCCATAGTAGGGGAAGCGGGTTCGCTAAAAGAAGTTTGCCAGTGAACTGGCGCGTCACAAAAAATATTTATTTCGTTGTATTTTATCATTGCTAAAAATTAGTGGCTGAGGCAAGACTTGAACTTGCATTTTAAGATAATGAGCCTTATGAGTTAACCAATTACTCTACCCAACCTAACGTTTTTTTTTAAACAAATATTTATTTTATATTATTATAATGTAAATTCAGATAAAACAAAGGGTAAATAACGGGATTTGAACCCGTGTCTTTCAGAGCCACAACCTGACACTCTACCTTCTGAGTTATATCTACCAAATAATAAACCTCTTACATAGTATTCCTAATTAAGTAAATTAAAACTGCTACAGATAATAATTAATAAATTAATATACACGTTTTGGTATATTATGTAACTAATGAAATAAATAAATAAAAACTTCTTCAATAGCTCAGTAGGTAGAGCGAATGGCTGTTAACCATAAGGACGTTGGTTCGAATCCAACTTGAAGAGTTATACTTAATAATAACACCTTTTAATAAAGAACTATTTTTATCTAATGTTTAAAAGCATAACAACATTTATTCTTAAAAAACTTAGATCAATTCAACAACTCTTGAATTACATATTAAAACCTAAAGCAGAAAAAAAAATTTTTAATTTTAACACTCTTAACGACTTAATAATTAATTTTGAAAAAGAATTTTTGAACGACGCTAGCAGCTACAGAACCCTTAGTTTTAACAACCAACTAAATGAAATCTACCTTATGGGTTCCCCTCACCATAATTGTAATTATACTATTAGAACCTCAACCCATTATAATAAAGAACTTACCTTTGAATTATATAACATTTATGAGAACTTACCTTTGAATATAGTAGTACCTGTGTGTAAAATTTTCCACGATATAGAAAAAAAACATTATAAAAATCTAAGCAAAAAAAACTCTGTAAATATTTATGTCGAAATTGTCGTGTTTGAAGAGGAAAAAGGTTCTTATTTTAATAAAGTATTAATTTCAGAAAACTATCCAACGGCTTATTTTTCAGCAAATATAAATTTAGCCCGAAATAAAACTATAATTAATTTATTGCGTCTACTAAATTACTATAAAATAAACGAAATAAGATTATTAAAAATTTTATTGGTTTAAAATCAAATATTATACAAGTTTCCAGTATGAAATAACTCTAATGATTAAATCTATTAAAAAAAGCAACCTCAAATACTACTCCTGGAACCCTAATATCTTATATGCAGATATAGAAACAGTTTTCATCAACAATATTCACCAACCTATAGGTTTAGGGTATTCCAACATAACAGGGACAAAGTCTAATATCCACCTATTGCCTTATGACTGTGTAGATATTAAAAATGAGTTTTTAAAAATTGTAACTCAATTTATTGAAGAATCCAAAAATTCCACCGTATATTTTCATAATCTTAGTAGTTTTGATGGGTTTTTATTGTTAAAATGTCTTTACAACATACTTCCCGTAAAAAAGATACATTTCATTGAGAAAAATAATATTATTTATCAGATTACTTTTAATGATACTATAATTAAAGACTCATTTTTATTGTTTCCTGAATCGTTATATAAATTGTCGGTTCAAACAAACAAATATTATACAAAAATGAATTTTGATTATTCCACTATAAAGGCGATCTGGGCCACAAAACCTATTATTCTAAGAATGGTGTTAAAAAACGATGTGATGTGTTTACATGAAAGTTTCACAACCCTTAATACACTTTTAATCACGTTTTTTGGAATAAATGTGCACAAAAAATTAAGTCTTTCTTCTTTAAGTTTCGAATTATATCGAGAACGGTTTTATAAAACTTCTTTAATAAATAAAAATTCTCGGAAAAAAGACTTATTTTTTAGAAAAAGCTATTTCGGTGGAGTTCCTCATCTCTACGGTACATTTCTTCAAAACGGCTATCATTATGACATCAATAACCTGTACCCTGCTGTTATGTGTTTTGATATGCCTTTAACTCCTATTAAAACCACTGAAGACAAACTGATTAATTTAATTAATAATTTTGGTTTTTTAGAAGTGAAAATAGTTACTCCAAAATTAATATTTACTCCGTGCTTACCTAAGAAAGACGATATTAAAGGAACTATTAATCCAACAGGTACTTGGAAAGGAATGTATTTCTCAGAAGAGTTGAAAATAGCTTTAAGCTTAGGTTACAAAATAAGTGTCATTAAAACTTATGGGTATAAACGAGGTAAAATTTTCAGCAATTACATAAAGTTTTTTTACAAAATTAGAAAACTCTATTCCAAAAAAAATTTATTAAATAAAATATCAAAATTACTATTAAACTCACTTTATGGCCGTTTTGGGATGCATGTGACAAAAAGTACAAAAAAAATTATTGACGCAAAAAAACTGTTTCATATTAAAAAAAGATATAAAATTGATTATTATAAACCGTTAAATAAAAACGCTGTTATATTTAGTTATACAGATAAAAATAATACAACAATGGAAACTTTTAGCAATAATATACCTGACACAGCTGTCCAAATAGCGATGTCTATAACCTCGTATGCACGAATATTTTTATATAAATACCAAACGCTACCTAATAATTTTTGTTATTATTCAGATACAGACTCAGTTTTTTTACAAAAACGTGTTCCACGTTATTTAACAGGAATTGACTTAGGAAAACTTAGAACTGTACATAAAATAAAACACGCATATTTTATTTCATTAAAAAGTTACATCTATCTTTCAAATACAAATTCATTTCATTTAAAATTTAAAGGGTTAACAAAAACAGAGCAACAAAATCTATCTCCTTCCTTTTTTTATTCTTTTTTTGTCGAAAAACCTTTTTCGGAAAAAACACATGTTATCCTGCGATCAGAATTTTTTTTTAAAGAATTTTCATCGTTAAACTTATTAAAGCGTAACATTTTAATAAAATTGAAAATATCATTTGATAAACGCGTTAAATCGTATGAAAACAAAAAATGGACTGCTACTAGACCTATTGACGTACCACTATATAAAAGCTCTAAAAAACATACTTCGTTTTAGGATATCGCCAAGCGGTAAGGCACTCGTTTTTGGTACGATTATTCAAAGGTTCGATCCCTTTTATCCTAACGCCATCTACCCCCATTTTTAGACATATTTAATGAAATAAATTATTATTCTCTCTCAACTTTTATACAATTTTTGACCATAATTGACGTTAAAAGCAAAATAATAAGCTAAAATACATAAAAAAAAAAGAACGTTACTTCGAATTTCTAGCTCTACCCCTTT
>Ga0115003_10000404_pt1 | contig 38280 bp, 34 predicted proteins | sample ArcticOcean_MG_C_7_FD_88736 | JGI IMG/M metagenome (GOLD analysis project Ga0115003, IMG submission 88736) | Marine microbial communities from western Arctic Ocean - ArcticOcean_MG_CB11_88 | ecosystem: Environmental > Aquatic > Marine > Oceanic | place: Arctic Ocean: Canada Basin | collected...
ATGGTTTGCGAGCGCTTGGGATATTAATTCACAAAAATTCTTACGTCAATTTAACTCTAAATACAATAAAGTTGCCTCAGCAATGATAGTGCATACAGATTTATTAAAAGAGATTGCTAGCGAAGGTAAGCATACTTTTGTTTCAACGGGTATGACAACTTATGATGATATTCAAACTGCAGTAGATATTTTTAGAAAGGCTGATTGTCCATTTGAGCTAATGCACACCGTATCAACCTACCCAATGAAAGATGAAGATGCTAATCTTAATATGATCAAAACCCTAAGAGAGAAGTTCAAATGTGATGTAGGTTACAGTGGGCATGAAGTAGGTTTGGCAGTCTCTTATGCAGCAACAGCACTTAATATCACCTCTTTAGAAAGACATATTACTATAGATCGATCGATGTATGGCTCAGATCAATCAGCGTCAGTAGAGCCATCAGGCTATAGACAACTGGTTGGTGCGGTTAGAAAAATTGAATTGGCACTGGGTGATGGCATCAAAAAAACAATTGAAGCAGAGACGTCTATCGCTAATAATCTTCGCCAGCATCTTGATTGGAAGTAAAGCAACATGAAAAAAAATAGGTGTAATGCAAGGACGATTAGTTCCTAAGTATCAAGGTGGCAATGTTTGGTGGAATACTTGGTAAATTATATCCACTATCCACTAGAAGGTATGGTTGGCCAAATGATTTACCAAATTCTGGATACTTTTGGACTGATTCATTAAAGTGTAACGACTGGAAGAATGTCTTGAATTATGTCCTTAATACAGACAAAGCAGAGTGGAATAAAAATTGTCAACCATACATAGAAAAGAGCATGATATATGATTATGGCAATACAAAACTAATATCCCTTTTAAAAAAACTAGATACCCCGTTGAATGAGAAATATTTGGATGACTCTCAAAACCTTTGACGACTTTTGACAACTTTTTAAAACTATTTGATTTAACCTTATAAACCATATCCATAGATATTCATTATCAAAGCAACTTCATTGGTTGTTAAAGGATTACTTGATGGTCAACAAAGCTGGAGTTTTTAGAAAGATGGCAAGTTTAATAAAAAATACAAAAACCAAGTAGCAATATTTGGGAATATCGATAAAATTATAATAGGAATTTCAAAATGAAAAATATAGCTATAATTCTTGCTCGTTCAGGTAGTAAGCGCATCAAAGATAAAAATATTAAACTTGTCGCAGGACAGCCATTATTATTCTACCCGATAGATTGTGCTAAACAAGTGCCATTGATTGATAAAATTGTATTATCTACCGACAGTGAGCAATATAAAAAAATAGTCGAAAATTACGGTATTCAGGTTATTATGAGACCTAAGAATATAGCCGGCGACAATAGTAAGTCAGAAGCAGCCTTATTGCATAGTTTAGAGGTGCTTGAAGCACAAGGAGAAAAGTTTGATAATGTGATAATGATGCAACCAACTAATCCTATTGTTGATCCAAAAGATATTACTACTGGCCTAGAATTAATGGCGAATGAAGGTAGTTCTAGTATTGTCACTTATACCAATTTTAAAGGGTTTTTTATTAATGATGATGACTTGTTGGCGCGACCAATGAGTCAAGCAAAAGATGCTAGGAGGCTAGAGTCAGGTGCTTTCTGGATTACAAATGTAGTGGAATTAAAGAAAAATAATAATCGTATTTGTAAACCTGTGAGCTATCTAAAAATAAATGATTTGTCAGCCATTGATATTGATACACAATATGAATTAGAAATTGCAGAACTTTTTTTAGAGAAGAGGAAGCGTATTAAGTTGGAATCTTACTATAAAAAACGCCCCTACATTGGTGATTACAAAGACTATTATGGCGATCAACCAGATCCAGATGGCGTAATTCGAAATATTACTACTCAGAATGAGGTGTCACATAGAGGTAATCTTGCTAAAGATGAGATAGCATATATTAATCAATTGACCAAGCTTAAGGATAAGCAAAAAATACTTGACTTGGGTTGCGGTACAGGAGGGATGTCTAGTTGTTTTGATAACGGTTATGAAAAATATGGGCTTGAAATTGATGAATCTGTAACAGATTTAACTAGACAGGCATATGATATTGATAAGCTACATATTGGTATTTTAGATAAGCAAACATTTAAAGATAGTTTTTTTGATGTGATCTTCTGTTTCCATGTGATAGAGCATGTGCCTGATCCAGTTGAGTTTGTAAAAAATATCCATAGAATTCTAAAGACACATGGTAAATTAGTAATTAGCACTCCGAATTTTGATTCTGCATTGGCGCAACGTTTTGGCGACAACTTCCGGATGTTGCATGATGAAAGTCACTGTAGTTTATTTGGTGAGCAGGGCTTAAAAGATTTATTGATTGATTTTGGTTTTCAGGTTGATTGCATAGATAATCCATTTTTTGATACTGAGTATTTTACTATGGATAATCTTGAACGCTTGTTTGATACTAGTAAAGTGTCTCCGCCTTTTTACGGCAATATTATGTCTATTTATGCAACTAAAAAATAGGATGAATCCGCTATGATAGATGGGGTTATTATTAATAATTCAAATTAATGTTGTATGCTTTGGCAGTTCTGATGAGGGTCGTTCAGCATGATAGGTGAAAATAATATATCAAAGGTGGCTAATGACTGGCTAAATAAAATAAATAAAATAATTAGTATTGTTCGTTATTCTGAATTTTATTTTTCTTTCCCAAAAAAAACTACAGTGCTTATCTATAGAAAACAAACTAGTAGTGAGATTGTTGATTTTTTTGATGATGAGCATGCTGAATTTTTGAAAACAGTGACTGAAGGGGTTAATTTAACAGTGCTGCTTATTTCATTGATAAAACGCAGTGGGTATTATAATGAGTATGTTCAAATTGTTAATCCTCAACTATTAATAACATATGCTGATAATGATTGTAAATTTATGGAGATATTACTCCCACCTAATTGTATCAAAATAACGATACAAAATGGCTTTCGTTCGGCACTTTCAGATATATTTTTTGAATTGCATAATAATAAGGTAAGAACAAAGAAGTTGTATGTTGATTACGCATGTATGTTTGGAGAGGGAGTTTCAAAAGAGCTAGCTAAGTATGTTAAAGGAGGGTCTTTAATAATAGGATCATTAAGAAACAATATGGTCGAGGTTTGTAATACAAATAAAAAAAAAGAAGTGTTACTTATATCAACTTTTCGTATTGAATATCTTACTCCTGATGTTGAAGTTTCGAAAAATGTAACATGGTTGGAATATAACAATAATCGCGAAAGACTTTTTAAGTGGTTAAATGAATTTTGCAAAAAAGAAAATTTAAAATTAAACATATTGGGAGCATCAGAAGCTCATCCCACTTCTGAGTATAATTATTATAAAAAACTATTGCCGTGTAGTTCATTTATATTTCACAAGCGCACCCCAGATAGAGAGACATACAGTTTTACTGATAAATTTGAAGCTATTGTTTCAGTTGATTCCACATTAGGTTACGAAGTACTTTCTAGAGGTGGCAAGGTGGCAATGTTTGGTGGAATAATTGGTAAATCATATCCACTATCTACCAGAAGGTATGGTTGGCCAAATGATTTAGCAAATTCTGGATATTTTTGGACTGATTCATTAAATTGTAATGACTGGGAGAGTGTATTAAGTTATATCCTTAACACAGGTAAAGAAGAGTGGGATAAAAATTGTCAACAATACATAGAAAAAAGTGTGGTGTATGATTATGGCAATACAAAACTAATATCCCTTTTAAGAAAACTAGATGCCCCCTTGAATGAGAAATATTTGGATGACTCTCAAAACCTTTGACAGTTTTTAAAACTCTTGGATTTAACCTTGAGGCATTTGATGAGACTCTTTTCTACGGTGAGAAGAGGGTAGTTCAGTAGCTACCCGAGGCTATTTAAATAATGTAGATTTTATCTTTAGCGAGTTTTAGAAGCGAAAGGATTGTAAAAGTTGAAAATTCAAAAAAAAAGGTGGCCATGTCTACTGTACAAAAAAAAGTTGTAATAATAGGAGGTGGAACTGCAGGACTTGTCATTGCAAACAAGCTTCAAAGTAATTTTGATGTTGTTGTGGTTGAAAAGAGTAAATACAAAAAATATCCAATTTGGTATAGAATTCCTTTGCTTATTGGACTGTTATTTAAGAGCGAAAAAACTAAATACATTTCAAAACGAGAGCATATCTTATCAAATGGAAGGAGAATTCCATTTTTTGATTCAAACTTACTTGGTGGAGCTTCTGTTATGAATGGCTGCGTCCATGTTCTAGGAAACAAGAGGCAATGGAATACTATATTGCAAAAATTCGACTCTAGCTACAATGATTTGTTGAAAAGTTATGATAATTTATATTCACTAAGAGCAAAGGATAAAAACAAGATCAACTTATCTGAAGCCTTTCAAAACAGCATAGGTGTAGATTTTGTCAAGTCTCTAAATAAACAAGGAATTCCTTGCGGCGATATGAATTATTCTAATGAAGAGAATTGTGGTCCAATTTTTAACACTATCAAGAGATATTTTAGAACATCAGTTTTGACGCTTATTAAAGAGAAAAATTTTAAACAGCGCATCAATGAAAATGTTGAAAGCCTATTGGTTATTAATGATCAAGAAGTAATAGGAGTAAAGACCTCGCTAAGAGATATTTATTCAGATTATGTTATATTGTCTGGTGGAGTGGTCGGCACGTGTGATTTTTTATTGAGAGAAAAATACAAAACTACTAATGAATCAAATGGATTTTTGACAAATCTTGATATTGGAGAAGGCGTAAAGGACCATACAAATCTTAGGTTGAATGTTTCAACTATCAACAATATTGGCTCATTGAATGAAATTTCAAATAGCTTATTTAAGAAAACAGCGCTTATATTTAAACACTTCTCTGGTCAGCCCACCTTAATGAGAGGCACAGGTGCAACTACTGCAGCACATTTGGATTTGGACAAAGATGGAGTGGTAGATACCAGAATTCAAATAGTTCAATTTAGTGAAACTGGCAGAGCTGGCAGTGATGGCAAGTTGTTTAGCAGTAGCGAACCAGGCTTTTCTATTTCAATTACACCGATTAACCCAGAGTCTAAAGGAGTGATTGAGTTTGATGGCAACAATGCTAATGTAGATCCTATGTATTTGTCATCAAAAAATGATGTTGCATTGTTAAAATTAGCCTTAACATTTTGTTTAAAGCTGTTAAATTCCGACCCTTTAAGTGGTAATATTTTGAAAATAGAGGATGAAGATGAGATAGTTAATAATCCAAAAAGATATATTGCCAATAATGTATTTAGTGGCTACCATCTAATTGGCGGAACTCAGAACGCGATAAATCCTGATTTCTCAGTGAAGAATACCAAAGGGTTGTATGTGTGTGATGCAAGCATATTTGATCAATACGCAGCAAGCAATATCCATTCTTCTGTAGTGTTAATTGCAGATATTTTCTCTAACAAGTTTATTAAAAAAAATATATGAAATATAAAATTCCATTCGCAGGCCGCGGACACAAGTACAATCAAAAAGAAATTGATCTTGTTTCTTTAGTGATGCAATCTGCAATACCTCTAACTCAGGGCAAATATCTCGAAAAGTTTCAAAAATCTTTTTGTGATTATATTGGTTCTAAGCATGCTTTTGCTTTAAATAACGCTACAGCTGGATTGGAGTTAGCAGCGCAACTTTGCCAGTTTAAAAAAGGAGATGAAGTTATTATTCCTGGCCATACATATACTGCGACTGCATATCCTTTTCTAAAAAAGGGAGCAAAGATTATATGGGCTGACATAGATCTAAAGTCGAGAGTTATTGATGCAGAAACTATAAAAGCGTGTCTTTCTGACAGAACTAAAGCAATAGTTCCAGTTCACCTATATGGATTTGGAGTAGATATGCCTTCAATTATGGAATTAGCTAAAGAAAGAGGGATAGTAGTTATAGAAGATGCTGCTCAAGCCTTAGGAGTAGAAATTTCTGGAAAAATGGCGGGTACTTTTGGTGATTTTGGTATTTTCTCTTTTCATTCGCATAAAAATATAACTACATTGGGTGAAGGAGGAATGCTGACTGTTAAAGATGACAAAATTGCAAAGATTCTTCCTATGCTTAGGCACAATGGCCATAGTGATTTTAATTTTGAAAGAGAGGCTTATTGGAAGCCAGCCATGGGTAATGTTGACCTTCCAACCCTAAATGATGAGTTTTTATGGCCCAATAATTATTGCTTAGGTGAGGTAGAGTGCGCTCTAGGCTCTGAGTTAATTCAACGCATAGATCAGATGAATCAAGAAAAAAGGGATAGGGCACTAAGATTTATTGATGAACTCAAGTCTTTTACTGAGCTGAAGTTTCATCGAGAGGATTCAAAGCGACACAATTACCATCTTCTTGTTGCGCAATTGACCAACAATAAAAGAGATGATTTTATAAAAAAAATGTCCGAAGAGAAAAGCATTCAATGCGTAGTTCAATATTACCCTCTATATCGGTATGATCTATATAAAAAAGCAGGCCAAGGCAATAGTAATTGTCCAAATACTGATCAATTCTATGACAATATGATTTCTTTTCCCTTTCAACACATAATGTCAGAAAGTGATTTTTCCTATTTAATCAAATCTACAAAAGAAGTTTTGAAAGAGCTTAAATGAAAGACGCTTTAATCGTAATACCTGCAATTAAAAAGAATGCGGCTATCCCTGATCAATTAATTAAAAAATTAGATGGCATTACACTTATTCAAAGAGCAATAAATACAGCGTTAAATTTTGCTAATAATGCCAATCAGATTTTAATTATTACTGATTCTGATGAGATCGCACTTATTGCACAAAGGAATAAAATTGCTTATAAGAAGGATCAGAAGCTCTCATTAAATTCCAAAAATATAATACAAGAAGTTTTATCAAAAATAAGTGAATTTGAACAAGAAGAAATTTTTTTGTATAGAGCTAATACACCTCTTATTGACAGCAATGATCTCAAATCTGCTTATTTAAGATTCTTAGAGCTCAATAATAGCATTCTTGTTTCAGTTAAAAAAGAGAGACGTGACGTTTTTTCTATTCAGAATGGAAAATTAGACAAAAGCATCATTCGTAATGATTTATGTGAAGAAATAGGAGCATTTTATATATTTAATAAATCTGTTATTGAGAATGATCATTATGAACGAATACCATTTATCATCCCAGATAATAAATCTATTGAAATAAATAATTATCAAGATTGGTGGATATGTGAGAAGATTCTTCAAAGAAAGAAAGTAGTTTTCCATGTTTTTGGAGATTTTAAGATTGGGATGGGGCACATATTTCACTCTTTATCTTTAGCACATGAAATTACTAATCATGAAGTAATATTTGTTTGTAATAAAAAATATGAGCTTGCTGTAAAAGAAATTGCTTCCATGGACTATAGAGTTATATCGACTGAAAATGAAGAGAAAACAATCTTAGATTTAAAGCCAGATTTGATTGTTAATGACATCTTAAATACTAAGGTAAATTTTATTAAGAAAATTAAAAAAAATGGAGCAATGGTTGTTAATTTTGAGGATCTTGGTGATGGTGCATATCATGCAGATATGGTTTTTAATGACTTATATGAAAAGCCAATTAAAAATGGCAATAATTTTTACTGGGGACATAAATATATCTACCTTAGAAATGAATTTGATAATGCTAAACCAAATTTGTTTAAAGAGAGTGTTTCAGAAGTGTTAATAATGTTTGGAGGAACAGATCAAAATAACTTTACATTAAAAATATTAAAAATTATATTAAGTATTTGCCAAACAAGAAATATTGCTATAAATATAGTTTGTGGCTCTGGCTATATTCATAAAGATAAAATTCTGGATTTTATTTCAAAATCTTTGTATAAAAAAATTAGTTTACATCATGCAATTACGAATATTTCAGGTGTTATGGAAAGATCTCAAATAGCTATTTCATCTAATGGAAGATCTATATATGAATTAGCACAAATAAATATTCCTTCAATTATTATTTCTCATCATGAAAGGGAGTTTAATCATGACTTTGCTAAATCTAAAAGGGGTTTTATTAATATTGGAATGTATACTGAAAAAACCAGTGCTAAAGTTGAGAAAGAGTTTTTAAGACTTGTTTGTGACAAAGACTATAGGCTTAATCTTTTTAAAAAAATAAGTAAATATAGTTTTATTGAAAATAAAATAAATATAGTATCAAGTATTTTGAGTCTTATCGAGAGATCACATGAGATTAGTTGAATTGTTCTCAAACTTTGATTTTAATAAAAATCAAATTCATAATCCTTTTATTATTGCTGAGGCAGGCGTCAATCACGAAGGAAGCATGGAGCTTGCAAGAAGACTTATTGATGAAGCGAAAGAGGCTGGTGCAGATGCGATTAAGTTTCAAACATATAAAGCTGAAACGATAGCTTCAAAAGACTCTCCTTCATATTGGGATACTTCTCAAGAGCCAACAAATACTCAATATGAGTTGTTTAAAAAATATGATAGTTTTTGGAAAGATGAAATGCAACAATTAAAACATTATTGCGATAATCTTGATATAGAGTTTTTAAGCACCCCTTTTGATATAGAGTCAGCTATATTTCTTAATGAGATGATGGATGTATTTAAAATTTCATCTTCTGATATTACGAATAAGCCCTTTATTCAATTTTTATGTAATTTTAAAAAACCAATTATATTATCTACAGGGGCCAGTTCATTAATTGAAATAGAAGAGGCTGTCTCTTGGATAGAAAAAACAGCTAATCCTTTGGCGCTTCTTCATTGTGTGTTAAATTATCCAACAGATGATAAAAATGCTAATTTAGGGATGATTGTTGATCTAAAAGAAAAATTTCCAGGTAAGCTTATTGGCTATAGTGATCATACTTTACCAGGAGATATGAAAGTTTGCGAACTTGCAACTTTATTGGGAAGTGTTATTATTGAAAAACACTTTACTCACGATAAAACTCTCCCTGGAAATGACCACTATCATGCAATGGATAAGAATGATCTTAAATTGTTTAAAAGAAATTTAGACTCAACACAGGAAATTTTGGGAGATTTTGAAGTTCAAGCACTTGAGCAAGAAGAGTTAGCAAGAAAAAATGCAAGAAGAAGTTTAGTTTCTCTAAGAAAAATTTCAAAAGGCAAAATTATTGAAGCGGAAGATTTAACTTTTAAAAGACCAGCTTCCGGAATTAGTCCAAAATATATTGATGAAGTTGTCGGAAAAGCTGCAATTAATGATATTGATGATGATATCGTAATGCAATGGAGTATGCTTGAATGATTCTTTTTGCAGTTAATGATGCGGGCCCAGCAAAATATTTGGCCCATATCGCTAAATCCTTAAAAAATGAAAAATACTTGTGCCTTGCATCGGCCATATCTGTAAAAGTTTTTGCAAGTATGGATATTAATTGTCTTGATTCGATAGATGACTTAGACTTCGATTCTATTGATGTTATTTTGACTGGGACATGTCTTGGAGATGGACTTGATAAGGAATTAGTTAGAATTGGAAAAAATAAAAATATCACCACTATTTCTGTTATTGAGCATTGGTCTTTATATAAAAAAAGGTTTGATTTAAATGGTGAGTACTTTTATCCAGATATGATATTTGTTAATGATAATCAAGCAAAATTTGAAGCAGAGAGTGATGGCCTTCCCAGAGAAAAATTGCATGTTGTCGGCAATCCTGTTCTTGAGAATATGAAAAGATATAATTACTCTAATGCAGATCATTTAATTTGGAGAAAAAATCTTCGCATTAATGCTAAGGGTAGCATCATTACATTTATTTCAGAAGTTTTAAAGGATGATTTTGATGAAGATTCGCCAGAATTTCAGGGCTTTAATGAGTTTGAAGTTGTGAATGATATTCTTGGAGTTATTAGTTACCAAGACACGTTTATAATAAAATTACATCCAGCTGAGAATCAAAAAAAATATGACTTTATATTAAAAAATAATCCAAATATTATCGTCATTAAGGACACGAATATTAATAAGCTCATTCAGTTTAGTAATGTAATTATAGGCATGGGATCGATGCTTTTACTTGAAGCTTCATTATTGACAAATTCTGTTTATTCATATAGGCCTAATGAAAAAATAGAGTTTATTGGCAATAAAAATGGAATGGTCAAAAAGATTTATAATAGTGCAGATTTAAAGAAAAAATTGTCAGTAATTGAAAAGCAAAACTTTACAGTAATAAATAATATTTTTAGTGGAAGTACTAAGTTCATCAATAGTTTAATTAAAAAAAGTATATGAAGATTGTTGCATCAATTCAGGCAAGGCTTGGTTCTTCGAGGTTGCCAGGTAAAGTATTGAAGGATATTAATGGTAAGCCCATGTTGCTGAGACATATAGAAAGGTTAAGAAGGTCTAGGCTTTTAGATGATGTTGTTGTTGCTACTTCAGTGAATCCATTAGATGATAAGATAGAGGAATTTTGTATCAATAACGATATAAAATTCTTTAGGGGGAGTGAAGATGATGTCCTAGATAGAATCTCATCTCTACTTGAGCTCGCAGATATTGATATTCATGTAGAGTGTTTTGGCGATTCTCCATTAACTGATCCCCATATAGTTGATGAGGTTATTGGTTATTATTTAAAACATGAGTATGAAATTGACTTTGTCTCTAATTCATTAGTTACTTCTTACCCTCCTGGCCAAGAAGTTTTGGTGTATAGAGCTGAATCCTTAATCAAGGCAAATAAAATTATTGAAAAGGACGATCCATTGAGAGAGCATGTTAGTATTCATCTAACTCAATACCCAGAAAAATACAGATTGAAAAATCTTGAGGCTCCATCTTACTATTATTATCCTGAAATCTATCTTGAAGTTGATACTGAAGAAGATTTTGAATTGATTAATGTAATTTTTAAATATTTTGATGATAAACAGTTGGAGCATTTTTCACTTTCAGAAATAATTGAATTTTTATCGCAAAATAATAATTTAATCAAAATAAACAACAAAGTGCATAGAAGATGGAAAAGGTTTAAAGATAATGCTTAAGTATAAGGCTTTTATTATTGGCTGTGGAAAGATAGCAGGACTATATGATGACTTTGATGATAATCAGATTTATAGCCATGCTAGAGCATATTTTGAAAATCATAAGATTGATCTTGTTGGTTGTTATGATTCTAATTTTGATAGATCTAGTCAATTAGCAGAAAAATTTGAAACTTCTTCATATGATGAGAATTATTTAGAAGCTTTTAATATAATTAAACCAGATATAGTTTCAATTTGCACACCTGATGTTTCGCATTTTGAAATAGTTGAATCAATATTAATATCTAGCTATGTGCCTAAAATTATTTTCCTTGAGAAGCCTGCGTGCGATAATCTCGCTCAATTTAAAACACTCATTAACTTATCTAATTTAAAAAGTGTGAAGGTAGTAGTTAACCATTCTAGAAGGTTTGATGAGCTCCACAAGTCACTTAAGCATAAAATACAAGGCAATTTTTTTGGTAAGTTAATTAGTGCTAACGCCATATATTATGGTGGATGGAAGCATAATGGAGTTCATGCTGTAGATACATTAAATTTTTTATTTGATGATGAATTAGAGATTGAGCAACTAATTAATACTAATGACTCTTTTTATGACAATGACCCCAACTTTGACTTTAAGTGCAGATTTAAAAGTAACAAGTCTTGTGTAAACTTAACAACAGTGAATGAAGAATATTATCAACTCTTTGAATTTGATCTTAAATTCGAAAACGCAAGAATTAGAATAGAAGATTTTGGCAACCGTTTGTCTTACGAAAAAAAGACTGTAAATAATATGAATGAAAAAGTATTGGTTAAATCTGAGTTGTTTATTGCAAGTGATTTAAGATCATCTGCAATGCAATCAGCAGTAAAGGAATTAGTTGACAACCTTGATGGTGGTTCATCGTTAGATGGATGTCTACTTAAAGACATTGCAAAAACTATGAATACAATTTGGGAAGGAAAAAGATGGGCAGAATAGATTTAAGCAACCCCAAGCTAGCAATAAATGGCGGTAATAAAATAAGAGAAAAATCTTGGGCTGATAACATAACCACTGGAGAAGAAGAAAAAATAGCACTATCTCGTGTTATAGATAGTGGCTACATGTCACTATTTGAAGGGTCTCATACGCCAGATGCACCCTTTTCATTTTATGGCGGGCCTGAGGTTCAAGCATTAGAAAATGAGTGGAATGAGTATTATGGCTCAAAATATTCAGTCTCAGTAAATAGCGCAACATCAGGGTTGTATATGGCTATTGGGGCTTTGGGTATTGGTTATGGCGATGAAGTGATAGTATCGCCATATACTATGAGCGCCTGCGCTATGGCACCGATGATTTATGGGGCGATTCCAGTGTTTGCAGATGTGGACGACATGGGCTCCCTAGATCCTAAATCTATTAGAGCTTTAGTAAGCTCCAGAACAAAAGCCATTTTAGTGGTTCATCAGTTTGGAATACCTGCTGATATGGATGAGATAATGTCTATTGCAAAAAAACACAATATAAAGGTGATAGAGGATTGCGCTCAAGCACATGGAGCTAAGTATAGAGGTCGGTATGTCGGGACAATAGGAAATATAGGTGTATTCAGTCTGAACGTGAATAAAACCATCCAGTCTGGCGAAGGTGGGGTATGTGTAACTAATGATAAAGACCTCCATTTTAGATTGGCGCTTATTAGAAACCATGGAGAGGCTGTAGTTGGGGCTGCCGAATATGATAATATAACCAATATCGCAGGGTTTAATTATAGAATGACAGAGTTACAAGCTGCAGTGTGTAGAGTGCAGTTTAATAAACTTGACGGATTAAATGCAGAAAGATTGAAGCTAGTTAAACAGCTAAATAATGGGTTAAGAGAATTTGACTTTTTAGTTGTTCCAGAGGAAAAGTATGACTGTGAAAGTACTTATTATGTATATCCGCTTAAATTCTTATCAGAAATTGCAGGAATAAAGAGAGAACAGTTTGTTAAGGCTGTTAACGCTGAAGGTATTAATTTTTTCCAAGGATATGTAAAACCGCTTTATACGCAACCTGTATATCAAAAGAAAATCCTATTTAAAAATGGATACCCGTTTAGTGCCATAGAAAATAAAAGTTGCAGAATGGAATATAATATTGGAATATGCCCTAATGCAGAAAAGTTATATTTTGATCAGATGATTATAAATGAACATGTTAGAGCTCCACAAAGTGCATCTGACATAAATGATATTCTACTTTCTTTAAAGAAAATAGGAGGATCTTCATGAATACATTCTTAAATAATCCAGTTTTTATCTGTGGTCATAGGAAAGCTGGAACAACGATGCTAATTAACTTATTTGATAATACCAAAGGTGCGATTACATATCCTGATGATAGCGGGTTTTTTTACAAGTATTTTCCAAGATATGCTTCACACAAGTATAGTGACGAAGAGAAGATAAAAAGATTGCATGAAACTCTTATTAAGGATAAATTAACAGAGGTAATTGCTAATATTGATTGCGATACTGTCAGTAGAAATGACCTATACAAAAAGCAGAAAATATTTTCTAATTATATAAAAAATTACGATAAAAAAGGATTTACATATAAGGATATATTGATTCACTTTATGGATAGTTTTAAAAAATCCTTTTACGAGAGTAGTGAGGCGAGTATTTGGATAGAAAAAACAACAACAACCGAGGTATATGCTCTTGAGCTTTCCAAAGTGTTTCCTAATGCTAAGTTTATCCATATAATTCGTGATCCAAGAGATAATTGGGGGTCGTTATTGTCAGGTTGGGATAAGAAATACAATAATTACAACGACTCTAAAGAGAGGCTGCTTCAAAGTTTAATTGATAGAGGACGCTTGGGAATGGAGTTAGCTAAAAGTAATGCCAGTCTGATTGGTAAAGATAGATACAAGGTAATTAAATTTGAAGATTTAACAAAAAATCCAGAATATTGGATGAGTGATTTAGCTGAGTTTGCTGGCATTCCTGTAGATAAGAGTTTATTCACACCTACAACATTTGGTTTTACATGGGGTGGAAATAACTTTGATGGAATTAAGATGGCTAAACCAACCTCTGTGAATGTGTCAAAATGGAAAAGCAGGATTACCGAACATGATGCCAAAGTTATTGAGTTTCATTTTCATGACATAATGCGTTTTTTTGATTACAATCCATATTATTCAAAAGAAGAATCTCAACTATCTGCTTCTGAGCATTACAAGTGGTATAATTTTTCAACCATGTTTTCAGATAAGTAAAACCTTTAATTTTAAATATAACCAGGATATATATGATAATCTTAATTTTAAGAGTTTTGTCTAAAGTTTATCGAAGTTTAGAAGTTAAAAAAAAATTCTCATCTAATCCCTTAGCCAGTGTCAATTTTCTTAACGAAGGTCTATTATGTCGTGAAATAGACAATGAGCATCACAAAGAGATAATTAAGAGAATAGTATCTTCTTATCACTTGGCGAAAGCAGATCAATCAAAAACAACTCTTCCTTATAAACCTGGAGGAGCATGGAAAGAAGATATGGAGGATCGTCGCGCTGAATATTTGAAAGCGTTGAATGCCAAAGATTTTGATAGACTTTCTGAGTTATTGAGAAATTTTTTTCGTAATAGTGGAGTGGCTGGGATGTGGAATCATGGGTATTTTCAAGATATTCATAATGCAAGCATGCAAAAAAGAAAAAAATTTATTAATGACATTTTGGATGACTACAATACAGTTATTGATTTTGTAGACAATTTCGATATTTCAAGTTTAAAAATCCCATCGGTTGGTAACCCTTGGGGTTACTCCATTCAAGAAACATTAGTTTCGCCTACCGCCTGTAGGCATTACTATTATGCCAATCATGCGCATAACTTGCTACACGGTATTAGCGCTCCGGTTGTGTGCGAAATTGGGGGCGGGTTTGGTGGTTTTGCATATTATCTTCTTTCTTCAGGTAAGAAGGTTAAGTACATAAACTTTGATCTTCCTGAGGCACTTCTTATCCAGCAGTACTTTTTAATGAGTTCCTTTCCTGACAAGCAGTTTCTCTTATACGGAGAGATAGCTGAGCACCAAACTATTTCAGAAGATGTAATAGACAAATATGACATGATTTTAATGCCGAATTTCGCACTTCCAAATGTTACAGATAAGGTTGCGGATTTATTTATTAACACAGGAAGTTTGTCTGAAATGGATTATCATACTGTAGAAGAATATATCAGCCAAATTTCTAGAATAACAAAAAAATACTTTTTTCATGATAATAGTGACGAACCTTCATTAAATACATCTGGCCATATTGAGGTAGTGTCGTCTAAATTTCCGATACCAGGCGCCATTTTTAAAAGGATTTATAAGAGTGCTTCCTTGTGGGGTGGTGGTGGTACAAGGTATCGAGAGCATTTATATCAACGTATAGAAAAGTAATAATTGTTTACGCCTATGACCCCAAGAGGGTAAATTTTGGCGTGATAAAAAAAGCTGCTACTTCCTTGCGTGGATAGAGTTCATACCATTACCGCAGACTGGCCTGAGTTTATAGTAATTACGGGAGGGTGGTTACAAAAAATTGTCTTAAGGCTATTTAAACAACGGAGATTCTATTTTTAACAAACACCGGCTGTTGAAATGAGAAGATGACAATTCAAGAGCTATAATATAGGAAGCATCAATGTATACTCAACATAATATAAGCGGACAGTCGGCATATTCTTTATTGAAGGATTTATTTCCCATTGCAAGAAGTTTGACAGGTGCCGGTGTACGAAAAACTCTCAACAGGATAAAAAAAATTATTCCTATTGATATTAAAGAAGTTTCTTCTGGGTATAAGGCATATGATTGGATTGTCCCGGATGAGTGGAATATAAAAGATGCGTATGTTTTAGATCCTGATGGAGTGAAAATTATAGACTTTCATTGCAATAATTTACATGTTTTGTATTATAGTACGCCGTTTAATGGTGTAGTTACTCTAGATGAGTTAAAAGATCATGCACATACGCTCTCTGATAAGCCAAGTTTAATTCCTTTTGTTGCCTCTTACTATAAGAAGCAATGGGGTATATGTATGAGTCATGATCAGTTGGTATCACTGAAAGAGGGGGACTATACAGTAGTCATTGATAGCACACTAAAACCTGGGTTTCTTACATACGGTGAAATTATAATAGAAGGGCAATCTAAAAAGGAGATTTTCCTCTCTACATATATATGTCATCCATCATTAGCGAATGATAATTTATCTGGGGTAGTAGTTACAACCGCACTATCAGAGTACATTCTTTCTCTTAAAAATAGATATTACTCGTATAGAATAATATTTATACCTGAAACAATTGGAGCTTTGGTTTATATGTCAAAGAATCTTCCAATTATGAAACAAAATATTATTGCCGGCTATACAGTAACCTGTGTTGGTGACCCTGGAAACTTTTCATATTTAATGTCAAAATATGAAGATGAATATGTTGATAGGGTTACTTTGCATGTTTTAAATAGTATTAAATCTAAATATCATACTTATAATTTTTTACACCGTGGTAGTGATGAGCGTCAATATTCATCCCCAGGTGCGGATTTACCAATAGGGTCATTAATGAGAAGTAAGTACCATGTTTATCCTGAATACCACACCTCTGCTGATAATCTAGATTATGTTACTCCTGAAGGTTTAAATGGGTCTATTGAGCTGTATCAAAAATGTATTGATGTTTATGAAATAAATAAATATTACAAAGCTGTAGTGATTGGAGAGCCTAAGTTGTCATCTAGAAATTTGTATCCGGATACATTTCAAGAAAAACAGTTACCCGAAGTAAATATAATATTAGATTTTTTGACTTATGCTGATGGCAGTAATGATCTTATTGATATAGCTGAGAAGTTGAGAGTCCCTATTTGGGATTTATATGATCTAGTTGCAACTTTGTTAAAGATTCAGCTTATTGTTGAGTGTAAAAGGGTTTAGTGCATGACTATTTACCATAAAATTTTTGACAAAATAACAACAGATTTTAAAGAATATGAAATGGAAGATATACTGAACCTTCCACAATATTATAAATGGCCAAAAATGTTACTTGAGAATGCTGATCTTGAATTTCATATCAAAACACAATCAAGTATCTATAATGAATATGAATATGATAAATGGGGTGATCTATATAAGCAGGTAATTGATGGTAAAGCTACCTCTATTGAAGAAGTAAGAAGTATATTTTTTGGCGAAGATGTGCTTCCGGCAAAATGGCAGAATTTCTATTACAAAGTAAATGGAGCTCAATATAGTCAGATTCAGTCAAACTTAATTTCTCTGATTATAAAAAAATACCAACCTGAAAATATAATAGAGTTAGGAGCAGGGTTTGGGTCAATGATGTTCGGCGTAATAAATACCAATTATTCTAAAGAGATTGGCTATTATTGTGGAGAGCTAACATCTACAGGGCGAAAATTACTAAAAAATATTAGTGTATTCAATGGAATTGAATTGAGCGTTTTTGAATGTGATTTTCATAAAAATCTTTCAAGTATAGATTTACCAGAAAACTCAATTATCTTTACGTCATTAGCTATTTGTGAAGTTCCAGGGTTAGGAGATGATATTATAGATAAAATTATTGCACTTAAGCCAAAGGTTGTTATTAATTTAGAAGCCGTATATCCCACCCATACAAATACAATCATGGATCTTTTTGTAAAGAAATATATAAAATACAATAATTATAATACAACTTTCCAGGAATCATTGAAACAATATTCAAAAGATAAGTGCATTAAAATTCATAGCTCTTCTGAATCCATTATTGGAAGAAATCCATTGAGACCTGTATCGTTATATGTATGGTCGCCAACCTAAATGAACCTCAAGAAATACAAAAGAGTTTTTTTTATAGAAAATGATTGTACAGTTGCCAACTTATTGCTGAGTGATAGGTTAAAAAATAAAGATAGTCTTGTTGTTTCTATTAACTATTTAGCCTCATATAAATTGGATGAATGTGGAATTAGTTATTTAATGCCGAGTGATTTTTTCGATAAATCCGATTACTATAAATTGCATAAAATAACTGACCACTTTGAGCAATCATGGTTTATTGATTCAAATAAGGCAGATTATTCAGTTTTTGACAGTGTTTCATTTGGAGAGATGACATCTGGAATGCTATCCAGGAGTTTTTTTGCATCAATTATTGTTTATTACACGCAATTGCTAAATAAAATAAAACATGATCATGATACTATTGGTGATGTATTTTATGATTTTAGCAATGATGATAATTATTTTGGCCTCCCAGAGTCATGCTATGCGAAGTTTTTTAAGAAGGGGGAACTGTTTGCGGTTGCTGCTAAACAATTAGGGTTAACTGCTCACCATCTTAAGCCTGATCATCCTATACCATCTGCACATATTCCACTACCCCATAGACATAGACTAGCAAGAGTAAGTATTAAAAAATTTAAAAAAATGGCCTATTTTGTGGTTAATATTATCAGTGATGTAAAAAATGGATTTAAATCTAGTAATAAAACACTTATTCCTTTATATTTTAATCAAAAAAGTCTGTTAACACTCGATCTTAAGGGTGTGATTGTTACGCATTTTCCTCTATCAACTTTAATTAAAAATCCTAGACTTTTTCTCTCTGGTGTAAAGGTATGCGACATTAAAGAGGTAAATGTTTCTAATGAAGGTTTGGACTTATTTTTGGAAAGAATGAGAAGTAAGATATCCTCTTTATATGGGTGTGAACTTTTTAGATATAAGGGGGTTGATTATAAGTTTTTATATGTGCCGATAATAAATGAGATTGTGCGTAGTGTTATTCCAAGATTATGCATAGATTTGCGTAAAACAAGAGCCTATATATTTACGAATAATATTTCAAAAATTATCGTAAATAATGCAAATACTGAAGAGAATAGACTCCTTATAACTGCCGCTCATTTGGAAAACCGAAAAACATTTTTTGTGGATCATGGGATTCAAGGGCATGTTAATGCAAAATCTGTGCATAATCGAATTCCAGTATCTGCATATATTACCCCGGGAAGTTTTAAAAATTATCCTATAGATGCAGATACGGTGGCACTTGGAAATCCATGTATAGATCCTTATCGATTAAATGTACTAGAAAAAAACAATAAAATTAAAAGAATTTTATTTCTCTCATTTGAGGATAATTTCTATGCAAGAATGGATCGTTTTATAGGTCAGGAAAGGTATTATAAAATTATTTTTAATGCAGCAAAAAAACTTCATATTCAAGGATACTCTGTGTATTTTAGAGGTCATTTTGAAAATGAAGAATATATAAGTTATCTGTTTGAGTATTTTGATATGATGGGTATTTTAAAAAAGGCGCGTGCCGGTAGCTTTGAGAGTGTCATTAAAGATTACGATCTACTTATTTGCAATATAACAACATGTTTTTATGAGTCTATGGCTGCTGGAATACCAGCTGTATTTGTAGAGCCTACATTCATTAATGGCTCAATTAATCCTCCTTTTAACGGACATAATTGGGATGAAATTATTAGAGTGGATAATTCTGATGAGATTGTTAGTATTGTAAATAATCCCGTAGAAATCAAATCTTACCTTGATAATTTTTATGATAAGCATTTGGACACGTATATTGGTAAAGTAGACGGAAAGTCATCAGAGCGAATAATGGATTATGTTAATAAGTATGAGACAGGATAGATGTTAATGAAAAAAGTTCTAACAGCCACAGCTCCATTCACAGACAAAAACCGTCTACCACTTGAGCTGCTAGAAAAAGCTAATATGGAAATACATAATGGAAAATGTCACCGTTTTTTTGGAGAAGACTTTCAGAGATAACTGTTGGCACTATTGGAGTTGGGTGTATTGGTGCAAGGAGATGAGCCAATGACTCACCCTGATATGATCACTGAAGCTGTAACACCAATGTTGGACAATGCAGGAATCATTGTTACCAATTTACTTGGAGATATTGAAAGTGAAGAGGAGTTTAAGGATAGGAATTGTATTAAAGTAGTTTGTGATTTAGATAGCAATGCTTTGTATTTTTCTCGAGAACCAATTCCCACTCGAAAGCTTGGAAAGGCCACAATGAAAAAACAAGTTTGTATCACCCCATTTACTCGTGATTTTTTATTAGAGTACACAAGCCTGAATCCTACTTTACTAGAGATTGCTGAGTCTATAGATATGATGCGTGCATTGGAACATGGTAAAAAAGTGAAAATGGTTTCAACTTCTTATCATACTTATCCCGTTGATACAGAGGCCGATCTAAAAAAGAGTGAAAGAAAGAATGTATGAAAAATGGTAAATCTTTATTGATATGGGATAGTCCCGAACAGGCGCCAGATGGTGATGATTATAAGATTTTGTGGCAAGGTTATTCAGCAACATGCTTGAATAAAGAGGTTTCTATATTAAAATATATTGAAGATAATTCTGAAGAAATAAGATCTATATATCTTTCTTTTGTTTATGATCTTGGAGGGGTGAGATTTTCAGGAAAGCGAGTGGTTGATCATTTGGAAATTGGTCAAAATTTTAGCTATTGGTGGATGACATTATTAGCTGAAAAATGTAATTACTCAAAATCTCCCCAGATTAATAATATTGTCAAACTAATATCTCTTAGAAAGTATTTAGAGTGTAACCAATTTATTACCATTAAATTGGTTACGTCTAGCCAAGAACTTAAAAAATCGATTAAAATTTTAACTAAATATATTGGGGTTAATTTTGAATGCACAAATTTTACGCATGACGTGAAACGAAAAAACTTAGTTAGAAAGGTATATGATAGTATGCCGGATATTATTAAAGCGCCTATATCTCTATTATATTATTTATTAGAGCGTTGGGAGTTAAAAGGAGTTGGTCTCGATAGGTGGAAAGAATCAAAAGCAACTATAACATTTGTAACTTACTTCGCTAATTTTGATTATGAGAGTACTGATCGGGGGGTATTTAAGGATAAGTTTTGGACAAAGTTACCTGGCCTTTTGAGTCAAAATAATGAAAGAAGTAATTGGTTGCATCTCTATGTTAAAAGTCAATACACCCCAACATCAAAATCAGCAAAAGATCTAATTCAAAGGTTTAATGAATCCAGTAATGATAAACAAAACCACCTATTTCTAGATTCGTTCCTAAGCTTACAAGTTTTAATACGAACTGTTATTGACTGGGTTAAGGTGTCATCTAAACATGGTAAAATAAAATCAGAGTTTAAAGAGAAAGCTAATTATTTGTGGCCTCATATTAAAGCCGATCTTAGCTCTTCCTTGGTTGGTCCAACAGCTATACGAAATATTCTATTTTATAATTTATTTAAAGCTGCAATGCAGGTGTCACCTATTCAGAATAAAGGCTTATATCTTCAGGAAAATCAGGGGTGGGAGTTTGGATTTATTGGCGCATGGAAAGAATTCAATCATGGTAAATTGATTGGTATTCCGCACTCGACAGTAAGTTACTGGGATTTGCGATATTTTTTTGATAAAAGATGCTATGAACGGAATATTTTACCAATGCCTGATAAAGTTGGGGTTAATGGGAATAATATGAAAAACACTTATATAGTTGGCAAATATCCTGAAGATGATTTACTTGAGTTGGAAGCTTTGCGTTACTTAAATTATGATAGGCAAAGTAAAGAGAGGTGTACAGGCAATACTGTACTTGTTTTAGGTGATTATTTACCTGAATATATGCGGAAACAAATGTTGTTATTGGAAGGTGCTTGTCAATTGATTGATAGCAAGCCAATTAATTTTGTGGTCAAACCTCATCCAATGTGCCCAATCATTAGTAAAGATTATCCTGGGGTTGATATGGTTATTACGAATAGGCCAATTCACGATATAATTAATACCTGTATGTTTGTTTACGTAAGCTCTTCAACTTCCGCTGCAATTGACGCTTATTGTTCTGGTAAGCATGTAGTCACTATTCTTGATCAGTCTAAGTTGAATTTAAGCCCCTTACTGGGGCTTAAGGATGTAACATTTGTTAGTACTTCTAGGGATCTTGCTAGTATTATTAATGATAATAAAATAGATAAATTAGAAAAAATACAGAGGGTGGATTATTTTTATCTCAATAAAAAACTTCCAAGATGGAGGGGTCTTCTGTTGGATAGCAATATTAAAAACAAAGAGAATTTATAATGTCACTCTTGAATGTCTACAGTGGTAAAAAAATACTTATAACTGGTCATACCGGCTTTAAAGGCAGTTGGCTATCTATATGGTTAACTCATCTAGGGGCTAAAGTGGTTGGTGTATCTGATAGTGAGGTTAGTAAGCCATCAAATTTTGCAGTTTCATTCATCTCAACTGTTGTCGAAGATCATCGCCTTGATATAAGAGATTCTGATGCAGTTAAGGTGTTGGTTGAAGAAATTCAACCTGATTTTGTGTTTCATCTCGCGGCTCAGGCTTTGGTTAGGCCGTCATACGAAAATCCAGTTGAAACAATGACAGTTAATGCCATTGGCACGGCAAATGTGCTTGACGCACTTAGAGCTTTAAATAAAAAAGTAGTTGCAGTAATGATTACCAGCGATAAAGCCTATGATAATGTGGAGTGGGTTTGGGGTTATCGAGAGAGTGATCGTTTAGGTGGTAAGGATCCATATAGCGCTTCTAAAGGTATGGCTGAACTGGTAATTAGAAGTTATGTAGAGTCATTTTTTAATGACCCAGATTCAAATATCAGGGTTGGAATTACTCGCGCTGGCAATGTAATTGGTGGCGGTGATTGGGCGATTGACCGTATAGTGCCAGATTGCATGGAGGCATGGGCAAGTGGTAAAACTGTAGATATACGTAGCCCGAATGCGACAAGGCCATGGCAACATGTGCTAGAGCCGTTAAGTGGCTACCTTGTGTTGGCAGCTGATTTGGCGCAAAGCAGTAAAAATCATGGAGAGGCTTATAATTTTGGTCCATCGGCTGATCAAAATTACCCCGTAAGTAAATTGATTGATGAGATGACAGAATACTGGAATAAAATTAAATGGAATGACACCTCTAACAATAAAGGACACGTTCATGAGGCGGGACTTTTAAAGCTTAATTGCGACAAGTCTTTGTTTGATTTACAGTGGCATTCTGCGCTACAGTTTGAAGAGACGGTTAAAATGACGGTTGAGTGGTATAAAGCCTATTATCAAAATCAAGAGCAGTCAATGTATGATTTTACAATTGATCAGATTGAGTCTTACACAAAAGCCGCGCAGTTAAAAGGTGTTAGTTGGGCTAGTGATGATTAAAGATGTGGTTGTTACAAAATTAGATATAATTGAAACGCTAGGTGGTGATGTCATGCACGCCATGAAAGAGTCTAGTGTTGGGTATGTAGGCTTTGGTGAAGTATATTTTTCTCAAGTTAATAAGGGTGCTATAAAAGCGTGGAAGCGCCATAAGAAAATGACACTTAATTTGGTGGTGCCAGTAGGAGAAATAAGATTCGTATTGTTTGATGATAGGGAAGTGTCAAACACTCAATTTCAAGAAATTATTATCTCAAAGAGTAATTATTGCAGATTCACCGTACCGCCAATGATTTGGATGGGTTTTCAAGGTTTATCAGATGACAGAGCTATGTTGCTTAATATTGCAAATATCGAACATAATCTGCATGAAGTAGATCGAAAAGAGATTGATGAAATAAATTATGATTGGACTATAAGTTGATGAAAGTAGTAATTTTAGCAGGTGGCTTTGGCTCGCGATTGAGCGAAGAGACTGATATTAAACCTAAGCCAATGGTGGAAATAGGTGGTAAGCCAATATTGTGGCATATTATGAAAACCTATTCGAGTTACGGGTTTGATGAGTTTGTGATCTTATTAGGCTATAAAGGTTATGTCATTAAGGAATTTTTTTCTAATTATTTTCTACATCAAAGTGATGTGACTATTGATCTGGCTAATAATAGTATGAAGATTCACCAAAACGAAAGTGAGCCATGGAAGGTAACTTTGCTTGAAACAGGGTTAAACACACTAACTGGCGGGCGAATTAAGCGCGCAAAAGATCATATAGGTGACGATGATTTTCTGTTAACTTATGGAGATGGATTGTCAGATGTTAATATAGCTAAAATAGTAGAATTTCACAAAAGCCATGGAAAAAAAATAACTATGACAGCTGTTCAGCCTGCAGGACGATATGGTTCACTAAACATTAAAGATGATAACTCTATTTTATCATTTAAAGAAAAACCAAAAGGTGATGGAGCCTGGATTAATGGTGGATTTTTTGTGTGTAAAGCAGATGTGTTAAACTATATTTCTGGTGATTCAACTACTTTTGAGCAAGAGCCATTGACTGATTTGGCAACAGAAGGTGAGTTAATGTCGTTTAAGCATGATGGATTTTGGGAGTGCATGGACACGCTAAGAGATAAAACTAATCTTTGTGAGCTGTGGGACCAAGGAAGGGCTTCATGGAAGAATTGGCCTAGTTGAATGGTTTTGATTACAGGTGGTTCTGGATATTTAGGAGGAAGAATTGCCGTTCATTTGGAGCGCCTAGGTTATCAAGTTAGGATTGGAAAAAGTGTTGAAAATGATTCAAATGGCTTTCCTATAGATCTTACTGATGATCACTCTATAAATATTGCATGTGAAGGTGTTTCATCCATTATTCATTTGGCTGCCATGAATGCACAATCATGTGATAATAACCCAGAAAAAGCTTTGTTAATTAATGGCCTGGGAACTCTGAAATTATTAAAATCAGCAAAGAAAAACAAGGTATCCAAATTTTTATATTTCTCGACGGCACATGTTTATAGATCTCCTCTAATAGGTAAAATTAGTGAGGAGTTATTACCAAGGCCTCTGCATCCATATTCTATTACCCATAGAGTGGCAGAAGATTACGTCATAGGGGATGTATATCAACAAAGGCTTTCTGCAAGTGTTTTTCGTTTAACTAATGCTGTAGGATCGCCTATCACTCCTCAAATAAATTGCTGGACTCTGGTAGTTAATGATTTTTGTCGCCAGGTGGTAACTAGTAATAGTATAAAAGTATATTCAAATAAGTTTTTACAAAGAGACTTTATTCCCATTTCTAGTATATGCTCTGTTGTTAGCTCCTCCTTGGATTCTAATGTTTTAGATGGTGAGATTGTGAATTTGTCTTCCGGGGTTGCAATCACATTGCAATCTTTGGCTATTATGATTGCAGATAGATCAGAAGTAGTTTTAGGATTTAAACCTCGTATTAGTTTCCTTGGCAGTTCAACAGAAGTTGGCACTAGTGAGCTAATTATTTCAAATAGTAAGTTGTCTAATTTAGGGTTTAAGGTTGATAGTAATTTATCTGATGAAATAGACCAACTTTTGTTAAATTGTAATAAGTGGTTTTCTGAATAATTATGCAAGTAAATGATGATAATGAAAATGAAATTGACCTTTTACTAATAAAATGCAAAAAAGTGGTTTGTGTGATACGTCAATCTAACTATGAGTTGTAAAAATTAATCCATATTATGTTCTCTGTTTTAAAAAATAAAAATCTGTTGCATGCGTATATTTTTTTAGTGTTGTTTACAGCCCTGAGAAATATATCCACCCTCTATTATGTTCTTATTATATTATTCACACTATATTTTTTCGTGACTAGAAGATCGGGCTTTCTTAAAACAGGTTTCCATGCAAATTTATTTTATCTCTTTATTTTCTACACACTTTTAATGATTACATGGTCAGGACTCTATATGCAGTCTTTAGAATTTCTGCCTGGAATTCCGAGAGCTCTATTGATAATTATAGTGACGTTGATCTTATTTATGAATATAAAGTATGAAGATCAGGTTGTTGATATTATAAAAGTGCTACTGGCATGTTATGTTGTTGCAGCGTTAACGATAATATATCAAATTTACTTTGGGCCGATTTCTTGGTTTGTGCAGTCTGCTGGAAGAGCTGGACTGACGAGATATCCATCTATACTTGGTTCACTTACGATATATGGTTCAGTCGTCGGGTATCCACTATTAATACTGTTTAGTAAACTGAAAATAATTAGAAAATCTACCGTAATAGTGTCGCTACTTGTTGTTGTGAGTGCTGGCTTCTTAAGTCTTTCAAAAACTAGCATAATGATGATGGTGATATCAGTAATACTTTTTTTTGTTGCGGACAGGAAGTATGCAGTAGCAAAAATATTCAATTTAAAAATGTTTGCTACTGCATTTTTAGTAATGATAGTTATTGCAATTTTATTTTCTAATATTGAAGTTTTGCAAAATTATTATAATGCTGCAGTTACACATACATTTGGGGCAAAAACTATATTTGCAGACTCTTCATCAGTCGTAATTGATTCGCCCAGAGTATCTATTGGTCATATTATGGAGAGACTATTTTACTGGACGTTTGTCATGATTGATTTTTATGGTGATTTTGTTTACTTTACTGGGGTAGGTTTACAAGGTGGAGGTGGCACAATGGGGATACATGCTTATGCTATGGCCCATAATGCATTTGGGGATCTATTTTTTATGGGAGGTCTGCCTTATCTGTTTATCTTCTTGTTATTATACGGATTTACTCAATATACCCATTTTAATAATAGAGATAATTTGATATCAAAATTATTTTTTATGCTGAATATTTTGTTTTTAGTGAATATGGCAATTGCATCTGGCACAGTATTTCAGCCATCAATTAGTGCACCTTTCTGGTTGTCTGTAGTTTATGCAAATATTATTAATAATAAAAAAATGGCGTCACTAAGGGAAAGGGTGGGTTAGAGTGATAATTGGTGTAGATGCTGTAAGTATAGCTTCAAGTGGCGGACTAACCTATCTTACGGAGTTTCTTAATAATTTAGATGCTGATTTGGTCGGGGATGGGCATGTGTTTCTCTGGCTTGATGAGGGTGGTATGTATGATGAAATAGTTGAGCGTCCTTTCATAACAATAACCCTAGTTAAAAATACTACTTTTAGAAGGATTTTATGGAAAACTAAAAGGTTGGCAGTAGAAGCAAGAAATAAAAAATGTAATATTATTTTTGTGATGGATTCTATTTATTTTAACTTTAGAGCATTTGAAAATATTGTTACAATAAATCTAAACCTACTACCCTTCGAGTATAGAGAGTTGTTACGTTATGGAGTTTCATTTCAAACAATTAAATTTATTTTTCTTCGCTGGGTTTTTTTATATACTTTTAATAGATCGAAAGGGGTTGTATTTTTATCTGAGTATGCAAAAAATAAAGTGCTTAAGATTGCTAATAATAAGTTTCACCATATAGTAATTCACCATGCTGCTATGCAGAATGATTTTTCAAATAAAAGACAGTTGAATATATCAAAATATAATTATTCTAATCCGTATAATATTGTATATGTCTCATCAGTTGAGCCTTATAAGCACCATATTCAAATAATTGAAGCGGTAAGCAGTTTAAGAGAAAAAGGCCTTCCAGTCTCATTTAGAATAGTAGGAAATAGTGGAGATGGCAGGTCAATCAATCTTCTTGAGAAGGCAATAAGGTTATTTGATCCAACGGGAGACTGGATAGTGTTCGATGACGATATTGAATATAAAGAAATGAGTCTTGTGTATAGTAAAATGGATTTGATGATATTTTCATCTATGTGTGAAGCATTTGGAATTCCAATCTCAGAGGCTATCAATTCATATGCGCCTATAGTATGTTCAAATAGGTCATCCATGAGTTCAATTTTTGGTGATAAATTGTTTTATTTTGATCCATTTTCTAAAGAAAGTATTGCTGATGTTTTGCTAAATGTGATTAAATCTCCAAATTTACGAAAAATACAAACTAAAAGGAACTATGAATTTATGAAATATTATGGATGGGGTCGTGTAACTTCAGATACATATAGATTTATAGATTCTTGTGTGGGTGAATAAATATGGATAGCGCATCACTCATTATTCCAACTTATAAAAGGGTTTTTTATATTGATAGAATTATTAGGTCGCTTCTATCTCAAGACATAAGTAAATTAAAAGAGGTTATTATCGTGGATAGCGATAGTAATGATGGTACAAAAGACTTGATTAAGGCTTATGAAAATAATAAACAGCTAACCATAATATATGAGAATGTTGTCAATTCGGTTGCATGTAAAAGAAATAGAGGGATTGAGATCGCAACATCAGAATGTCTGATTTTTATTGATGATGATTGTGTTCCATTAGATGGTTTTATAAATAGCCATCTAGATAATTGTAAAAAAACTGGTATGCGTATAAATTGTGGCAACATCTATTTTTCTGAATGTTTTGTTAAAGAGTCAAACTATATAAGATATAGGAATTCTAGACACATCCCATACATTTGTATTGATGGGGTGGATAAAAAATTAGATTATAAAACAATAGTTACAATGAATATGTCCATAAGAAAAAAAGATATTATTGACAATAAGTTATTTTTTAATGAAGAATTTATTGGTTATGGTATGGAGGATAATGAATTTGGATATAGGGCCCATAAAATCGGATTTAATATTGTTTCTAATAGCTTAGGTATAATACATTTGGAGAATAGTAATGCAATAGATTATTCTAAAAAGATATATCATACCGCTAGGGATGGAGTTAAAAGGTTTAAAAAGATTTCTCCAGAAGCTGTAGAAGGGCTAGCATACTCATTTTATTTTGAAGATGACTATCCGCATAAAAATGTATTAATGCGCCATGCTCTAAAGGTATTCAGGCTATTTTTTAGTACTTATGTAGCGAATATTTTACTTCATTTGACATTATTAACCGATAAAATAAAAATCCCATATATAAGGGTACTCTTTAGATATGCGTATGCCAGTTATTATTGGAGGGGTGTTAAGGATCGTGATAAAGCATACCAATCGTTATCTAATGTCAAAGTAAGCTGGTATGGTAAAAAATAACTAATATTATGAATGCGTTAATCAGCGTAGTTATACCAACATTCAATAGGGCATCCACACTTAAAAAAGCTATTGAATCGGTGATAAAACAAACATATTCAGATTGGGAGGTAATTCTTGTTGACAATAGTTCGACAGATGACACCTTGGAGATTCTGGAGGAGTTTAACAATATAAATATTAAGCTGTTAACAGTAAACAACAATGGGGTGATAGGCTACTCCAGAAATGTTGGGATTGAGCACTCTAGCGGAAAATATATTGCTTTTTTAGACTCTGATGATTGGTGGGATTGTGAGAAATTATCAGAGTCTGTATTGTTGTTAGAAAGTGGTAAGATTGATGTCGTTTACCATAACTGTCAGATTATATCTGACCAATCAAAAAGAGATACTCATTGCAGGAGGCTGTCTAAAGAAGCTTTTGGTGATTTGATTATCAATGGGAATACTTTGGTTACTTCTTCGGTTGTTGTGTTAAAAAGCGCTATTAATGATTTGGGTTGTTTTAGTGAGGATAAGGAAGTTATTGGCTGGGAAGATTACCATTTATGGATAAGGTTGGCAGAGGCTAATTTTCAATTTGGACTTATAAAAAAATCTCTTGGCTTTTACCGGAAGGGTGAGGATAATTTTGATACTCCTCAAAGGACCTTACTCAATCTGATTGAAATTGAAAAATACTTTTACCATAAGCATCCTAGTGTCGTCCAGTTGAAATACATTTGGTGGATTGATTATGCGCGAGGAAGAGTGCATATGGTGTCAGATAATAAGAACAATGGCAATAAATTTTTTCTCAATGTTGTTATTAACAAGTCTCCGTTAGAATATAAAATAAAGGCACTATATTTTTTAGTAAAATTAGTGTTCTATAGATGATCTTCAAAGGAGGGTTTTATGTTTAAAGATAAAATTTTATTAATTTCTGGTGGCACAGGATCATTCGGTAATGCCGTTCTAAAAAGATTTTTGATGACCAATATTGGCGAAATACGAATTTTCTCGAGAGATGAGCTTAAGCAAGATGATATGAGGAGATTCTATAACAATGATAAACTTAAATTTTATATCGGTGATGTAAGAGATAAAAATTCAATTGATGATGCGATGAGAGGAGTTGATTATGTTTTTCATGCAGCTGCACTTAAGCAAGTGCCATCATGTGAGTTTTATCCAATTCAAGCAGTTAAAACTAACGTTATTGGTACTGAAAATTTATTAAATTCAGCTATTGCAGCCGGTGTTAAAAAAGTTATTGCACTAAGTACTGATAAAGCGGTTTATCCAATCAATGCAATGGGTATTAGCAAGGCTATGATGGAAAGAGTTATTGTAGCTAAAGGCAGAAATATAAAGGATACTATGATTGCTTGTACTAGATATGGAAATGTGATGGCTAGTCGTGGTTCTGTTATTCCATTATTTATTGACCAAGTTAGGAGTGGTAAGCCCATAACTATAACAGACCCAAGTATGACTAGATTTATGATGAGTCTTGATGATGCAGTTGATCTGGTTTTATTTGCATTTGAAAATGGTAAGAGTGGTGATATTTTTGTGCAAAAAGCGCCTGCGGCAACAGTAGAATTGCTTGCTCGTACGATGAGAAAAATTTTAGGTGTACCTGATCATGAAGCTAGGACTATTGGCACAAGACATGGTGAAAAATTGTACGAAACTTTGCTTACAAAAGAGGAGATGGTGAAAGCAATTGATATGGAAAAATATTACCGTATTCCTGCAAATACACGAGATCTTAATTACACCAAATTTTTTGAAGAAGGCGAAGAAGTAATTACAGAAGCAGGGGAATATCACTCTCATAACACATACAGATTGAATGAAGAGGAGTTAACAGGGTTGCTATTAAATCTTAGAGAGATTCAGGAAGACTTAAAGGAGTTTAAAAAAAATGGGTAAGCTTAAAGTGATGACCATTGTAGGAACTAGGCCGGAAATCATAAAGCTAAGTCAAGTGATGAAAGAGTTAGATCAACATGTGAACCATACAATTGTACATACTGGTCAAAATTATGATTATGAATTGAATGAATTGTTTTTTGAACAGCTAGACATTAGAAGGCCTGATATTTTCATGGAAGCTGTTAAAGGTACGCCATCAGAAACTATTGGGGATATTATCGCAAAGGCTGACAAGGTCTTTGCTAAAGTTCAACCAGATGCTTTATTAATCTATGGTGACACTAACAGTTGCTTAAGTGTCATTCCTGCTAAGAAGAGAAAAATACCGATTTTTCATATGGAGGCAGGTAATCGATGTTTTGATCAAAGAGTGCCAGAAGAGGTTAATAGAAAAATTGTAGATCATTTGAGTGATATCAACCTGCCCCTTTCAGAGCAGGCCAGAGATTACCTGATTGCTGAAGGCATTAGACCTGAAACAATTATTAAAACAGGCTCACCTATGACAGAGGTGTTAAATGCTAATATGGAAAAGATAAAATCTAGTAATATTCTAAAAAGAGAAGGGTTAAAGCCAAAAGAGTATATTGTGATGAGCATTCATAGGGAGGAAAATGTTGACTCACCTAAAAATTTCAGTGATTTGTTGGAGTCAATAGACGAGTTAACTAAGAAATATAAGTTGCCAATTATTATTTCTACGCACCCAAGAACAAGAAAAAAATTGGAAGATATTGATTACCAAAACGAAAATCCTTTAATTAGATTCTCAAAGCCTTATGGCTTTCATGAGTATAACAATCTACAGATGAATGCATTTTGTGTAATCTCAGATAGTGGCACTATCGCTGAAGAGGGGTCAATACTGAATTTACCTGCTGTCACAATACGTCAGGCGCACGAAAGGCCAGAAGGTATGGATGAAACTACGTTAATCATGTCAGGATTGAATAAGGCTAGAGTTATTGATGCAGTAGAGGTTGCAACAGCTCATAACTCACAAGATATTAGAGCGATAAAGCCTGTTAAAGATTATGAGGCTGATAACGTTTCCAAGAAAGTTTTACGAATCATCTTATCGTATGTTGATTATGTTAATAGAACTGTTTGGCATAAAGAGGTGTAGTTTTGAAAGACAAAGTGCTTATTCTTGGCTCTTCAGGCTTGATTGGTCACCAAGTTTATAACTATTTAAAGGATAGTGATAATTATGAGCTACACAATATCTCGTATCGAAATAAAATTCAAAATGATACGATTTTATTAAATGCCAGAGATGAGAAAAATTTCATTGTTAAAATAACAGGTATTAGACCGCACTACATTGTTAACTGTATCGGTATTTTGATTAACGGATCGGATGTAGATTCTGAAAATGCTATCTTTCTTAATTCATATATGCCACATAGATTGACTAGACTGGCAGATAAAATTAATGCAAAATTAATCCACATATCAACTGATTGTGTTTTTTCAGGCGATAAAAAAAAGCCGTATGTTGAAACTGATGAGAAGGATGGAAGAGGTGTATATGCCAAGTCAAAGGGACTTGGAGAGGTTGTTAACGACAAGCATCTAACATTAAGAACCTCGGTTGTAGGACCTGAATTAAAAACAGATGGTGAGGAGCTTTTCCACTGGTTTATGAATCAACAAGGTGAAATTTCTGGCTTTACTAAGGCGATTTGGTCAGGTGTAACCACAATAGAGCTTGCAAAGGCTGTTAAGTGGTCAATTGATAATAATATAACTGGCTTATATCATGTAACTAATAATTCATCTATTAGCAAGCATGAACTTTTAAAGTTGTTTCAAAAGCACACAAAAAGAGATATTAGCATCAAGTCAGTGGATGGAAAAAATGTTGACAAGAGTTTTATCGATACTAGATTATTAATGAATTACAAAATCCCATCTTATGATCAAATGATTTCTGATATGGTTAATTTGATTTCTAATAACAGGGTGCTGTATTCTCAATATAAGGTTGGAGTATTTGACAAAGAATAAAAAGATATTAATTGTTACAGAGTGCTTTTATCCTGAAGAATTCAAGATCAATGACGTTGCTTTGTCTTGGAAAGACGAAGGTTATGATGTTGATGTATTAACCTTAGCCCCTAGTTATCCATTAGGAAAAGTTTTCCTAGGCTATAAAAATAGCCTCTTTCGAAAAGACGAATACCAAGGTATAAACATTTTTAGAGTGCACGCCGTTACGGGCTATAGAGATAGTACGGTTAAAAAGATTTTTAAATATATAAATTTTATGATCTTTGGTAGCATTGTTGCGATTTTTATTGGCAGAAGATATGACTATATTTTTGGGTTTAATTTGGGCTCATTAACAGATATGTTACCAGCAGTTGTAATTCGTAAGTTATATAAGAAGCCAACTATATTTTGGGTGCAAGATGTTTGGCCCGATAGTGTTTATGCATATGGTTTTAAAAAAACTAAGGCACTCTCAATCCTGTTAAATGCGTTTGTGAAATTTATGTATCATAATATTAGCGCTATTGCCATTTCAAGCAAAGGCTTTGAGTCAAAATTAGAGCCATATATTAAGAAGGGCTTAAAGTTTAATTACGCTCCAAATTGGGCAGATGATTTGGATTTGGATATGGATATGGATCCTATTATTCTAAGCACAACTCAAAAAGTTAATTTTACTTTTGCAGGAAATATTGGTAAGGTGCAAAATCTAGATAATATTATCAATGCTTTTTATTTATTGCCGGATGAATATCAAAAAAAAGCTCAATTGAATATTATTGGTGATGGCTCTAATCTGATTTTTTTAAAAAAACTTTCGAATAACAATCCAAACATAATCTTTCACGGAAAACAGATGCGTGAAAATATGGCTTTATTTTATAAAGCTAGCGACTTTCTAATTGTATCTTTAATTAATGAGCCAATATTTTCAGTAACTGTTCCTGCTAAAACTCAGACTTATATTGCGGCTAAAAAACCTATATTGGCTATTATTAATGGAGACGTGGCAGATATTGTGAATGATAATAACCTTGGTGTTTGTGTAGATCCATCCAATATAGGTCTTATTAATGAGGCTTTTAAAAAGTGTATAGATATGCCTGAGAATGAAAAATCTAAATTTATCATTAATAATACAAAGTTATTGGAAACGATCTTTAATAAAGATATTATTATCAATAAGTTAACTAGCCAATTGGTCAGTTGTAACGATTAAATGATGAAGTATCTAGTAACAGGTTCAACTGGGTTTGTTGGTAGTCGACTACTTGGATTTTTAAACACAATAAAGTGTGATGTTAGATTGCTTTCTAGATCTGAGATCAGCGACCATGAAACAGTTTTATGTAGCTTGGGGAAAGATAGAATACCTGGACACACCCTCGAATCTGTAGACACTGTTTTTCATCTTGCGGGCTTTGCACATGATATGCAAAATTCCAGTAAAGTTGAAGATTTATATCGTGTAATCAACGTTGAAGCCACAGTTGAGCTGGCTAGATTGGCAGTAGAAAGCGGTGTAAAGCGATTTGTATTTGTTAGTAGTATTAAAGCCGGCGGACTGCCACTTTCTGAGTATTGTGCAAGTGAGGGCGATCAGAATGATCCGGAAGGGGTTTATGGAAAAACGAAACGAGAAGCTGAATTGAAGTTGTTAAAAATCGGTAAAGAGTCTGGCATGCACGTATCTATCATTCGCCCCTCATTAGTCTATGGCCCGAATGCCAAAGGTAATTTACAATTAATGCTATCAGGTGTAAAGAAAGGCTGGTTTCCACCTTTGCCTGAAACTGGCAACAAAAGATCAATGATTCACGTAGATGATCTAGTTCTGGCAATTTTGTTAGTTGCTAATGATGATCGTGCCAATGGAGAAATATTTATTGCGACAGACGGCGCCCCACATTCTTCTCGAGAGATTTATAATGCTATGTGTCGTGTGTTAGACAAGAAAATTCCAAAATGGAGCATCCCAAAGTTTTTATTTGATATTGCATCATTGATAAATCCACGTATTAAATATAAACTTAATAAACTGTTAGGTGATGAATGTTATTCTTCTGCTAAATTAGAAGCTCTAGGCTTTAAAGCACAAAAGACATTAAAGGATATGAATGAAACAGATTTTTGACTTGTACAAGGATAAATTATTAAAATATTAGTAACAGGTGGAGCGGGTTATATTGGCTCCCATACTTGCATTGAGCTAATTAAATCTGGCTATGAGGTCGTAGTGGTTGATAATCTGTATAACTCTTCATTGGAGTCGTTAAAGCGTATAGAAAGTCTAGTTGATTGTAATATTCCGTTCCATAAAGTAGATATACGTGACAGAGTGGCATTGACCCAAGTATTTGAGCAATATTCAATTGATGGGGTAATTCACTTTGCAGGGTTGAAGGCTGTAGGTGAGTCAGTTGAGAAGCCTATTGAATATTATGATACTAATGTAGGTGGCACCTTTATTCTAGCTGATGTGATGCGTGAGTTTGACTGTAAGACATTTATCTTTAGCTCTTCTGCTACGGTATATGGTGATCCACATACTGTACCTATCAAGGAAGACTTTCCATTATCAGTAACCAATCCATACGGCCGATCAAAGTTAATGATTGAAGAGTTCTTGCAAGATGTGTTTCTTGCAGATGATAGTTGGCATATAGCACTACTTAGATACTTTAATCCTATTGGTGCACACAAAAGTGGGCTAATTGGCGAAGATCCAAATGAGGTTCCTTATAACCTAATACCGTACATCTCACAAGTAGCAGTTGGAAAATTAGAAAAGCTTAGTGTGTTTGGCGGTGATTACGATACACCTGATGGAACAGGGGTGCGCGATTATATCCACGTGGTAGATTTAGCTAAGGGGCATGTTAAAGCCTTGCAAGCATTAAAAGATAAATCTCAAATGTTAATAGTAAATTTAGGTACGGGTAATGGCTACTCAGTACTTGATATGGTTAAAGCATTCGAAAAGGCATCAGGTAAGGAAGTGAAATATCAAATAGTGGACAGAAGACCTGGCGATATTGCAACGTCCTACGCTGACTCAAGCTACGCAGCCGAAATACTAGACTGGAAAGCGGAGTGCGAGCTTGATGAAATGTGCAAAGATACCTGGCGTTGGCAGAGTATGAATCCAGATGGGTATTTATAACAGTGAAGTATTTTTTTGACTTGATACTAGGAGTTGTAGTTTTTGTTCTATTAGCAGCTCCCATATTATTAATTGTTATTATTATTCGTTTGACATCTAAAGGGTCTATTTTTTACTGGTCAGACCGAGTCGGAAAAAATAATAAAATCTTTAAAATGCCAAAGTTTAGATCAATGTTGCAAGACACTCCTACTGTAGCAACTCAACTGTTAGATAATCCAGACTCTTATTTATCACCTATTGGTGGTTTTTTACGCCGCTCTAGTATAGATGAGCTTCCGCAATTATTTTCAGTATTAAGGGGTGATATGAGCTTCGTAGGGCCGCGACCTGCACTTTATAATCAAGATGACTTAATCACTCTACGCACTGAAAAAGGTGTGGATAAAATATTACCCGGTATTACCGGATGGGCGCAAGTTAATGGCAGGGATGAATTGTCAATTGCTGATAAAGTGGCATTGGATGTAGAATATTTAAACCGCCAATCGTTCTGGTTTGATTTGAAAATATTGTGGATGACCTTCTTGAAGGTTATTAAACGTGATGGCGTGAGTCACTAATAAAGATAATGTTAAATTGGGTTGTCGGTCTTCCAGTAGTCAATTAATAATCAACCAGTTGCTATCATTCCAGCTCTGAAGATATCTCATTGCGCTAGTTTCTGATTTCCAGCCACCTCTAAGCATAATTTTCTCTAGTGGGATATTCTTGTCTAATAGATCAAGTGCACCAGAGTTTAATTACCAGTTTGCTGATGCGGCGGCGTATACCGCCTGGGTTAGTCTTTCACTGCTGTTATCAAGGCTTCTGATTGACTCCTCTGGGTGTCCCGCCTCACTACTGGCGAGATCAAACATGGCGTTCTCAGTTTACTGGATTCGCATCAGCCTGACGGTGCACTCGGCCAGCAGCTTAGAGATGAGCACTCTTTCGATCGAGGATTGCGGGTCAAAGTCAGCGCTGAATTCCGCAATGGTCTGATCAAAGAGTGACTGCTCGTTCGCGTCTAGCCAGCGCCGTGCGGTCAGGCCGTGGGTGAGCGAGTTGCGACTGGAGACGGCCTTGCCCTTGCGGGTCTTTGGGCCGGTGCTGTGTTTATCTTTTTTAGTCATGGCGTTAAGGTTATAATTGCACTACATACCCTATCTTAACTGGATTTATAAAATTATATGCGCCCAAAAAACCCTTTTTTACGAAACGAACTTACCTTTGATAAATGCCCTTATCAACTATAAAATAACTCATTTAAAGGGACTTTGGTAGTGTGCTAGATACATTCATTAATTTGTCGCGGCGTAACAAGAAGCTTGTCATGCTGGGTGTTGATTCTGTGCTGACTGTGTTAGTTCTTCTGGTATCGTTTTCAATACGACTAGAATACCTGTTCCTTCCAGATGGTGACTTGATTTGGGTAGTATTGGGCGCACCTATAATTGCCATTCCTGTCTTTGTTAGCTTTGGCTTGTATCACGCAGTGATTCGTTACATTGGTTTTAAGGCCTTATGGTCCGTTGTCCAGGCGGCAAGTTTGTATGGCTTGCTGTGGGGTGTGATTGGTTTTATGGCTAGGGTTGATGGTATACCACGTTCAGTTGTATTAATTAATTGGCTTTTGGTCATAGTAGTCATAGGCGGCTCTCGGATGACTGCGCGCTGGTTTCTCTCAGAGGCTGATACTAAACAAAATATTACAGAGTGCACTCATGTGGTAATTTATGGCGCTGGCTCAGCAGGCAGGCAGCTGTCGATTGCTTTAAAAGAGGCGGCTGAGTACAAGACGGCGGCTTTTATTGACAACGACCCTGCACTGCTTGGCCAATCTATTCATGGCATTAGAGTTGTTCCAAGGGATGATTTAGAGCGCCTGATTAAGACAAAAAATGTCACCGAAGTGCTTCTGGCGATGCCGTCACTGAGCCGCGCCGAGCGTAATGAAATTATCCATTTTTTGGAGTCTTATGCAGTGCTTGTGCGCTCACTGCCAAGTGTGTCAGAGTTGGCGCAGGGCAAGTTAAGAATTGCTGATTTGCGCGATGTAAGCATTAAAGACTTGCTAGGACGTGATTCTGTTGCTCCAAATAGTGAGTTATTGAGCCTTAACATTACCAATAAAGTGGTCATGGTGACCGGCGCTGGCGGCTCGATTGGCGCTGAGCTGTGCCGGCAGATACTAGCTTTAAAGCCCCAAGTGTTGGTGCTGTTTGATCA
>Ga0115003_10000407_pt1 | contig 38162 bp, 26 predicted proteins | sample ArcticOcean_MG_C_7_FD_88736 | JGI IMG/M metagenome (GOLD analysis project Ga0115003, IMG submission 88736) | Marine microbial communities from western Arctic Ocean - ArcticOcean_MG_CB11_88 | ecosystem: Environmental > Aquatic > Marine > Oceanic | place: Arctic Ocean: Canada Basin | collected...
ACCACCCATTCCTGGACCGACAAACTCGTCGTTGCACATGCTTGAGAATTCCATGACGACACTCCCGTCACTCGAATCTGTAGCCATACCGCTCACGCAGTAGGTGTGCTCTCCGTATGCAGTTGGGCTTAGGGTTTCTGTATCAAAGCCCACGTTGCCATAGAACCATTCCATATTCGTGTCGCATCCACTTGCATCACACATGGTGGTTTCCTGCTGAGAGAGGGGGGTGCCCGCAGCGTCGGTGAGAATTGCTTCGACCGTGTAGTGGCCCGTTGCGCCTTCGTCTTCTGCCGTAGCGCAATCTGAATTGTAATCGTTGACTGCATCCCACTCGATTTCTGTGCCGTCGTCGCAGGTGAACATGTCACCCTCGGACCGGCCTGCGTCTTCGTCTTCGCTGTTTGCACAATCATTGGACCAGTCGTTCACTTGATCCCAACTGATTTCCATCCCATCGGTACACATGAACATCTTGCCGTCTTCATCGAAGGAAAGCATTTCCTCATCTAACTTGACATTCATGTAAATGTTGTCGCCATAGGCGCTCCAGGAACCGCTCATGTCCATTTCATCAGAGCCGTCGTAGCAGTCATCGTAGCCGTTGTTGAGGTCCCATTCGTAGACCCATTGGTCGCCGCTGTCGCATTGCCATTGGTTTTCATACTCATCGTAATCTTCGCCTTCAGCGTCGTCGCCTTCAAAGATACTGAGGATGCTGTCGCTGAGTTCATCTGCCACATCTTCTGCAACTGATTCTGCGAATGATTCGCTGGCTCCACCAATCACTTGACCCATCATGAAGAACATGAGCGGGTTGCCGGGTGGGCAGTTTGTGCATGCTGTGACCGATGTTGTGAGGCCTGCTCCATCACCGAGATCGACAGTAAGGGAGTCGCCCATGGAGAACTCCATTTCATCACCAGTGATGGTGTCCTCAAACGTTCCAGATTCTGTGATCGAGTCTGACAATTCAATGTCAAGTTCACCTGCATCAAGGCCGATGTCTTCGGTTGGGATACCGGTGAGGGAAAAGGAGTAGTCGAGCGCTCCGGTGTAGGTACCGAACACCGTGCCGCAATGGTCGATCACTGACTCGTCGTCGACTTCAGCTTGCATACCCATGTCCATTTCCCACTCTTCCATGCAGTACCAGTTGGTGAAATCATTGGACGACATTTCCACATAGATTGGGCTTGGGGATCCAAGGCGCCATTGTGTGGCCGACTCTGTGATGGCATAGGACATCGAAATTCCGGTGTCGAAATCGATTGGTAGTTGTTCACCGCCACCTTCGAAAAGAGCATCGAGTTCAATGTCGTTTGAAACGGAGACTTCCATCGAGAACGCCATGTCCGCTCCGACAAGGTTGTAGTCTTCATCGAGGTATTCGGTGTAGCCAACGTCTACGGTCAACACTTGTTCGCCGCTTGTCGAAGCGTCAATGTCAAAGGAAGTATCGTCGCTGGAGCCAAAGGATGCAGGTTCCATCCAATCGGTCATCAACACGCCGTCGAACAACACGCCGTGACGAAGGGTAACTTCGTCGGTTCGGCTCCAAACAGTCACGTCTTCGCCAGCCATGTCTTGAATGGTTTGAGGTGAGATGTTTTCGGAGTGGTGCACATACACGTTTGAAGATCCTGTAAGCAATTGGCCGACAACCAAATTGAATCCAGCATCATCTGCAGCGCCCATCACTTCTCCGAGCATTTCAGGCAAGTCAAGACCTGTGAAGTTGGTCAAATCTGAGTCAAGGCTGGTCCAATCGTATTCCACACCATAGTAGAATTCGGAGGCTTCTGTGGGGGTTGCGTTCGCAGTGCCAATCGGCACAAGAGCCGTCAACAAAAGGGCGGTCAGCAGGAAGCTTGGTACGGAGGCACGCATGTTCATAAGTCTCCCTCAAAGTACCACATTATCAACGTATTGGCATCAAGAAAAGGTATTTTGCAACCTTATACGCCGTATTTACCACGCTTGGCCATGGCCCTTCTCAACCTCTGGTCCCTTGGCCATTTTCTCCAATGGGGGATTATCGGACGGGTATTTTCAATCGGCTGGCCGCTCTTTTTCGCCCTATCAATCGGTTGGGAAATTCTTGAATTGTTTCTGCCTTACGAATTTACATCTGAAGAATGGTCAAATAAAATATCTGATGTTTTCGTGAACGCTGCTGGTTTTTATCTTGGACGATTCCACAAAGATGCGAACGAAAAGTAACAACGGTTTCTCCGTAACTTGAATCCCGCAAACATCAAAACCGTTGGTTGGGATGTCTCGCGGTACCTTTATATTTTCACGGCTACAGAAACAATTAGGATTGATCATGGTATCAGCAGCAGCGGCAACAGCCGACAAAAAAGAGCATGGAGTTCATGATGAAATTATGTTCAAAGACATGAAAAAGGAGACCATGAACGGTTTCGTAGGAGTTGCCATCCATTGGCTGGCCGTGCCCGCCGTTTTCCTGTTGACTTTCATATTCTATGCCGGTGGAGGATTTGGTCTCGCAATCGGAATCATCCTTCAAATATTGATAGGGATCATTTGGTTTCTCATGTTCAACAGTTACCTCATTATCAACCCTAATGAAGGTGCAGTACTGCAATTTTTTGGGAAATATGCGGGAACTGTGGACGAGGAGGGGTTCCATTGGCTCCCAAATCCTTTTTTTGAAAAGCGGAAAATATCCCTCAAGATTCGGAATTTTGAATCAGCGAAACTTAAGGTCAACGACGTCAACGCAAATCCGATTGAAATCGCAGCAGTCGTCGTTTGGAAGGTGGTTGATTCAGCAGAAGCCTTGTTCGAAGTGAACAACTACCTTGACTATGTCCAAATTCAAAGCGAAGCCGCACTGCGCGCCATGGCAACCAAATATCCTTACGATGTTATCGAAGAGAAGGACATCGGAGGCATTGCCCTTTCCAGCCACCAAGAATTGATTGCTGATGAGTTGCAGATTTCTGTTGAAGATCGCCTCAAGCGTGCTGGCATCGAGGTTCTCGAAGCGCGAATTAGTCACTTAGCCTACTCTCAAGAAATCGCACAGGCCATGCTCCGCCGCCAACAAGCAAGCGCTGTTGTCGCAGCACGCACTGAGATTGTCAAAGGAGCCGTTGGGATGGTCGAACTTGCTCTTGAGCAACTCAGCCAAAAGAACATCATCGAGCTCGATGAAGATAAGAAAGCCTCCATGGTGAGCAACCTCCTTGTCGTACTCTGCTCCGAAAGTGACACCACCCCTATTGTGAACACTGGATCATTGTAACAGTGAGGTGTTAAGCCGGATGGCTGAGACGACCATGTGTTCAGCGAGCGACTCGACCGAGTTACTTCTCAAAAAAGCGAACACTGAACAACGAGGGATTTGAAATGGATAAGGAAGAACATGAACGTGGTTTCATCGGGAAATGGTTTGGGTTCCAAGGGTGGAGCGCGATGTCTGGGAAGGCTCGAATTTTTACTCAAATCATTTATCGCGTCTTCTTTTTACTTGGTTTGGCTGTTCTTATCATCGGTTACGGAACCGTGACTGGTTCAGACCCAGGTGGCCTACCGATCCTTCTCATGATTGGCGGTTGGTTTCTTCTGTTCCAAGCCATGGTCAATTTCATCTTCGTCGAAGGTTCGCGATAAAACGAACTTCTTCAGAAACCGCATCGATGGGAAACTGAGGTTCAGGCCTTTGGACCTGTCATCTCTTCTGGGCGAACCCAAGCGTCGAATTCATCATTGGTGAGGAAGCCGAGTTCAAGCGCAGATGCTCGAAGCGTCGTTCCTTTCTCATGAGCATTTTTCGCAATCTTTGCTGCTTTGTCATAGCCGATGTGGTTGTTAAGGGCAGTCACTAACATGAGGGAGTTCTCGAGATGGTTTGCGATGTTTTCTTCCACTGGTTCCATGCCTTCAACGCATTTAGAACGGAACGCACGGCATGAATCGCTCAACAGGCGTATTGAATGCAGTAGATTGTGGATCATCATTGGTTTGTAGACGTTCAGTTCGAAACTACCTTGGCTGCCACCAACGGTGATCGCCGTGTGGTTGCCCATCACTTGGCAGCACACCATGGTCAGTGCCTCGGCTTGGGTTGGGTTGACCTTTCCTGGCATGATTGAAGATCCTGGTTCGTTTGCAGGGAGAGCAAGTTCACCGAAGCCACAACGGGGCCCAGATCCAAGCCAACGTACATCGTTGGCGATTTTCATTAAGGAAACTGCAAGGGTGTTGAGGGCGCCTGATGCTGCGACGACGGCGTCGTGAGCTGCAAGTTGTGCGAATTTATTCTCTGCAGTGCAGAAGGTGAGGCCGGTGATGTTAGCGATTTCGTCGGCGACCATTTGAGCAAACAAAGGGTGGGTGTTCAAGCCAGTTCCAACTGCTGTTCCGCCCAAAGCCAGTTCAAACAAGTCATCTAATGCAAAATCAATGCGTCGCAAATCAGCATCGAGTTGTGCAACCCAGCCTGAGACTTCTTGCCCGAGGGTGAGTGGAACTGCGTCCATCAGATGAGTCCTGCCGATTTTGACAATGTCTTTCCAAGCCTTTGCTTTTTCATCCAAAGCATTGCGCAGAGCACGGACGCTTGGTAAGAGGTCGTGAGTGATTGTTTCGGCAGCGGCAATGTGCATGGCTGTAGGGAAGGTGTCGTTCGAGGATTGTGCTCGGTTGACATGATCGTTTGGATGGACTGGCGTTTTTGAACCAAGCACGCCACCAGCCATCTCAATGGCTCGATTTGCGATGACTTCGTTGGCGTTCATATTGGACTGTGTTCCGCTTCCAGTCTGCCAAACGCGCAGTGGGAAGTGATCATCGAGTTTGCCCTCAAGGACCTCCTGAGCGGCCGCTATAATCAAATCGCCAACCTCAGGGTCGAGTTGTTCAAGGGCGACGTTTGTTTTCGCAGCGGCCTGCTTGAGAACACCAAACGCACGGATGACGGCAAGCGGCATGGTGTCGTCGCCGATATCGAAATTGATCAGGGAACGGGCGGTTTGACACCCGTAGTACTTGTCGGCAGGAACTTCAAGTTCGCCCATGGTGTCCGCCTCGATGCGTACATTGGCCATGGTTGAGCGTGGAAGCGGTACTTCTTCACCGTTCGTACGGATTTCCAACTTCGTAAGGGTGATTTAGATCGTTGGCCCGTATGTGACTGGGAATGGCTTAAAATTGGTTTATTTATCGCTTACCCGTATCGGGTAAATAACCATTCATGGCGCATAAATAATAGTTGCTGGTGTTTGGAATAAGTTTACCAGCGCTCAGTCGTCCTTTTCACTCGAATAAACTTCATCACCGATCCCCGTGGTAATCGAACCACATCGCCAGAGACCTCTGTACATGAGCATGGTTTGGAATGGGAGCGCTACTTCACCTGATTGGGAGACGGCGATGATGCCTCCGCGGCCACCCAGTGGCTCGACCATCGCGAGGACATGCTCGCATGCCTCACCAAGGCTTACGCCTTCTGGGCGCAATTGAACGGCCACTTCGTGAGCCGCACAGCTTCGGATGAACGCCTCGCCAACACCGGTGCAGGAAACTGCCACTGTGGGGTCACACCATGTGCCGGCTCCGATGATTGGCGTATCGCCGATGCGACCCACTGGCTTCCCAGTCATACCGCCGGTCGAGGTCGCTGCAGCAAGTTGACCATTTATGTCAAGCGCAACCGCTCCTACAGTGCCCATGCCTTCACGCTCTTCGCCGCTCAGGTCGTGATCTAAAACGGCACCGTCGTCTTCATCTGTCGCTCCAGGGCGAGAATTCAAATCACTCCATTTCTTCCATTGTGCCAGTCGTAAATCAGTTTTGAGCCATGGTTGTGTGGTTTGTTCAAGACCGTGCTTCTTGGCATAGGCGTCTGCTGCCCCGGCGTTCATCATCACTGGCCATCCATCTTTGAGAAGGAGGTTGGCGGCGCGTATCGGATGACGTGTTGCCTCAATATTCACGACTGAACCTGCGGCTTGGTCGCTGCTTCGCATGATGCTAGCGTCCATGTAGATACGTTGGTCTTCAGCCAAGACCGAGCCTCTTCCTGCATTGTAAAGTGGTTCGTCTTCCATGGCTTCGACCGCAAGCGTTACCGCTTCGAGGGCGTCAAGTTCGCCTGATTCAAGGCGAGGACCTAGGTCTGCTAGAATGCGTTCCATGCAGGCAAGCCGTTGTGGATCAAGCGCCGTCATGCCGCGCCAAGGGCCATCGCCGCCAGCACCGCCGTGGAGGGCCAGAATGGCCATTGTCCCACCTCACTCGACCATTGAAACACGAATGATCTTCTGGGGCACCGATGGGCGGTCGCCAGGGAGTTTCTTGCACGCCTCGATGTTTTTGACAATGTCCATGCCTTCAGAAACTTCACCGAAGACAGCGTGGTTTCCGTTCAACCAAGGGGTTGCGATTGTGGTAAGGAAGAATTGGGAGCCGCCGCTGTTCGGTCCTGAGTTGGCCATTGAAAGAACTCCTGGCTTGTCGTGCTTCAAACGAAGCGCAGATGCTTCGCATGGAATCTGCCAGCCTGGTCCACCTGTTCCTGCTCGGCGGGAATTTGGATCTTTTGAGTGAGGGCAACCGCCTTGAATCATGAAGTCTTCAATCACTCGGTGGAAGTGGAGTCCATCGTAGTGGCCCATCTCGACAAGTCGCACAAAATTGGCGACTGTGTCTGGGGCACTTCCGTGGTACAGTTCGATGGTGATGTTTCCTGCGCTGGTTTCCATAAGGGCGTGCATGACTCTACGAGGGCTCGGGGGGTCATGAGCATTCGCACGCTCAGTCTTGCACGAACACCTCAGTTTTGCAACCAAGGACGGAAGTGTTGGTCTGCATATGCTCGAGCATAGTCGGCTGGGTAGCCGGAAGCAACCAATTGTTGCTCATAGGCCAACTGCTCAGCGGTAATGGTCGGGTCTGCCACTGGAAGGGCCGCTGATCCGTACGCCGTTTCTTGCTGAGCAAACGCACTGGATTCACCTGAGCTTCGACCACGGAGCAAAAGCATGGAGAGCAAAGCGACGATCACAATGCCAAGAATGCCGTAGACCACCATTGGGGGCATGCCAAGGATGTTTGAACCGGACTTGACACCTGTCGCATCGGACTGATCTCCTGGCTCGTCAACGCCGTCCGTTTCGCTATCGTCCGTTCCATCACCGGGGAGGGTTGTGTTGCCTTCTGGATTTGTCGTATCGCCGGGAAGGGTTGTGTTGCCTTCTGGATCTGTGGTGTTTTCCACCTCACAGCCATCTGCGCCAACTGTCACGCCAAGAGGCGTGTCTGGGCATGCGTCAGAGGCGTCGTTGACGCCGTCATCATCTACGTCAGTATCGGCTGCAGGGCAGCCATCGCCACCTTCGCCGTTAGCAACGCCGGGAACATCCGGGCATTGATCGCCATCGGTTCCAAGTGGACTGTCTCCATATGAATCACCGTCGGTGTCAAGGGCTTGAGTCACGTCTTGTGGCCAGTAATCGTTGAGGTTCGAAACGCCGTCTTCATCGATGTCAGCGCATCCAAACCGATCGATGGTTGATTCGCCGAAGGTTGTGGGGCAGTCATCAACCATTCCATCTCCCGTGTCGGTGGTGTTGAACCCGTCTCGGTCAACGTCGTTGGCCCAGAGTTCCTCTTCATTTTGGATGAAGAACGAATCACCAATGTGGATGTTGTTTTCTTCATCGCCTTCAACGAGGTCATCGTTCACATCGATTGTGATTTGACAGGCATAGGTGCCACTTGTTGTTTCGTCGGGTGTGGTGTAGAATTCTGAAGCAGCGCCGAAGGTTAGGTTGCCTTGGACTGAAACGGTTACGATTGCCTCTACCATACGGTCCACTTCTGCACCACTTTCATCGATGAGATCGACGTAGATGGTGATGACTGTGTTGTCGGCTGGTCCGCGAAGGCTGATCAATTCCCATGAAACCTGAACTTCTTCGCCCGAGGTGTGATTCAGTGGGCAAACGAGTGAATCGATGCCAACATCTGCAGCAGCAGGGCCTACGGTGTTGATTGAGAGGTTGTAGTACCCAACACCGCTGGCAGCGTCGATGTTGACAGTGTACTCTTTGGTTTGGCCTTCGTAATCTGTGCCAAGTGTTTGGAAAATCATGCCATAGCTCGTGTTGTCGGCAGAAGCCACGAGGTTACCCGCAGCGTCTTGGAGCGTGAGCGTGAACGGCAGGCTGGTGTCGGCATCAAAGGTCAGATCGAAGTTCTCATTGTCGTTGATGCTGAACGTGTAAATATCAGATTCGTCTGTGCCTGAGAAGCAACCTTCGCCACTTTCCGTAGGGTTTTGTCCGATGTTGATGCCGTTGCCGCCAGGAGCGTCTTGTCCAAGATTGATGTCATTTTGCTGGCCGCAATTGAACGAATCGGGGTCGACCCCTTCCGTTTCAATAATGATCGTATAGACGCCAAGAGAGGTCCATGCTTCGACGCTGACATAGAATGTGCCACCAGTGCCAGCGAAGTCGTCCGAATCAATGGTTGTCGCACTTTCATCATTCGAACCTGAAAGGTAACCACGGTCGAACCATTCGCCAGCGCTGTCATGCAGGTAAATATCAGCGTCTTGGTCTGGAGAGTTGACCAAGGTGACGGTCAAGTTGAGTCCAGGTGAAACCGTGAGTTCGAACCAGTCGCTGTCGTCTACATCTTTGTGAACACAGGCTGTGATGGTCATCGAAACATCTTGGCCGAGGAAATAAGCACCATTTGCGTCCGAACCTGCATCACTGCCAGACATTGCGTCGTTCTGAGTGGGGCATGATGTTGCTTTTTGGTCGACCAGTATTTCCTCTACCGGGCTCCCTTCGTTGTCGAATTCACTCTTTTCGTCGATGAGCTCATCCGAATCAACCATGACAATGAGGGTGTAATTTCCACCTTGTGCACTCGCTGGAACGGTGACACTGAACTGAATCATTTGTGATTCATTGATGTCCAGTGACGGGGCGGTTTCATTGCCCAATTCCAAATCAAGGTCAGACAAGGCACCATCGACAGAGAGCCATGCGGTGAGCATGCTTGACGGGGCCAGAAGTGTTCCTGTGTTGTTGATTTCGACTTCAAAGCTGATCGAGGAACCTGCGCTTGCTGTCGCTGGGGCATCGATGCTTTCGATGACCAGGTTTGATTGTGGAGTTGAATAATTCGTCCAGACGTCGAGGGTCCAGTTCACGCCGGTACCTGACATTGACACATTGAGGAAGTAGGTTCCTCCAATTCCATCGTATGTCGTCCCGAGGGTCGTAACAAATCCATCTGAGCCGACGTAATCAACCATGGAGTCCGCGGCATCTGTAAGAAGCAAGGTGAAAAACACGCTTGCGTTGCTGAGGGTGAGTTGTGCTTCAATCGTGTGGTTTGCTGGAACATCAAAAGAGAACACGTCATTGCCATCAGCGCCATCGATGCAACCGGTGTAACTGTCGGTCACATTGGAACCCATGGGCGTGGCGGTGGCTGCGGATTCATTGTTTGGAGCATCTGCACCAAGCCCTGCATCATCTTGGCCGTTCGGGTGAAGGTCGTCACACGACTCCCCAACAAACATCACGCCATCTGAAGCGAGGTTGTTGTTGGTGTCGTTTTGCTCCGTGACGTTGCCGTATCCGTCCGCCCAGATGATCCAATAGTATGTACCATCGGCAAGGTTGTTGGGAAGAGTGACGCTGGTTGTGGTCGTACGGCTCGTGTTCTCGGCAAGGGAGTTCTCAGATTGAGAGAGCTGAATTAAATCATCAAACTGATCGAAGGTTTGGTCGGTTGAAAGAATGAATTGTACTTCAAAGGCGGCGGAAGTGGCGTTGTAGATGTTCTCAACAACATATTCAACGCTTACACTCGCTCCTGCTTGACCGGTCGATGGTTCAGTGATTGAAGTGATCACTAAATCTGGGCGTGGGGGGGTGCTGTTTGTCCATGTGCGAAGCGTGTATTGGCCGTCGCCTGAGTAAGCTCGGACATTGATGTAAAAGGTGCTCGCAACGCCTGAGAAACTCGTGGTACCAGTGCTCACTTTTTCCAACGGGTCGTCGTACTCAGAATAGTCGTAGTCGTATTCATAACCACTTGAGTCCACTAAGTAAAGGTCGAAATCAGCGCCGGCTGGAACAACGAGTTCGACATCCACGTCTTTACCTGCACTGGTTGTCACTGTGTACCAATCGTCCGTGTCGGTCGCATCAACGCAGCCTTGGACGCCTGTTGTTCCCGAGGACGGATCTGTTCCAAGGCTACGGGAGGTGTTTGAATCTGAACCAGCATCGCCGCTTGAACCGCCATCTGATTGAAGATTGGAAGGGCTTGGGCATGCGGCACGGCCACTGGACGTGCCTACCTTGGGGGTGAACGCATCAAGGGTTGAGTACGTGATTGATTTCGGGCTCATCAAGGAGGGGTTAGCAAACGACTCCGCTGGCATTGGCGATTCGATTTTATCGACTTCTTCGGATGAATTGGCGGTAGCGAGTGGCATCATCGGAGCAATCAGGAACAAAAGCGTAAGGCAAAGGGCAGTATAACGTGCGTTCTGCATAAGAAAACGCTCATCATGCTCCGTTATGAAACCTCGGATGGAGTGTCACATTCAGCGATACGGCCCAGAATGGGATTGACTTCAAGCGAAGGCTCGCTCAATGTCGACGGTCAGGTTCTCGAACCGAGCCTGAAGTTCGTCCATTGCGCCGTTGAAGGCTTGCTGTGGAGAAAGACTTCCATCAGTTTCGAACGAGAACACATAGGCATGCTCAACTTCTTCAAGAGTAATGGCGTCTGCAAATTCAAGGTCGCGGTCAGTACCTGGACCAACTTGGTGAAGAGCGGCTTCGAGGTCGATGACATGGTTGATGTCAGTGACAGTCTTGTCCTTTCCAAACAACTTGGCGTTGATATCCTTTCCATCGGTTGTTTTCAATCCAAGCTTGAAGAGAACTTCTGCCTTCTTTGGCTTGTTGAGGGTAGCGATGAGTTGTGGTCGGAATCCAATGGCTCCTGCAGAGGCCCACTTAGCGTGGTCTCGTCCTCGGCCAAGGGTGGCGAAGGCATAGAATTCGAGGAACTGTCCTTTCGACAAGATGGTCAAAGGAATGCGCTTGTGTTCGTCACGAATGTCAAACATTTGGTCGGAGATGGTGGTCAGGTCTCCAGCGTAAACGGTCTTGTAATCTTCGTCTGCGTCTGCGGTTGGTCCGCGAGCGGAAAGAGAGTACAACACTTGGCAAGATGGGCAGCCCTTGGATTCTTCAGCGAGATCGATGCAATTTGGGCATGCGTCTGAGAAGTGGATGCCTTCTTCTGGGAAGGTTGGGACCGGGATCATGGCCAAGCGGTGAGCGATGGTTTCGTCAGGCAACACGTTGACCGATTCGAGAACTTCGCCTTTGTTGTCTTGATTGACACCTTGGGAGAAATCCACGCGGTTGATCGCGAGCTTTGGTACATCTGCGATTAGAGCACGGCGAATTGCGTTCACTTGTGCAGCGTCTGTTTTGGTCAACAGAATGCGAATTGCATTCCCTTGAGGCCAGCCTTCAACAATCTTTGCTTCCATTTTAATCCACCTTTAACATCAGACACGGCGGCCACGGCGGCCACCTTTGCTCTTGGTACCGTCGTGAGCAATTGGCGTCACGTCTTCGATTCGAGTGATGGTCATTCCAGCACGGGTGAGTGCTCGGATGGCGGCTTGTGCGCCAGGACCGGTGTTGTTCGACAAGTTGCCGCCAGGTGCACGGTACTTGATGATGAGTTGAGTGAATTCCTTTTCCTTCAGAGTATCAGCCATCTTTTCTGCAGCACGGGTGGCTGCGAATTGACCGCCACTGTCCTTGGAGGACTTCACCACTTGACCGCCAGAGCAGGTCGTGATGGTTTCAGCACCGGTAAGATCGGTCGCTGTCATGAGGATGTTATTGTAGGAACTGAAGATGTTGATAATTGCACGGCGGGACATCACTCGTCACCTCCGGCGGGTTCAGTGGTTTCGGCTTCAGCAGAAGGTGCTGCGGCTGCAGCTTCCTTCACTTCAGCAGCGAAAGCAGGTGTTGCTTCTGGATCAACTTCTTCGGTTTCAACAGCGTACTCTGCGGAAGAAGCGCGTCCGTCAATTGCCTTGCGGATGTAGTGGTCTTCGTCGTTCAAGTCAGAGGAAATGTGGTATTTGATTTGCTCTTCTTCATCACGGTTGACCGGGTAGGAAGGGATGGTGACCTTTTGGTCCCCGATGCAAATGTGACCGTGGGTCACGAGTTGGCGAGCTTGCTTCATGGTCGTTGCAAGTCCCTTGTAGTAGACCTGTGCTTGGAGTCGGCGGTTGAGGATATCTTCGGTGCCGAGCGAAAGAATGTCGTCAAGCGAAGCATCGGCGGTGATCAATCCCTTGTTGTGAAGGGAGCGGGTCAAATCTTCCATCTCGCGCTTTGAGTGAGCGATGCTGTCATCGGACATACCAATCAAGCGCATAGCCTGACGTCGATGTCGGCGAAGTTGAGACTTGGCCTTCCAGATTTCTCGCATGTTCTTGAGACCGTGATTCTTCTGAATCGCGTGTTCTTCTTCAATACGTTCAGCCTTCCACGGGTGGGAAGGTGTGTCGAACTTCGGGCGTGCAAACTTTGGTTCTCCCATTCATCATCCCTCCAAATCACTTACTTCGCTTCACACCGAGTGTGAGGCCTCCACGACCGTTCGAACGGCCGCGCTGTCCACGGACCTTGTTGCCGCTAGCGTGGCGAACACCACGGTAGCACTTCATGGTACGAAGACGGTCGATATCGTCTTTCAAGGTCAACGTAACTTGTTGACCGGTGAGGTGGAGTTCGTCGCCAGTCTCAATGTCACGTTGACGGTTGAGCATCCAGAGAGGAACTGTTTCTGCGTAGCCTTCGATAGCGAGGCGGAGTGTTTCTTGTTCTTCTGTTGAGAGGTGGCCGGCGAGGGAGAAAGGTGAGAATCCAGTGTTCTTACAGATCTGAACCGCAGTGCGAGGACCGACGCCTTTGACCGAGGTCAATGCCGTTGAGAGGGTCTTTAGACCATCCATATCGGTATCTGCCATACGCAGGATATATGAGAAATCTTCTCCTAAATCTTCTTCCTTGGGTTTTGCCATGTTGGTTCACCTTCAACCTCAACACGTAGTGTCAAGCAAGTTTCCGACCTTCCACCCCTATATCAAGACCGCGACGCGCTCATTGTGATACTGAGAGCGAGATTGTCCGGATTTGATACGTTGAGGGGGGGTCCTGAAGTAAAAATGGCTTATTCGGCGATGCAAATCAGTAACATTTCATCACCTGGCTGCTGAACGAGGAAGGCGTCTCTTCGACCGCTTCTTCGAGCCAACTGGCGATCGATCGCTCCCTGCACTTTGGGTTGCACTTCGGGCGGGAGTGTGGCGCGGACTGTCAAGCTGCGAATGTCATGTTCAAGCAGGACTTCGACCAAACGATCCACGTGTGTAACGGAGAGCGCCATTCGCGCCAAGGCCACAACGCGACCTGTCGCTTGGACGAGCAACCGATCGGCGGGGTCTTCCAAACGGAGCGGGTGGTCGTGATGGATTTGCGGCCGGCGGCCTTCGACGACGCTCCATCCTATTTTTTCAGATTTCGTGACTCGCTTGAGCCAATCCTCTGCCAGTCCGCTTTCAACAAGGGCCGCATCAAGGATGCTGATTCGTTCCCCTCGGCGTGGGGGGCGGTTGACTTGCACTGGGTGGCCTGACCCGTTCACTAAACGGCGACCGCCCGCAACAAGGGTCGGCTCGGTACCAAGCGTAGGTGGAACGCGTACGAAACGACGGGCAACGCCCTCTTCAGCCGCACTGCCAAGCCACAGAGCCAATCGATCGACGCGGCCTCGGCCTCGAGAAGTCCACACCCATGTACGGAGAAGACCTGGCCAAGAAAGATCGACGAATGCCTCAACTTCGAGGCGTTGTTCATGGGTCAGGCGAGGCGATAGGTCGAGCAGTAGGGCAGGTCCGGTGCGCCCTTCTTTCAGGTAAGGGGCCCATCCGGCAAAGACTTCGTCCAGCCTCGGTTCCATTTCATCAAGACCGTGTGTGCGGCTGTTGCGAGGGCGGGCAGGGTCCAAATGCAAGAGCGCAATTTTCGGCAGTTCTTCAAGGCCGAGGCCTTCTTTCAAGGCCGACAGGATACCTGCGCCGTCTCTACCATCCCCGACCACAACACGGGTCGTAAGCATACGTTCGGCGTCGAGTTCATTCCTTTGTGATGCAATCGTGTAGAGGTTCATCGCACTTGCTTGAGCCCGTCGTGGATCGAGTTCAACGCCGATGGCTGGGCGTTGCAAAACCGATGCGTGGGCTGCGAGTTGTATGCCACTACCACAGGCGCAATCCAAAATCATGCCTTCTGGCAGGGCGGCTCTGGCGAGCAATTGTGAACGAATGAGAGCCACTTGCCACGGGGTTGCTAGGGGTTTTCCTTCACTGGCGTGGTAGAACACCATGCCTGCTGGAGCCGTTGAATCAGGTGCTGATTCGTTCAAACCTTCGGCTGAGGCATCGGCGGGGTTGAGGATCTTTGGCATAGCAAGCCCTCATTGGACGGCGACATCAGAACGGGTCATGATGCTTTCAAAGTGAATTCCTGCGTTAGCAAAGGCTTCTGCTGCGCCTTCTTCCCGATCGACGATGCTGATGACACCAATGACTTTGCAGGTTGTATCATTGTGAATTCGCTCAACCGCTTTGATAGCCGAACCGCCTGTTGTTGTGACATCTTCGACAATGACAATGGTCCCGCCTCCTGAGAGAGGGGAGCCTTCAATCCCGGGAGGGTTGTTCGTTTTTCGGCCGCCTCGCCCTTTGGGTTCCTTTCGGACCATGAAGCCGAGTCGGGGGGAGTCAGCGGGTGATGCTGTGACTGCGATAGCGGTGAGGGGGACAGCACCGAGTTCCAACCCTCCGACAAAGTCCGCCCCAAGTGCGTCCATTCGAAGGTTGAAAAGTTCCCCGAGTAAATGGGTCGATTCGGGGTGCATCATCACTGGCTTGGTATCGAAAAACCAGCGCGATGTTCGGCCGCTTGCGAGCGTAAATGCTTCGTCGTTGCCACCATCGATGAAAGCAAGTTCTCGAACAAGCTCGACAAGACGGGGCCATCGGGCGTGGGCTCGAAGGGAGGAGTGGACGGTCATCGTCAAACGGTCGGCACCATCGGAAATGAACTTTCCTTCCGTCGTGGCTGAAGTTTTTCTCATCAAAATGCGGGCGCGCCTCTCATAAACGGTCGGCGGCAAGCACTACAGGAGAACCGTGTCATCTGAACGAGTGCCAGGCCAACCAAGGGGTCACAACCCCCTGTTAGGTGTTGACGTTGCTCGTTTGGAAGCGGAAATGGTCGCCTACCACGAATGGCTCGATGAGCGCGCTGATGAAGCCTACATCATCGCTGAAAAAGCCCGGAATAAAGGCTACGACCACAAAGAGTACGTCGAAATCCCACGGGCTGCTGATCTCGCAGGGCGGACTGAGAAATTACTCATTGAACACCTCGACGGTTACGAAGTTGCAGATGACATTCGCGTAATGTTGGCCGAACACGACCGTGAGACCACCTCAATCATGATGGCGCAATCCGTTGCTCGAGGTTTTCGAGAAAAAGGCTATGACCTTGTCACGGCCATCGATGTGGGTTTGCGCGTCGGTTTGGCGATCCTAACCGAAGCCGTACTGGTCGCTCCCCTCGAAGGTATCAGCGAGGTGCGCCTCCTCAACAATGTTGACGGGTCTCAATTCGTGTCGGTCCACTTCGCTGGCCCGATTCGTGCCGCCGGCGGTACGGCACAAGCTCTTGCTGTCTTGATTGCCGACATGATTCGACGCGAGTTGAACGTTGGCCATTACCAACCGACAGACCCTGAAGTGGAGCGCGTCAAAGAGGAATTTGGATTGTACCGTGGAAACCTGCAATACCGGCCATCCCCTGCTGAAATCGATGAGATTGTCCGCGCCTGCCCTGTCATGATCAACGGCGAATCGACCGAAAAAATCGAATGCGCTGGATACGGTCGTGTTCGTAACATTGACGAACCAAGAATTCGCGGCGGTGTCCTGTTGGTGATTGGAGAAGGACTGTGCCTCAAGGCTCCCAAGATTCAGAAGCACACCGAACGGTTGGACATTCCTGGATGGGACTTTATCACCAAATTTGCTGAGCGTGGAAAGGAAAAGGATTCCGAAGGCACTGGCCCGGTTTTCAAGTCGAGAAAGGTCCCGCAGATTACCAAATTCATGAAAGATATCATCGCTGGAAGACCGGTGTTCGGCGCCCCTCTTGAAGCGGGTGGTTTCCGTCTTCGTTACGGCCGTGCCCGACCCTCGGGCCTCGCTGCTGCCTCGACCAACACAGCCTCGATGTTGGCCATGGACGATTTCATCACCATCGGGACTCAAATGAAAATCGAACGCCCCGGGAAGGCTTGTGCCATCACCCCTTCAGATAACACGGAAGGCCCGTGGGTGGTTCTGAGAGACGGGCGGTTCTTGCGCTTAGATGACGCTCCCAGTTTCGCTCAAATTCGATCAAAGGTCGGCTCGGTCTGGGACAATGGCGAATTGGTCTTGGGCTACGGCGAGTTCATGGAGAACAACAAAAACCTCGTTCCTGCAGGCTATTGCGACGATTGGTGGGCAAGTGATTTGCTCGAAGAATTGCATGATGAAACAACGGTCAAAGATGCGCTCAATATCATGGATATTGAACGCAGCCAAGCGCCAAAAGGCGTTCCCGGCATTCACCCCGAGGACGCCCCCGACCCTGATGCACAATTCCACAACCGCCGGCACTGGCACAATTACCTGCGCCAACTACGCCCGACATGGGCCCAAGCAAAACGCATATCGCAGCGTTACAAAACCTCCTTGCCCCCACCTCACAATCCGTGGTTCCTCGATCTCCCGTTGGAATGGGTACCAAACGTTCTGACTTTATTGGAAGGCGCAGACATCGAAGAACAAGGGACGATGAAATTTGGCAAAATTGTTGCAGAAGAAGGGTTGCAAGCCTACCCCCTTCCAGAGAAAAAGCAACTACGAATTGCCAAGGGCGTAGCGGGTTGGAGCCACGCAGCTATGGATGTGTTGCGCCCCGAAAGCATCGAAGACGTCGAAGTTCACACCATCCCAGGTCCCGACATGAGGCCTTTGCCACCCTTGTTTGGCGGTGAAATACCCGAAGCATGGACTTTGGTTCAGCATGGATTTGCCAAAGGTGCGGCTATGATCCTTGGATTGGCCCACCACCACGATGGTGATGATTTGATCCTCACCTCTGGCTGGCCTGCTGTCTTGGAAGGGTTTGGGTACAGTTTTGAGGGTGAAAAACCACTTCGGATTGTCGATGCAAAGGCCCGTTTCCTAGCCCGCATCGAAGAATTGCGCGATGCCCACGTCACCTTGGTGGCTGAACGGCAACGCCAGGCTGAGCTCAAAAGCGCCAGAGCAACGGTGCGAATTGCGGCGGAAACCGACGCAAGACAACGTGGATTGGGTATTACTGAAACCGACCAAGTCGGGCGCGAAGCTGCCAAGGAAGTTCCCGACCCGGGTCCCGATAATCCTGAGCGTTACCTTGCCGCTCAAATCAATGAAGACGATCACGACGTCGATGGAATCATGATTCAGGTCCGAAAAATTTCGGAGTTACGCTGGGAGCATTCCGCCCCCGTCCGAATCGGATGTCGAATGGGTCGCCCTGAGAAGGCTGCACCTCGAATCATGAACCCGATGACCCATGCATTGTTCCCCATCGATTTGACCGGCGGAAATCAACGCTTGATGTCCATTGCCGTGCAGAAGCAAACCATTCGCGTTCAGATGGGGCGGCGTATTTGCTCAAAATGTGGAAAAGAATCGCCATTTGTCATTTGCCACCACCGATTGTTGGATGACAACGGTCAAGAACGTGTTGGAGTCAATTGCAGAGGACGGACTGCAATGCGTGAGAATGAGAACAGTAAGCGACGAAGGCGCGGTGAAATCCAATCGGTTCGACTCGACACCATTCTTGAAGATGCACGCATCCGTTTGGGCCTCGATCGCATTCCTCGTGCGGTGAAATGCATGAAGAAACTCGCCTCGAAAGATCAAACACCTGAAGCGATTGAAAAGGGCCTCTTGAGGGCAAAATTCGAACTTCCGGTGTTCAGGGATGGCACCGTTCGCTACGACATGAGCGATGTCCCCGTCACCCACTTCACGCCTCGAGAAATCGGTGTAAGTTGGCAGACAATCAAATCCCTCGGCTACACTCACGACTTCGAAGGAGCCCCTTTGGAAAACGAAGAACAGATGTTGGAACTCTTCCCGCAAGACTTCATCGTCGCCAAAAATGCTGGGGATTTCTTCGTCCGCACTGCGAAATTCATCGATGACCTCTTGGTCAGATTTTACGGCATGGAACCGTACTACAATGTCAACACTCCAGATGATTTGGTCGGCCACCTCATCTGTGCTCTCGCCCCTCACACATCTGGCGGAGTGCTGAGCAGGATCATCGGTTGGGCGGATTGCTCTGGTGGCTATGCTCACCCGTTGTTCCATGCAGCAAAGCGACGGAATTGCGACGGTGATGAAGATGCGATCATGCTCCTGATGGACGGGTTGCTTAACTTCAGCAGAGAAATTCTACCTGCAAATCGCGGTGGTTTGATGGACGCTCCACTGGTGTTGACCACTCGATTGAACCCCACTGAAGTGGATAAGGAAGCCCTCAATGTCGATTCTGGTTGGTTCTACGAACGCGACTTCTACGAAACCACATTGAGTCAACCACATCCAAAGACCATTTCTGAGCGAATGGATTTCGTTGAGCGCCGACTTGGAAGCATCGCTGCGGTTCGAGGCTACGGATACACCCACGATTGCAAAGCAATCGACTCGGGACCTGCTCTCTCTGCTTACAAGACCCTCGACACGATGATTGACAAGATGAACGGACAATTAGATCTCGGGCATCGTTTGCGTGGCGTCGATGTGCGGACCGTCGCTTCAAGCGTGGTTCGTTCTCACTTTTTACCAGATTTGCGTGGCAACATGAATGCATATGCGCGACAGAAAATTCGCTGCCTCAAGTGCGCTCATTCCTACCGCCGGATGCCCATCGCTGGTGAATGCATCCAGCCAAAGAAAGCCTCAGGCCAAGGGCTTGCCAGCGTTGGCGTGACCAAAACCGAGGGGGGATTGTGTGGAGGAAACCTCGCCCTGACCGTCTCGGAAGGTGCGGTTCGAAAATACATCAAGGTGACGAAGCACGTTATGGCGACCTATGGCGTGGACAATTACACCAAGCAAAACGTCGAATGGTTAGCTGACAGCGTCGACTCATTGTTCAACAACGATCGGGCAAAGCAACTTTCGTTGAGTGACTTCTTGTGATCAAGCAAGCGGTGATGGTGCCGAAGCGTTCACTGCTTCTGAGACTCCCTGTGCGTATCGAGCAAAGTTCTCGTTGAACATAGCTGCAAGTTTGTCTGCTGTTGTGTCAAAGTCATCCTTATTCGCCCAGGTGCTGCGCGGTTGGAGCACTTCGGATGGCACGTTTGGACACTCCACTGGAACTTCGAAACCGAATCGGTGATCTTTGACGAATTCGACATCTTCCAAATCCCCATCCAATGCTGCGTTGAGCATGGCGCGTGTATGACGGATTTTCATTCGGTTGCCGACGCCGTATGCGCCGCCAGACCAGCCGGTGTTGATGAGCCAAGCCTTTGCCCCGTGCTCAGCCATCTTGGTGGAAAGCAGACCAGCATAGACGCCGGGGTGCATGGGCATGAAAGGTTCCCCAAAGCAAGCTGAAAAAGTCGCTTGCGGTTCTTTGACGCCGATTTCGGTGCCGGCAACCTTAGCGGTGTAGCCTGAGATGAAATGGTATGCTGCTTGAGCGGGGGTAAGTCGCGAAATCGGAGGGAGGACGCCAAATGCATCACAGGTCAAGAAAATCACGTTTTGTGGATGACCGCCTTTCGAATCATGGGTACGGTTTTCGATGAATTCAATTGGATAGGAGCCACGGGTGTTCTGAGTTTTTCTAGTGTCGTGGAAGTCTGGCACGCCATCTTCATCCATGACAATGTTCTCGAGGATGGTTCCGAACTTTCGGGTTGTACCGAAGATTGCCGGTTCGTCTTCTTCAGACAAATCGATGAGTTTTGCATAGCAGCCGCCTTCAAAGTTGAACACGCCATTTGCGCCCCATCCGTGCTCGTCGTCGCCGATAAGGGCCCGCTTTGGATCTGCGGAAAGAGTGGTTTTTCCAGTGCCAGACAGGCCGAAGAAAATGGCTGTGTTCTCGCCGGTGGTGTTGGCTGAGCAATGCATTGGGAGGATGCCTTTCTTTGGAAGAATAAGGTTCATCACTGAGAAAATCGACTTCTTGATTTCTCCAGCGTAGCGGGTTCCGCCAATGATCACTTCCTTTGCAGCATAGTTGACGATGACAAAGCATTGAGAATTCAATCCGTCTTCTGGGCTCGCTTCGAAATGAGGAGCGTGGAGAACGGTAAATTCAGGGGTGTGATGTTCGAGTTGTTCTGTGCTCGGGCGGATGAACATGTTGCGGGCAAAGGCGTTATGCCAAGCGTTGTGGTTGATCACACGGATCGGCAATGCTTCGCTAAAATCAGCACCGCAGTACAAATCTTGGACGAACAATGAATCCTGAGCAGAGAGGTATTCAACAACTTTAGCGCGCATTCGAACAAAGGTTTCAGCATCGGTTGAAATGTTGACATCGCCCCAGTTGATGTCTTCGGTCGTCGAAGGTTCGTCGACGATGAACTTGTCATTTGGTGACCGCCCGGTTCGTTCACCGGTCTCGGTGACAAGGGCTTTGTCAGCGCTGTACACGCCTTCACCACGAGCAACTGCGAGTTCGATCAGCGTAAGGGCATCGTGGTTCCAGTACACATCACCAGCAGGGGTGATTCCATACGAAGAAAGGTTCCCTGTTGGGGTCCCGTGGGCTTCGGCCATGCCAATGCCTAAAACGGGCCCTCTACAACCCTTGCGGCTGGAACGCCTATCAATCGTCGACAATGGGGGGGCGGTGATTGCGTCGGAGCCCTCCGATTAGAGGTTGGGGTGCGGAGGGTGTGGGGCAAATCGCACTGCGGTTGCCAGAATGGCGAGAAAGCATTCAAGGGAGCAAGAGGAGCGGGGGTCATGGCTGAAGTTCCAGGGGATGAATCAACCCCCCCTCCGTCCCGCGACGAGGTGTTGCGGAAACGAGATTTTCAGCGTCCAAAGGGCATCGCTCTCGATTCCTTCATGGTCACTCAAGAGGAACCCGATGAGCCATTAGCTCCTGTTGAATCTGCTGTCAAAGAACACGACATCGATGAAGCGGTTGGTGAAATTGTTTCAATTTTCTCATCTGGCGACGATGTGAGCAATGCGCCCGGCGCCATACAGCGTGATGGAACCGTGCATCGGGTTCCTGAAATGGACACCGTCGAAGATCTCGCCGTGCACGGTGAGCGCCGATTGAGCCTTGGTTTACTCGTGGCCATGGTTTTGGTTTGGTCCGCTATTGGCGCTCTTGTTGGCACGGTTCTGACCCCTGTTCTGAGCGGTCTCGGTCTGTTTTTCATGGGCCTGGTTGGCCTGTACTTCGGTGAACGATGGATCCCGAAAACATCCATGCGTTTACTCGGCGTTACTTGGGTCATCATCTCGATGAAATTATTCTACGGCCTTGTGCTGGATTCGTGGCACTGGGGCTGGTTTGATGCATCCCCCATTGGTGCAAATGAAACACTTGGAGTCGCTCTGCTTGCTGTTGTTGGAGGCAACATCATGCTTGCTCAGCGGCATAACGAAGATGCAATCGCTGCACAAGCAACGTTGATCCTCCTCATCGTTGGAAGCGCTGCTGGCGCTCTTTACGGCGAGATTGGTGTGGCCATTATGATTGGAACTGGGACACTGCTCATGCATAGCCTGGCGTTCATGAGAAGGTCGGGGAACCTCGCAAGCCTCGGTATTGCCTCATCTTACCTTTGGGTGGGTATCCACGCTCTTTCCAATGATTGGATGATATTTGGCGTCCAGGTGGTGCCGTTCGAAGACGATTTGCTCTTGTTCCTCCTCATGGCTGGTGTGACGGCCACAAACGCTGTTGTCGCCGCTCAGTTCGTTCGTGAAGAAAATTGGTTCTCAAGCGCTCTGCAAGCACTCGGCCTTGGCAAGCCTGCATTATGGTCGGTATCAGTTGGCCTTGGGATGATTGGAGCATTGTTGGCGATTGCAGCCCACCGCCTTGAGACCGGTTATGCTCTTGCTCAGTTGCTGCTCTTGGTTTCAGCATTCAGTGCGTCTTATCTTGTCGTTCGTGGCGTTCACATCAAAAATCTCGCACCGTTCATCCTCTATCCTGCTCCCTTCATGCTCGCTGGATTAGCCCTCTTGTCCTCGGGTGCGTTCGATGTGTCGTTGCCCGGCGGAATGAGTGGCTACAGCCTCTATGCTGCCATCACCGCCGCCCTCACTTCAGCCGCATTGTTGCGAAACCAAACCTCAGTTTCAGACCACGTCCTTTGGATGGGTGGCGGTATCATCGTCCTCTTGCTCACCCTGTTGATTCCTGCTGGTGAAAGTAAGGATACCGCTCGGTTACTGCTTGTCTCCCAAGGCCTCGTCTGGATCGGTCTGTCTTGGCTTGCCGTGAAACGCGATTCCCCTTCAATCGCTGGAACAGCCGTGCTTGGGCCGTGGGTATGGCTGGTTTTATTCGCAACCAATGCTGAAGCAAGACTCATCTCGATGGATTTGATACCAATCGCTTTGGATGAAATCGACCTTGCGGTCTGGATGGGGGTCTTGGTCGTTCAGCAAATCACCGTCAACGTTCACCATGGAGAAACAGGGTTGAACCTTGCAGCCAGACTTACCGGTGCCTCTGAACTCGGGGCGAGGTTCCGTGATTCAGGTATGGCGAAACTGTGGAATTTAAGTTTCGTATTCTCAGTTATTGTCGTTTGGGCTGTCGCTCGACCGGGAGGGTTGCCCATGCCAGGATTGCTTGTGGTGATGGGCATGTTGCTCATCGGTCATGCATTGATGGTGTGGCGCGGAAAGCACCTTGGAAAGCCTCGCAGTCTGATGACCGTCTGGGGTGTTTTTGCTCTTGTTCTTGTTTGGCAATACGGTCAATCGGCCTTCTGGGCTATGATTATGGTGGCTGCGTGCAGACTGATGTTGCTGGCTGCTGACCGGCGGAAGAGCGAGGGTGCGTCCCTTGCAGATCTCGAATTGACCGAGGCTTTGCCGGGACGTTTGTTGACCTTAATGCTCGGGTTTATCTCAGCATTTTACATCGTCATTAGCCTCGAACCAATCGCCAATGTCGGGTTGACGGGGAGCGACAAAATGCTGTCGTCAGAGATGAACCTGCTCGTTCTCTGCGGTGTTGGCCTTGTCGCCCTCACCTTCTATCTGGCTCGTGCTGCCACCTTGGAGAAGCTCTTGCCGCCTGCCTTTGCAGCGCTCGGCCTCATCGTCACAATGGCTTTGGCTGGAAGCACTTTGAGTATGTCGTTCGTCATCCTCGCAGCGATTCTGGCCTTCGTATCCTCCGGAATGTACCTCGCCGTCCAAGGCGAATTCCGTTCAGGATTGCGCGCCCTCGCCCGTCGAGAAGATCGTATGGAACGGATTCAAGAGAAACGGCAGCGCATGCAAGCCTTCATCACAGCCTCGGCACAAGGCGGCGACAACGTCGCATTGGATCTGTTGGAACGGTCCAATGCTGGACTCGATGTTTCTGGTGAAGTCGTGCAGTTGACGCAAGCGACACAGGCCCCTACGGCTGAGGCTGCAAACCCGAGCCAGCCATCACTGCGAATGATTGACACAGAACTTCTGGCCCTTGCTGAGAAACAACGCAAGCGATCGAAGAAGCAAGGGACTTCTGGGGAATTCGACCTTGAAGTCGGCGATATTCATCACCAGCCCACCATCGCCTTGATGTTCCTCATCACCACTATTCTCGCCACAACATTCCTCTCGTTCGTTACTGGTAACACGCTGATGAGCTTGGCCTTTGGCGTGCTGGTCTCCCTCCTCTTTGTCGGTGCTGCCCGTTTGCGGGCAAACGAAATCGGATTGCGCTTGCCAGATGTGATGGGTATTGAAGCCCCGATTGCCGTAGCCATGGCTGGTTTGGTCTTGGTCCACGTTGCAGGTCGAGCGGGTAATTCTGTCGTGGTGCTCGAGGACACCGTTCACCTGCTTGTCCTTGTGGCAGGATTGGTGATGCTCGCGGGGCTTGGCCTCATCGGTCGCAACGATCTTGGTTTGAGGCTGCCAAATGCCCTCGAAGGCATTGTTTTCCTCGCCATGCTGGACCGCATCATTTGCTTGTTGATCGGCGGCGAAGTTCCGCTTCCATTCAACGTCGATCCTTTCACTTCGTTCGGAATCACCTCCTCAGTTCCTTTGCTTGGAATTGAAACCGTACTCATCGGGGCAGTGCTCGGGTTTGATTGGGTCGAAGGAAAAAGGATTTCGCGAGGTATGCAAGATCACCGTGGGGCCGCAGGCCGCTCCGCATGGTTGCTTTCAGTCGCCGTCCTCTCCATCGGATTTGCAGGTGTTCTCGCTTTGATTTGCACCGCACGCCGAAGTGTTTGGTGGCAGCAACCTGCGCCTGTGCTCGTGGCGTGGGTTACGCTTCCTTTGGTGATTCAAGGAATCATGGCCTGGGGGCCCAGCATCATTGGCGCCCCTGCGATTCCAATGTTCCTCGTCGCTTCCATAATGGCGTGCATCACGGTCGTGTTTGTTGCTTGGACCGTCATGAACCGTCATGGATTGTGGCTGCCTTCGGGCTTGTGGGCGTTGCACCTCTTGCTGTTCCTGGGCTGCTTTGGATTCCCGAGTTTAGTCTACGCAGTGGTCTTCATCCTCATCGCTTCGGCCGTCTCTTGGGTCAGCGGCATTCTCACCCTGCGAAAGGGATGGCGCGTTGTTGGAGCACTCGATTTGGTGCTTGGATGGATCATTGCAGGCATCGTCTTGATCAACGGTTCATCCGTTGGTGGTTTGCTTTCGATATTACTCGCATCTGCGGCACTCTTAGGCGTCGTGACATGGCTCACTCAAACCTTTGAAGGTGAAATGGCGACCGAGTAAACTGAACCGCTTGGCAAACCTTAGCAGTCTTGATACAACCACGACCTTCATTGGCACATTGCCGATGTAAGAAGCGATGTTATCTCTTCCAGAACGACGCCCATATCAGAAGAATCAATGGCTGGTGAAAGCCTTAGTGAAATGCTGATCTTCGCTTGTGTCCCGCTGTTTCGCACACCGAGTGAAGCCGGGGAACCATCCAAGGTAAAGGAAATCAGCATGAGGTTCGGTTCGCCTTCCAAGCCGTGCCGGTCCCAAGAATCAACGGTGCCTTGTTGGCTGAAAAAATTCTGCGCAATGGTTTCAACTTCATCGGCGAGCGTGTTTGTGCCTGTCCAAAGAGAACGGTCGACGTCCTTCACCGACCGGCGTTGTTTCCATCCGCGCCTCATGTGGTGGTCCTTCTTGCCGACCGAGAACGCAAGAAGGTAACACACGAGCGTTGCAGCCCCATCGCCGACAAGCGCCCATGCATCAGCGCGATGGGGGTGGGGGGTGGCCATGACGAGGTGCCCTGAGTCTTCGACGCCCAAGCAGCATGGTGCAGCTTTGGAGGTGAGGAGGGTGTGTTCGAGGGCTTTGGAAAGCCAACGGTCGCCAACCGCTGTTTCGATCACGGTTACCTCGGCAGGGAGGCGATGCGCTGTCGAGAGCAGGGACAAATCGGATTCGATGCTCGCCGCAAGGTGCCAAGGGCGGTTGCTTTGGTGTGCTGCAGCGCTCAGAATGGCGTCGCCAAGAGCGTCGCCATCGACCACCATGAAGCCCTGCTCTGTCGCTTGTATCACCAAGCACCGATCGCCATCACCGTCAAGCGCGGCACCAACAATCGTGCCCGCAGGGGCTTGGCGGAGGTTTTGCAGCAACCGATGCGAGGAGGAAGCGGCTTCTTTGAAGGTCCATGTTTGCGTTGGAGAGAAATCTCCTGCACCACAGTTTAAGTTCAACGCCTCTGCTTCAGCACTCACTTCAACGGTGTGAATACCGCGCTCTGAAAGCCACGCTGCAAGCCACGTGTGAGCGGCTCCCTTCGAACAATCGAGAACGAATGGGTTGGCAAGGTGTGAGGCATCAAAACCTTGAGCGCCCACGAGGGTTTGGAAGTGTCCAAAGCGTTCTGTAAGCCACAGGGGGTGAGACGCTGAAGCGCCCATTGAGGCAATGTATGGTTCGCTGGCTTGGCTGAGTTCCTCTGCTTCAATCTCGTCGATTTCTCGCTCTTCAGATGCGAGAGCGTCGGCGACTGCTGAGACATGATCTTCAAAATGCGGGGTGGACTTGAAACCACGTGCATCGAACACCTTCAGCCCTGAATCGGAAACAGGATTGTGGCTTGCTGTAATCATGCAACCAAGCCGTGCGTTGTGGTGGAGCAGTGCTCGGTGCAAGGCTGGCGTTGCACACAGGCCAACATGAATCACGGAACATCCCACTAAGCGAAGGCCGAGCGTCAGTGCTGCCGTGAGTTTGAGGTTGTTTGGTCGCTCGTCCCAACCGATCACCACGTTCATTCCTGAACCAGAGAGTGTGTCCATGGTGCGGCCAAGGGCCTCACCGACCACCCGCATCAATGCAGGGCAAATCACTCGCTGTTCATGGAGAGCGAGAATGGCTTGGGCCTCATCTGGATTTGTTTCGACAACCCGTCCACGAATTCCATCGGTACCAAACAGACGACGAATCATTTCGTTTCACCTGTGGGTTGAATGTTCAGGATGGAGCCCCGTCACTGTCACGTTCGGCCATACGGCGCTCTGTGGCCCAAGAACGGTTCCTGGATTGGTAACGCTGTTGCATCCAAGCTGGCACCCTTCGCCGAGCACCGCGCCGAATTTGCGCAGACCGCTGGCGAGGCGCGAACCATCGAGGCGGAGATGAACTTCACCGCCATCGTTGCGGAGGTTGCTGAGTTTGGTTCCGGCTCCAAGGTTGACATCCCTGCCGAGGATTGAATCCCCGACGTAATTGAAGTGAGGTGCTTTTGCCCCCGGAAGGAGAATTGAATGCTTTACTTCCGTGTTATGGCCGACAACCGCACCAGCACAGATCCAAGAAAAAGGCCGGACATAAGCGCCATGGCGCACTTCTGCATCCGCTTCGACAAGGCAAGGTCCGATGAAATGCGCCGAAGGTTCCAGTTTCGCTGATGCGTGGACGACAACAGGCCCCTGTGATTCGTCGATTGTTGCCCCACTGTCTACAGGGTCTTGTGTTGCTTGTGAGAAGTCATTGATGGCCTGTAAAAGCTGTGCCTTGAGTCCATGAGCAGAGGTTGGGTCGAGGATGGCCCATGCCGGTGTTGCAGGGTCGAATTGTGGTACAGCGCCTGTTGGTGGTGTTGAAAAAAGGGATGGAAACAGTGCGTCCGGGCGAACCCAATTTGGCCAATCCATACATGGGCCATGAACCCCGTTCGCATGAATGTAGCGCTGCACTCACGCCGCAATGTGGTACATTCGCTTCCCTGTGGAATGATCGAGTGTGAACGCAATGAAATCGGAAAGGTAACGCGGGATGAAGAACCCCACCTTGCGCGCGGTAAGTCCATGGTTCCTCATGCGTCGTTCATTTGACAGGTGGTGGACGATGTCAGCAGCCGAACAACTCGGTTGCGTGGCAACGTATTCCACAATTTCATTCTTCAGTCGTGCAAGCCGTGCTTCTTTTTGCGTCCCGTTTCCCTTCATCTTTCTCATAATATACATCGTTCTCAGCGTATATCAAATGTTGATGGGTGGTCCGTGGGCGCCCGTGTTTCAGAGGATTTTTAGGACCGTGTTCCACTTCATAGACGACCCTCTGCGGAACATATCTTGGTGGAATTGGCGTTGTGGTAAGTGCGCTGTTCGAGCAAGACGACCCCTGTTATCGTAGCAGCCATGTCGGATGTGAATCGGAACCATCACTTGGCCAATGACAACTTCGGGTGCGGTCACGGGCGGGGCTTCGCGTTCAATGTTCTCATTTTCTCCATCCCACACGATTTCGGCATGGGTCGGGGCCATGATTGGTTCAAATTCAAAATGTAGCGCACCCTCTGCTGGTTTAACCGGTTTCCAGGTCCCTAAACGGTCGTTGTCCAGCCACGTGATCATTGCTTTCATTTGCTCCACTGTCGCCATCGTCATGTGGGTTTTTTCCCACCAGCCATGGGTTCGAGCGACTGTGATGTGATGGACGCCCGGGTATGTGTCACGGGAATCAAGGCCATCGGCGTAGGTTCGGCAAAGGTCGGTTAAACGAACCGTGAAGATCGGCAAAGGCCCCATTCGGATGTCTTGCAGCCGGTATGGGTTGGCAAGTTCTCCGAGCAAGAGAAACGGGCGGCGTTCGCTCATTGGTGGAGCGTCATGAGCGGCTAGAAGTTCGTCTACGGTTCCCTCTGGGCTGGTGAAAGCGGAGCAGTAGGCTTGCAGGTCTGCTCCTGACAAAGGCCCCGCGGGCGCATCAGCAGGGGGTGTCAGATCACACAATGCAGAGGACGAATAGAACAACGGGTGTTCTGGTAGGGCGACTGGAGAATTGGATGGCGCATAGGGCCAAAGTCGAGGAGAACTGTCGCGCATGATGTCGCCTAAAGCCCGGGCTGTATCAATTCAACGCTCATGCTTGGAAGGTCGACTCTTGGAGGCATTGTGGGCAGGTGACTTTGATTGGACGGATCGATGGGATTCCAAGGGTCACACCACAGGATGGGCAAAGGATTGCTTGTTCGACACTTTTTCGGCGCTCGGCGGCTTGACTTGACGGATCATAAGCAAACCGGAAACTCCTCTTTTCAGCGGCGTTTTGAGCTGTTGGGGGGTCTGGCGTGTTCTTGCTCGAAGGCGCAAAAGTCGAGGGGTCGGCGCTGGAAGCGGGCTGGTTTGATCCGAGGTGCTGTTCGATCCATTCGCTTGTGACGCCGTATTGCTTTGAAACCTTATCAATTTCAAGGATTCTGTCATACCCACTCAGGCGAGCAAGGGTCTGAAAAACGACAGCGGGTACATCAGTCATGGTGAATGGTGAATTGCCATCATTCTTCACTCTTCACTTATATTGTGTCGGGGGTTTGCCGGTATCCGGAACCACCAATCTTAGATGTGGAAGTTCTCATGTCGCCGAAAGCCTTGAAAGAGAAGCGCGTCCGCCCCGGAACCAACAGAGGGACCTCAATGCCTCAACTCAAGCCCCGAAAACTGACGCGAGACGTCATGGCCAGAATGTCACCAAAGCAACGCGCAGAGACCGCACGGACGATCTCATGTGGAGAGACCATGCTTGAGGCACACTGGGTGTGGCACGATGCTTCGATGACCGATGTCATCGACGACCTAACCGCAAACAACTGGGACCACGTGTTTGTCATCGATCAAGAAGGCGCGCCTGAAGGTCGCATCCATGCAGTTGATGTTTTGAAAATCATTGCCAGGAAAAAGGTCAACCGTGACATCGCTTGGATGCATGGCATCCCTGCACGTCAGTTGGTCAACCTTCCACCAATCACCGTCACACAGACCACGCCCTTGCTCAAAGCAGGAGCGTTGATGCTGACTCACGATCTCAACCAGATTGGTGTTGTCAACAAGGAAGGCGCTCTGGTGGGCGTTGTTGGACACAACACGATGGCTCGGCACATGCCGAAGTTCATCCTGTGATCAAATGCCCCAATACCGCTCGGCTTGGGCCTGCTTGGCCTGAAGAGAGCGAACGATGGTCATGGTCATCCAAAGGACAACAACCCAAATCAATGGGTTTGTCAAATCCTCTAAGACCTTCTGAACGCTGAATTCATAAGCCGTACCGCCAAGCACATCTGTGGCGATTTCAAGTGCCTTATCGACAAAGGAATAAACGACCATTCCAAAGATACCGAGCACGATCAGTCGACCAGAAAAGGAACCGCGCTTGAGTCGAAGAAGCATGAATCCAGCCGTCGAGGTGAGGAAAGCAATCACAATCCAAGCCAGTGCTTTGTGAACCGCTTCAAGCCAGACGACAGATTGAGAGAAATCATCAGCAAGAGCGGTGTACTCTCTCCAGCCTTCTGCTACTGCAAAGATGGCACTGAACAGGGTAGCAGTCCACAAAAGCGATGAAAACATTGCAGCGTCTGCGTTCTCTCGCATCTCTTGAATGACTTTGTTTACCGTGGTTTCGATACCGGCACCCTTGCTCAGAATGTAGAGCCCTGTCACCATCGGCAAGCCACCGATCAGAAGGCCGCCTATTTCGTTCGGCAGCATGATTCCAAGCCCGAACACAGCAAGTACGAGCCCGAACGGAATCATAATTTTCGCTCGCCATTTTGGATCTTCTAGGGCTTTGACGATGTAGTAGTAGGTCCCTTCAATGCCCTTCGATTGCTTGACAATGATCTTTTGCACGTGGTCGATTCGCACCTGAGATTGGATGATTGGAAGCACGGATTCGTCTTCTGCTCCATCGGTAACAAGGATGGCCTTATCGGGTTGGAATTGGGCCACGACCTCTTCGAGTTGTGCTGCAACAGCACGGTCAGAGCGGAGACCGACTTTTTCGTCACCGGTAAGAATGGCGATTTCAACTTCATCTTCATCTGATTTCTCTCCGAGGATCTTGTCGTGTTGTGACAGAGCGCCAAGCATGGCGTTCGTGTCGCTTTCTTCTGGATCGGCAATACCGAGTTTCAGCGCCGCTGTGAGCACTTGACGCCGTCCAATGACGGGACCTCGAATCGCTGTTTTGATCCCAAGATCGTTGTCTCGGTCAACTGTCAAAACGAGTGTTCGTACCATTAAAAATCCCCGGTGGTCATGTTGACCTAAGTGTTCACCCAATTCAAATGCTTCGCGCGAAACCCCGAACATCAAGGCGTTCGCTGAAGGTTATTCTTGAGGCGGTGGTGGTTCCTGTTCTGGTTGGGCCGCTGGCGTTGGTTGTGCAACGGGTTGTGTGCTTTGGGTTCGAGCCTTCCAACGCTGAGTGGCCCGTATGTACTTGAGAGGGTGGTCGAGCCAGGGCTGGTCGCACAATCGGTCGTCGCCCGGCAAAACTGGACAATTGTGGTTGATTTTCAATTTACCACAGCTCGAAGGAGTGTAGCCATGCTGGTAAACGTGGTCAACTTGGTAGCCCGTGGTGCTCTCGCTGAAATCTGGTGCGCTGCGGAAAAAGTTCACACACGATTCTTTTGGAAGGGCGAGCACAGCGGACATCGAGGCCAAAAACAGACGGCCGAAGTGGTTGAGGTTGACCCCCATTGCAAGGTCTGAGGCCGCCTTTCGCATGCATGGAGGCCAATCTGATTCGTCCGCCCCAACCAGCGCGATGGCTTCACTTGCTTGATTTGACATCAGGTTGCGGACCATGCCGACTGGTTCTGCCAATCGGATGGCCAAGTCGGTGGTGATTTCTGCCATCTTCTCCAAAGCATCTTGTTCAACACCTCGTTTGATGCGTTCACGAAGCAAACGAGCGAGTTTTGCTGAAGATCCGTAGGTTGGTTCGTCGAACAGCGTCACCCATCCTTTGTTGACATCGCAATTGGGCAATCGCCATCGTGCTCCAGTAATTTTAGGGCAAATCTCGATGAAGTCACTGAGCCCAACATTCCACACCGGGCCCGATTGAGATTGGCGCATGGACCGCATGTCACCGGTGCCAGAGCCGATGCTCATGGCCGCTTGCATACCGCCTTTGCCTTCCTTGCGCTCGAGTTCGCTGATGTAACTGCGGGCGATGTCTTCGATGTTTTTTGTGTCCTTGATCAGAATTTGTTCAGCCCGAGCGGCCTCTGCTTGGGCCCAGCGTGCAATCAAGCGTTCGTCTTCTGAAGCACAGACAACAAGGCGAGCGTAATAGAACGAAAAAGCCTCAACAATTCTGCCTTCTTCGGTGAACAAATCGCCGCCAACCACTTCGACGCCTTCTTTGGACTGAATGGAATCGATAAGGCGAATCCTCGCTCTCGAACGCGCCTTTTCCATCCATGAACCGTCCAGAAGTTCGTCCAAATCGATGCCATGTTCGACCGCCATGGAGCGAATCCAATCGCTGGCCTGAGGCAGGAACGGGTAGCGGGCGAACGTCACCTCATCGTCAAGTTCCGGGAGGGACCTTGGGACGGGCATGACTTACCCACGCGCAACGACCGCATAAGAACTTCAACGGATGATTGATGAGGGCGGGGTGGGAGCAAAGGGCATGCACGAGGCGTTTCATCAGAGCCTCATCGATGTTCAAAGTGAAGTCCGAGCAGCCTTTGAGTGGTCGGTTGCCAGTGACCGAACAAGTGCAGAGGCCATGGTCGCTTGCGTTGCAAATCATGCCGCTATGATCCCTTCATGGCGCAACTCAGAACGAAACCTAACGCTTGATCAACTTCGCGCGGCGTTGCTTGCTGCGAAAGAAGTCGTTGTTCTCGGGGCTGCCATCACCGAGTCTGAAGTTGAATCTATCGACATGGATGGCCGGCTGATCATTGCGGCTGATGGCTCGGTTGGCGCACTTTCGGACCGCTCGAAACTGGCGTGCGTGGTCTCGGACTTTGATGGTGGCGTGCATCTCAATGGCGCTGCTGAACAAGGAACAGTGATGATCGTTCATGCTCACGGTGATAACTCAGTTCGATGGATGGAATGCCTGAACACCTGGTCGCAGTGCCCCACGCCTCCTCGGCTAATTCTCACACATCAAACGCCTGAAGTGCTGTCAAACGCTCACAACTTTGGCGGTTTTACTGACGGAGATCGAGCCGTGTGCTTTGCTTTGGCCATGGGCGTTGCAAAGGAAAATATCCGCCTGGTAGGCTTTGCATTAAACAGGGTAGGGATCTGGTCGGCCACCACTGTAGCAGAGCGGAAATTGGAGAAATTGGTCTGGATGAACCGTATTTTAACATCGGTTGGCCTTGATGATGCGGTTGCCAAGTAAAGAATACATACCATCAAAAGCAAGAGGACGAAACAAAATTTACTATGAAGCGGAAACGAATCGTCAATCTGGTGTTATGGCCAGTTGCTTTGTTGGTCTTGAATGCGCTATGGATGAGCGTTGCGGGTGGCAGTGCTCCTTACGAAATCAACGACGAGGATCACGCCATTGAAACCCGCACTGTTGAGTTGAGTGCAGTGTTTGGACAAGACAAGGCTATGCCTGCCGTTTTTGAAGTCGCCTTCATTGGCGCATCCGTCGATGAAGGCAACGTCTCTTGGACCATTCGCGATGCATCGGATTCTGTGGTTGCAGAATGGAGCGGGATGCTCTCCGATGAAGCGCCAGATTGGAGTGGAGACCTCATGCCGGGGGCATACACGGTGGAGACAACCGTCGATTCCGGAATCATCACCAATCAGGTTTTGCAAATTCAACCGTTCGAATCATACCGCTTTGAAGGCCATTTATTGCTCTCCGTGATGCTTTTCGCCATCGCTTTTGGCGAAGTGATGGTTCGTCAGAAAGGCGGGGCCTACCTCGCTAAGCGAAACGCAAGCAAGCCCGAACAGCCCGAAAAGAGTCCATTCAAACCCTTGCGTGCAGGTATGCCTGAAGAAGACGTAGACATTGACGAAGAGGGGCCCTGGCGGACGCCTCTTGGTCGTTGACCGCCTGCTCATTCCTCATCGGCGTCGTGTTCTTCAGGTGCTTCATCGCTAGCAGCTACCGGTAATTCCACTGGCTGCTTGTTGCTATGTTCGTCAGCGGCTGCATTATGCTCCTCAACGATGTCGTACTCCAACATGTTCTCTCGCTTGGAACGCATGCGTTCGAGACGGAACCCTTGGTGGGTTGCAATCAAACGCATCTGCAATGCTCGCTCATAACCAAGGCTGATGTTGTGAAGTTCTTCTTCTGATTCGGCAACTGCGATCGATTCGGCGAATTCCTCAGTGCGTCGGTCTCGAAGAACAAAGGAGAACGCAAGGTAGATGATGCTCGGCATACCAATGGCCAAGGTCAACAAATCCCAAGAGTCGAGGCCGATGTTCAGCACCGGGATGCTCACAGAGAATGGTTCGACTGGGAAATCAGCACTGCTGTACGCATCGGTACCGGCAATCAATTCCTCAACGTCAGGGGTTCCGTCGTTGTCATCATCGCCGTCGCCGTTATCACCGCTGTGGTCACCGTCAAAGTCGACCCACTCGGAAGCATCTCCGGGGAATTGATCTTCATCGACAATGCCGTCACCATCGTAATCTTGCAACGATTCGAGGGTGATGAAACCATCACGATCGAGTTCGTAGTTCAGTGGATCGAAGTAGCCATCGTTGTCGTAATCAAGGGTACAATCTCGGAACAATCCTGTCTGCTTATCGGTGCACTTGTCAGGCGTGTCGCCTTCCATGTTGTCACCGCGGCCATCGCCGTCAGCATCGGACCATTGTGTAGGTTCTTGTGGGAACTCGTCCTCATCATCATCGTAACCATCGTTGTCAAAGTCATGTGTGCACAACCGCTCTTCCTGGCTTTCAGGATCGAGGCAGACGTCAGCATTGAGCCCAACTTCGTTGTCGCCCAACCCATCGCCATCGGCGTCAAACCACTGGAGTTCGTCATCGGGGAATTCATCCGGATCTGTCCCTGTGGGATCGTCACCAAATCCATCGCCGTCTCTGTCTTGCCATTGAGTCGGATTGTCAGGCAAGTCGTCGCCGCCTTCAACCACTCCGTTGTCTCCATAGCCGTCTCCGTCACGGTCTTGCCATTGTTCAGGGTCGTTGATGAAGGCGTCTGTGGTCAAACTGTATGGAGCATCGCCCCAGCCATCACCATCGGTGTCGTTCCACTGGTATCGGTCCTTCGGGAATTGATCGCCATTTTCGACATCGCTGTTGTCACCATAGCCATCACCATCGCTGTCCACCCACTGTTCGCTATCTGCGGGGAAAGCATCTGGGTTTCGTCCACCTGCGTTATCGCCATAGCCGTCTTCATCTGCATCTTCCCATTGAGTTCCATCAAGTAGGAAGGCGTCTGAATTGTCGCCATAGCCGTCACCATCAGTGTCTGTCGATTCATTTGCATCGTTCGGGAATTCGTCCGCAAGGACGCCAAATGGATTGTCACCATAGCCGTCACCGTCTGCATCGCTGCACTGAGTTGGCAAGGTAGGGAATTCGTCACCGTTCACACCGTCTGTGTTGTCGCCGCATCCGTCTTGGTCTGCGTCTTCCCATTGGGTGGGTTCGTAGGGGTGGCTATCTGCCAATCCAAACGGATGAGCCAACCAGGTCGAGGAAGCATCGCTGTAACTGTCGCTATCGGAGTCGATGCAACCTAAGCGGTCTGCTGTGCTGTTGCCTGCATCGTAGATGCAACCATCAGGCTCGTAAGCCCAGGCTTCTTGATTGTCGCCATAGCCGTCGCCATCAATGTCGCTCCATTGTGAGGCTTCATCGACAAAGGCATCGGCGTTGTTTCCGTCTTGGTTGTCACCATAACCATCGCCATCGCCGTCGACCCATTGTGTTGGGTCGTTAGGGAATTGATCGGTGTTGTTTCCATCAGCAGCGTGGTCGAGGTAGCCGTCGCCGTCCCAATCTTCAGGATTGGCTGTTGCGTTGTCGGTCAGCGGATCTGCTTTGTTGCTGATGCCATCACCATCGTCATCTGCGCAACCAAGTTCGTCGACCCAGCTGTCACCGTACTGTGTTGGGCAAGGATCTGATTGGTCGTCGTAGCCATCGTTGTCTCTGTCTGGGCAACCATAGAGGGTCTCGTTGGTGTTGTCCGGGCCGGCAGCAAGCGTTGAATCGCCTGATTGATTTGGACAAGCGTCCGGGAAGTTTCCGTTGTACTCATCGCCATAGCCATCACCATCGCTATCGAACCACTGGGTGTTGTCGAGCGGGAAGGCATCGTAATCATCAGCCCAACTGTCGCCATCTGTGTCTTCACAGCCAAAGTAAGGCATTGTGCTGTTTCCTGGTGAAAATCGGCAGGCGTCGCCTTCGTAACCGTTTGTATTGTCACCATAGCCGTCACCATCCGTATCTTCATGTTGAGAAAATTCCAACGGGAAGGCGTCAGATTCGAACCCTGTCGGGTTATCACCGTAGCCGTCATTGTCGGTGTCGGCCCATTGGGTTGAGTCTTCAGGGTATCGATCTGTGTTTAGAGACTGATCGAACGCATTGTCTGGGTAGGTGTCACCGTCCCAGTCAGTGGTGTCATTGGTCGCCTGGTTTGGGTATGGGTCGTACAAATCGCTGATGCCATCTTGGTCGGCGTCAGCGCATCCGAGTTGATCGACCCAGCTGTTTCCATACGAAAATGGACAAGGGTCACTGTAATCTTCGTAGCCGTCACCGTCTTCATCAGGGCATCCGTATTCTGTCTCATTGCTCCATTGGCCGTTTGAATTGTCGTACTGGGCAGTGAATGTTGAGGTTCCAGCATCATAGACGCATGAATCGGGGGTCGTTCCTTCGTAATTATCACCATATCCATCACCATCGGAATCTTCCCACTGGGTGATGTCTGAAATGAATGCATCTGCGCCATCAAACACGGTCCAGTCCCCGTCTGGGTTCGATACACCGTCACCGTCAGAGTCGGCACAGCCGTACCGATCAAAGGTCGAATTACCAGCTGAATAGATGCAAGTATCGGCGTTGTTGCCAAAGTCGTTGTCACCATAGCCGTCGCCATCGGAATCGGCCCACTGGCTGTTGTCCGAGGGGAATGCATCAGCGTCGGTACCGTTTGGGTTATCGCCGTACCCGTCCATGTCGGTGTCATTCCATTGGCTTGAATCGTTCGGGAAGGCGTCCGTATTGTCGTTGAAATCAGGCGCATTGTCGGGGTAGGAGTCATTGTCCCAATCCTCGATGTCATCGGTCGCTGTGTTCGGGTATGGGTCATACGTATCGCTGATTCCATCTTGATCTGCATCTGGGCAGCCAAAGAAGTCAACCCAACTGTTGCCATAGGTGAAGGGGCAAGGATCACTAAAATCGTCATAGCCGTCACTGTCACTGTCAGGACAGCCATATGCAGTTGCGTTTTCATTTATGCCGGAGGAAGAGTTGTACAGGATTGTTTTGGTTGACGAACCGAAATCAAACATACAAGAATCGGGATTCATGCCGCTTGAATTATCGCCATATCCATCACCATCTTCATCTGAGTGTTGTGTTGGATCGTTGTCAAAGGCATCATCCAAATCGGCAAAGGAGTCTCCATCGGTGTCAGGGCAACCTTGGTAGAAACTCATTGTAACATTGCCGGAAACATACGGGCAGTAGTCTTCGTAATTGTCTCCATACCCGTCGCCATCGGTATCAGCCCATTCTCCCGAATCGTCAGGGAATATGTCTGGGTTGTTTCCCGAAGTGTTGTCACCGTATCCATCGTTGTCATTGTCTTCATATTGAGTAGAATCATACGGGAAACTGTCCGCTTCATTATCGCCATAGCCGTCGCCGTCCGAATCGCCCCATTCTTCATCGTTGAATGGGAACATATCTGGATTGTTACCGGTTATGTTATCGCCGTATCCGTCGTCATCCGTGTCGTTCCATTGGGAGGAATCGTAAGGGAACTGATCTGCTTCGTTATCTCCATAGCCGTCACCGTCGGAATCCCCCCATTCATTGCCGTCGTTAGGGAACATATCTGGATCGTTTCCCGTGGTGTTGTCGCCGTATCCGTCGTCATCGTTGTCTTCCCATTGAGTCGAATCGTAAGGGAATTGATCGCCTTCATCGCCGTAGCCGTCCCCGTCTGTATCGGTTGTTTCCGAAGGGTCATCGTCGTCGACGTCACTGAGATTGCTGTAGCCATCATTGTCGTTATCGACACATCCGTAAACGTCAATGTAACTGGTGCCATAGGTAGAGGTACAACTGTCTGGATAGTTTCCTTGGGCGTTGTCACCGTATCCATCATCGTCCGCATCTTCCCATTGGGTTGAGGCACCAGGGAATTCATCCGCGCCATCATCCTCATCCCAATCGGATGTTGGGTTCGAGTAACCGTCTCCATCGTTGTCAATACAACCGCCCCGGTCTTC
>Ga0115003_10000410_pt1 | contig 37973 bp, 32 predicted proteins | sample ArcticOcean_MG_C_7_FD_88736 | JGI IMG/M metagenome (GOLD analysis project Ga0115003, IMG submission 88736) | Marine microbial communities from western Arctic Ocean - ArcticOcean_MG_CB11_88 | ecosystem: Environmental > Aquatic > Marine > Oceanic | place: Arctic Ocean: Canada Basin | collected...
ATTTTATATATACGGAGTTATGCCACGTTATTATTCATTCTTCTTGATGTGAAGAATTTCAATATGTAACTTAGCGAACCGAAAAATGGCAAGAAAATAATAATCGCAGTCCAAATCAGAAAGTGAAAATTAGTTTCTTTTTTTGATGCCATAACCAAAGCAATTGCTGTTAATGTTGTTAATACTAACAGTAACAGGATAATTTGAGTTGGATAAATCATTAGAAATATATTCATAATAATTAATTTAAAATTAGTTTTAATTTAGGACAACAAGGAGTCTTTAAAAATATAGAAAAGTCAGAGAAATGCTTAATCGTTATTAATCTCCGTATAATAAAGATTTAATCTCATTCTTTTAGCGTATTTATCTGCACTTGGACTTGGTCCAATTAAAACAGTTCCTAGAGGGTTAATAGCTGATGATGTAGGTGTGAAAGTCATAAGGTCAGAGTTTTCTACCTCAGTATTCATAGAACTGCTTATATCAGAACTTACTACTAAGCCTAGTTTAAGATTTGTAGAATCTTTTCTAATAACATTTTTTATATGTTCACTTATTTTAATTTTATACATCAACCCGTTTTCATCCTCGTCTAGCTCAATTAAGCCACCATGGTATACCTTATTGTCATATTCTTTGGCACCAGTTGAATTGTCAATAAAATAATCTATTAATGGAGCCTTATTTTTTATATCATACAAATACAGTCTAGAAGGTTCAATAATTCCCCCACTAGAACTAAGCATATCTTTATCAATATACATGGACAAGTTTGCCTCATTAACCAACCATTCTTTAGATCTAATCTCTTCTAAAACATCTATCCCATCATTATTTTTAAATAATTCAATTTCTGCCATTACCCCTGCTCCTCCTTTAAGATAAACTGTTTTAGGGTTGTTAATAGTGTCGGAAATCTCATTATAAATTGCCGCAGGATAAGCTTCGTTTTTAAATGAATTAATTTTATACCCACTCATCTTTAATAAAAATTTAGATTCCTCTTCCTCTATTACGTCATCAGAAGTATCATCAGAAGTATCATTTTTATCATATTTTTGATAATCATATACCATTCTTATTTCCGCTTCATTAAAATTTAAAATCATCATTAAAGGATCAGAAAAATCATATGCTTTAATTACTAAACCTTTTATAAATAACTTAAAATTTTCATTATTATCTAAATCTTGAGATCCTTCATTATCAATGATTTTTTTTTGAAAAAATTCCTTATCAAGTGGAACCCTTATCCTAGGTGTTAGCCTTTCTTTTACAGTTTCTGATTCATCATCTTCTGTGGTTTCGGGATCGTCTTCATTGTAAAAAACAAGCTCATTAGAATTAATTTCTATTTCGTCATCAAAAAGTACAGTACCAGAAAAATTTGAGGGAATTTCATTATTAGAATAATATTTTTGATATTTTTCGAAATTAGATTCAGGATCATATGCTCTTAAATAATAGTCTAACTCATTAACTTTTAGTTTGAACTTAGCTTTAGAGTTTCCTATTAAAGAATCCAATTCATAGACAGTACCTCCACCATTAGGGTTTTTTGATTCATCATCATCTGGATCTAAAATTCCATCACCATCTGTGTCTGGATTTAATGGATTTTGCCCAATTTGAGATTCATAAATATCAGACCATCCATCCCCATCACTGTCGCTCTCAGGGTCTGTACTATCGATATCATAAAGATTAATGACGCCATCATTATCATCATCATCAACATTGTTAAAAAATGGTATATCTAAAAAAACATCTTTTAAAGTTTCTTTTTCAGGAATTGCAGCAATATTATCTTCCATCCCATTTATTTCGTCATTTTGTTTAAATATCCCAAAAACTGGGGAAACAGTTTCTAGAGTGAGTTGAGATAAGTAGACTACTTCCGTGTTCCCAAAAATATTATCATTATATGTTCCTAACTGAAATGTTTGTATTTGATTAACAACATATGGTGGAATTTTTTTCATTTTAACAAAAACTGGGACCTCTTCCAAGCTTGTGTTAAAAGGTTTATTGTTGATTAAGTTAATGCCAACAGTATTAAAATCTTTATTACAAGATGAGATAATAATTATTAAAAGGAATAGATATTTATTATATTTCATCAATAAATTAATTGAGAATTTTGGTGTTATAAAAATTTAAATACTCTTCTTTAAACCCATCCTTAAATCCAAATTTTAAAAGAGGTTTTTCGTGGGTTTTTACAAGTTCTAATATGGATTCATCCGTTTCATCTCCAGCAATAACAACTCCATCTGAATTTAAAATAGCATTTTTAAACAAATCTAAATATGTTGGCTTTTCTAAAATGCTTAAAGTTTCACTTTGAACTTCATCAAACTGAATTTTCTTAACTAAGTTTTTATTTAAATTTCCTGTAATTTCATTTCCATAAATAGAAACTACGACTTTGGAATTTTTAAAAAGTGGCTCATCTTTGTAATATTCTTTTAAATAAAGAGGCAGTAAAGAAGCTATCCAGCCATGGACATGTATAATATCAGGTGACCAATTGAGTTTTTTTATGGTTTCAACTACTCCTTTGGCAAAAAATATTGCTCTTTCGTCATTGTCTTTATAGAGCTTTTTTTTATCATCAATATGAAGACCTCTATTTTTAAAATATTCATCATTATCAATAAAATAGACCTGCATTCTCTCTTTTGGAATAGATGCTACTTTAATAATTAAAGGCATATCTATGTCATCAATGATTAAATTCATTCCAGAGAGCCTGATCACTTCATGTAATTGATGACGTCTTTCGTTAATAATACCATATTTAGGTATAAAAATTCTTGTTTGCCCTCCGTTTTCATTGACCATTTTAGGTAAATTATATGACAATGACGAAATGTCATTATTTGGAAGATATGGTATAACTTCAGAGGATACGAAAAGCACTTTTTTTCCAGTCATAAAATCCTTTCTTTAAAACTCAATTATTAGAGAATGCAAAATTACGAAAATTATGTTAGATTTAATCCAAAATACACCTAATATAGAGTGTTAAAATTATATTGAATGCCTGTCTATTTTAAAAAAGAAGATGTTGAAAATAAAATAAAAGTATCTATTTTATCTAAAAATAACATCGGATTGGTGCCAACAATGGGCTCACTACATGAGGGGCATTTATCGCTTATAGAAAATGCTGTGAACAATAATGACAATGTTTGGGTAAGTATTTTTGTAAACCCCACACAATTTAGCAGCTCTGAAAATCTGAATAAATATCCTAAAGATTTGGCGAAAGATGTCGTTTTGATCAAAACAATTTCTGAAAATATAAATATTTTCTGTCCAAGTGAAACAGAAATTTATGGTGGGATTCCTAAACTAAAAAAATATGATTTTGATAATATTGATATAGAATTAGAGGGAAGATTTAGGGTGAATCATTTTAATGGAGTAGCAACTATAGTATCAAAATTACTTGAACTGTTCAAGCCAAGTAATATTTATTTTGGAGAAAAAGATTATCAACAAACCCAAATAATAAAAAGACTTATAAGTTTAGAGAAAATAAATGTGAAAATGATAATTTGTCCAACTGTAAGAGAAAAAAATGGATTAGCAATGAGCTCAAGAAATAATTTATTATCTAATTTTGACAAAAAAAATTCTTCCATTATTTACAATAGTTTAAATATTTTAAAAAACAATTTTAAAAATTCTGACTTAGCTAAAATTAAAAAAGAAATAATTTACAATATTAATAAAAATCCAAACTTCAAGGTCGAATACTTTGAGATTGCAAATGCAAAAACTTTACAAATTGATAGCGTAATAAATCCTGAAAAATCTTACAGGGCTTTTATTTGTGTTCTAGTGAATGAGGTGCGATTAATTGATAACATTTTGTTGAATTAATTTATATTTGTTCAATGCAAATTGAAGTCCTAAAGTCAAAAATCCATCGGGTAAATGTTACAAATTGTAATTTAGATTATATTGGTAGTATAACAATCGATGAAAACCTTATAAATGCAGCAAAAATGATTGTTGGCGAAAAAGTCCAAATTGTTAATATAAACAACGGAGAAAGACTAGAAACATACATCATTAATGGAAAGAAAAATAGTGGTGAAATAACTTTAAATGGACCTGCTGCTAGAAAAGTTCAAAAAGGAGATAAAATAATTATAATTAGTTATGCTTCGATGAATTTAGAAAATGCAAAAAAACACAATCCAACTATTATATTTCCTGACGAAAACAACTTACTCAACTAAAAATGATTAATAAATTATTAGTTGTCTTGAAGACGATTGCCCCTCTTTCAATTGGTCTTTTATGTGTATACTTCTCCTATAAAAACACTTCATTAGAAGATAGAAACTATATTTTAAATTCTATTTTAATGGCGGATTACACGTATGTTTTTTTTGGGATTTCTTTAGGTATTTTAAGTCACTTTTCAAGAGCTCAAAGGTGGGGTTATTTGCTAAATCCTATCGGCTTTAAAATTAAATTTTCAAATTCTATAATGGCAATAATGGTTGCTAATCTTGGTAACCTTGCTTTTCCTAGATCAGGTGAATTATTAAGAGCATCTTCTATTTACGCATATGAAAAAATACCATTTGAAAAAGGATTTGGGACTATCATTTCTGAAAGAATAATTGATTTAATTATTTTGTTTTTTTGTATAATTTTAGGCGCCTATTTATCACCTAACTTGTGGAGACCTGAAACTTATTTAAATGAAATTCCAATAACTAATTATATTATTCCATTATTTTTATTTGTTATTTTATTTGTCTTACTAATTAATAAGCTTTCATTTAAAAATAAATTTAAAAAATTTATTTTAGGCTTAAAGGAAGGGATTTGGGCTTTTTCATTGTTAAGGGAAAAGAAAAAGTTCGTTTTTTATACTTTTTTTATTTGGCTAATGTATTTTCTCATGATGTACGTAATTAAATTTAGTCTTCCGGAAACATATTCATTAGGTTTAGAACCGATGTTTATAGCATTTGTTGCAGGTGCCATTGCAATGTCTACTACAAACGGGGGGATTGGTGTTTATCCTTTGGCCATTGCAACAGTTTTAAGTCAGTATAATATTTCATATGAAATTGCTCTTGCTTTTGGATGGATAATTTGGACGTCACAAACTTTAATGATAATAATTTTCGGTTCTTTATCTTTTGTTTTTTTACCTATATTAAACAAAAATAAAACTTAAAAACTTTTTCATTAATGCCTAGTCTCAAAACAGCATTCTTTTGTCAAAATTGTGGAACTCATTATCCAAAATGGTTAGGTCAATGCGGATCCTGCAAAGAATGGAATACTTTAGTTGAAGAGATTATAGAAAATCCAAAAAAAAAATCTTTGGGTTTATCTAAAAGTCAGACGTCTTCAAAACCCATAAAAGTTACTGAAATTGATACCTCAAACAATCCAAGATTAAATTTAAAAGACGAAGAGCTTAATAGAGTTTTAGGTGGTGGGGTTGTCCCTGGATCTTTAATATTAATTGGCGGAGAACCTGGGATAGGAAAATCTACTCTTCTACTTCAAATTTCTCTTTTATTAAATATAAGAGTACTTTATGTTTCAGGAGAAGAAAGCCAACAGCAAATTAAACGTAGAGCAGATAGAATTAATTCTAATTCTGAATCTTGCTTTGTGCTAAACGAGACAAATGTTGAAAAAATTATTCAACACGTAAATTCAATTAAACCTGAACTAATTATTATTGATTCCGTTCAAACTTTACAAACGAATACTATTGATAGTAGCCCTGGAAGCGTATCTCAAATTAAAGAATCTACTTCTCATTTCTTAAATTATGCAAAAAAAACACACCTGCCTGTCATAATGGTTGGGCATATTACAAAAGACGGAGGAATAGCTGGGCCTAAAGTATTAGAACACATGGTTGATGTCGTATTACATTTTGAAGGAGATAGAAATCATATTTATAGAATATTAAGATCAAAAAAAAATAGATTTGGTTCTACAGCTGAAATAGGAATATACGAAATGCTCAGTGACGGTCTAAAACAAGTGAATAATCCAAGTGAATTGTTGCTTTCTGACAATAAAGAACCTTTAAGTGGCAATGCAATTTCTGCAACAATTGAAGGAATCAGGCCAATAATGATTGAAATTCAAGCATTAGTAAGTACAGCTGTTTATGGGACTCCTCAAAGAAGTACAACAGGCTTTAATTCTAAAAGACTTAATATGTTGTTAGCTGTATTAGAAAAAAAGGCAGGTTTTAATTTAGGAACAAAAGATGTTTTTTTAAATATTACTGGGGGAATTAAAATTGAAGATCCAGCTATTGATTTAGCGGTAATCGCTGCTATATTATCAAGTAATATTAATATTCCCGTCCCCAAAGGAATTTGTTTTGCAGCTGAAATTGGACTTTCAGGTGAACTGAGAAATATATCCAAAATTGATCAAAGGATAAATGAGGCAGAAAAACTTGGTTTTAAGTTTTTAATTGTAAGCAAAGCTACAAAAATATCAAAAGTTCCAAAAAAAATCAAAATTTTACAATATTCAAGAATAGAAGATTTAATAAAAAATTTATTTAAGGAGCGGGGTTAGGAATCGCAGATTGAACACTCTCAATTTCCTTTAAAATTTCATTGCTTAAATTTATTTTTACACTTTCAATATTTTCTTTTAATTGAATTAATTTAGAAGCTCCAATAATATTACTTGTAACAAAAGGTCTACTATTTACAAAAGCTAAAGAAATATGTGTAAGAGAAATTCCATATTTAATAGCAATTTTCATATATAATTTTGTTGCACTCATTGATTGTTCGCCAGCAAACCTACTCAAATTAGGGAATAGTTTCAGTCTACTATCCACCGGCATTTTTCCATCTAAATACTTCCCGCTTAAAACTCCAAAACCAAGAGGAGAATAAGCAAGTAATCCTACATTTTCTCTTATACATATTTCAGAATTGCCTACTTCAAAAAGTCTGTTTAATAACGAATATGGGTTTTGGATAGTTATCATTTTAGGCAAGTCCCTTTTAGATAATTCTAAGAACTTCATAAAACCCCACGGAGTTTCATTAGAAAGTCCAACTTGTCTAATCTTACCTAAATCAATTAGTTTTTGTAATGAATTTAAAACGTTTTCACAATTGTCTGCCCATTTATCATGTTCCATGTATTTATATCCTCTCTGACCAAATGTATTAGTCAATCTTTCTGGCCAGTGAAGCTGATATAAATCGATATAATCTGTTTTAAGTCTTTTTAAACTTCCTTCAACTGCTTCAAATAAAGCCTTCTCACAAAACCCTGTTGTTCTAATGTGTTTTGTATAGTCTCCTGGACCCGCAATTTTAGAGGCCAAAATAATTTTATTTCTATTTAATTTTTTTTTCATCCAGTTCCCAATAATTTCTTCAGTATCACCATATCTTTCTGGTGTGGCAGGAACAGGATAAAGCTCAGCAGTATCAAAAAAATTAATTCCATTTTCTAAAGCATAATCCATTTGTTCTTCTGATTCATCAATGGTATTTTGATTCCCATAAGTCATCGTTCCAAGACAAATTTTACTAACTTTTATATCTGTATTAGGTAAATATGTATATTTCATTAATTAAATTTTTAATTCAACAGCAACTGGGCAATGATCTGAGTGATAAATTTGATCCAATATGTATGAAGATTTAATATTGGATTTTAAGTTTTCACTAACCATATTATAATCTATCCTCCATCCTTTATTGTTAGCTCTAGAATTTGCTCTATAGCTCCACCAGCTATAAGAATTCGGATCTGGATTTAAATACCTGAAAGAATCTATAAAACCTAAATTCATGAAATTAGTTATCCAACTACGTTCTTCAGGCAAGAATCCAGATATTTTGACATTTCTAATAGGGTCATGAATATCTATTATTTCGTGACATATATTATAATCTCCACAAATTATTAGATTAGGAATTGATTTTTTCAATTCCAAGATATAATTGTAGAATTCTTCCATATATTTAAACTTATAACCTAATCTCTGAATATTAGTCCCTGAGGGTAAATACAAACTCATAACTGAAAATTTTTCAAAATCTAATCTTAAATTTCTTCCCTCAAAGTCCATGTGCTCAATTCCCGTACCATAACAAACAGATACTGGTTTCTTCTTAGATAGCACAGCAACTCCACTATAACCTTTTTTTTGTGCAGAAAACCAATAATTATATTTATACCCTATTTTACTAAATAAATCTAAATCTAATTGATCTGTATTGGCTTTTATTTCTTGGATACATATTATGTCTGGACCATATTCATTTAACCATTCCAAAAAACCTTTTTTAATCGCAGCTCTAATTCCGTTAACATTATAGGAAAAAATTTTCATTTTAATTTATATCCAAGATTTAATAGAAACAGCAGAATCAATTTTTTTTAATAATTCATCAAAATTTAATCTTTCCTGAATCATTGAATCTCTTTCTCTCAAAGTAAAAGTATTGTCTTCTTTTGACTGATGATCTATTGTAATACAAAAAGGGGTGCCAAGAGCATCTTGCCTTCTATATCTTCTGCCAATAGCATCTTTTTCGTCATATGAAACCCTATATTCTGTTTTTAATTTTTCAACTAAACCCTTCGCAATTTCAGGTAAACCATCCTTTTTTAATAAGGGTAAAATCGTCACTTTAACAGGAGCTAAAATAGCTGGTAACTTAAGAACTGTTCGAGAAGATCCGTCCTCTAATTTTTCATCACACAGAGAGTTCGAAAAAACAGCTAGGAACATTCTATCTACTCCGATGGAAGTTTCTAATACGTATGGAATATAACTTTCATTATCATTAGAATCAAAATATTTTAATTTTTTAGAAGAAAACTTTTCATGATTTGATAAATCAAAATCTGTTCTTGAATGAATTCCTTCTAATTCTTTAAATCCAAAAGGAAAATTAAATTCAATATCGCAGGCAGCATCAGCATAATGAGCTAATTTTTCATGATCATGAAACCTATAATTTTCCTTACCTAAACCTAAGGACAAATGCCATTTCATTCTGTCTTCTTTCCACTTTATGTACCACTCTTTTTGAGTTCCTGGCTTTATAAAAAATTGCATTTCCATTTGCTCAAACTCTCTCATCCTAAAGATAAATTGACGAGCAACTATTTCATTGCGAAATGCTTTGCCAATTTGGGCTATTCCAAAGGGAATTTTTAGTCTGCCTGTTTTCTGAACATTTAAAAAATTAACAAAAATTCCTTGAGCGGTTTCAGGCCTCAAGTAAAGATCCATTGCAGATTCAGAGGATGCACCTAATTTTGTTCCAAACATTAAATTAAATTGTTTAATTTCTGTCCAGTTTTTAGAACCAGAAACTGGACAAGCTATTTCTAAATCATCAATTATTTTTTTCATACCAATTAAATCGTCATTTTCTAATGCCTTAGAAAAATCATTATGAATAGATTTTATCTTATTCTGATAGTGAACGACTCTATTGTTTGTTTCTAAAAATTGTTGTTTATCAAATTTATCTCCAAACTTTTTTTTAGCTTTTAAAATTTCTTTTTTGACCTTGGACTCCGTTTTTGCAATAAAATCTTCAATTAAAACATCTGCCCTATATCTTTTCTTAGAGTCTTTATTGTCAATTAAAGGGTCATTAAACGCATCTACATGTCCAGACGCTTTCCAAATTGTTGGATGCATTAAAATAGAGGAATCAATGCCAACTATATTGTCATTTAGCTGAACCATTGCTTTCCACCAATAATCTTTTATATTATTTTTAAGTTCTGTTCCGTTTTGACCATAATCGTAAACTGCACTTAAACCATCATAAATTTCACTTGATTGGAAAACAAATCCATATTCTTTTGCGTGAGAGACGACTTTTTTAAATTTTTCTTCAGATGTCATATCAACAAAAATAGTAGTTATATTTTAATAATTTCTATTTATATTATTTTAATAGAAATAGGTTAAAATATTTATTAATTTAGAAAAGATTTAAATGTTTCATGAACAACACTAAAATCTTTTTAATTATCTTTTTTTGTCTTTTTCTTACACAATGTGCAAAAAGAGGAATTCCTGAAGGTGGTCCAGAGGATGAAAGTCCGCCAGTATTAATTAATGCCGAACCCAAAGAAAATTCTATTAATTTTAATGAAAAAAGAATTCGCTTATTTTTTGACGAATACATTAAGTTAAAAGATTTTAGAAAACAATTGGTTGTGTCGCCTCCAATTGAGAAAAGCTTATACTCAATATCACCTCAGTCGGGAGCTTCAAAATATATTCAAATAGATATAAATGAGAATTTGCCAAAAAACATCACTTATGTATTCAACTTTGGACAAAGTGTAATTGATAATAACGAAGGGAATATTTTATCCAACTTCAAATATGTTTTTTCAACCGGAGATTATATAGACTCTTTAAAAATTTCTGGTAATATTAAAAATGCTTTTAAAAGAGAGTCTGATAAATTTATTAGTACAATGTTATATCCAATAGATGAAAATTACTCAGATTCTATAATTTATAATTCTCTACCAGTTTATGTAGGAAGTACACTAGACAGTACTTATTTTGAAATAAGTAATCTAAGACAAGGGAAATACCTTCTAGTAGCATTAAATGATTTGAATAATAATTACAAGTTTGATCCTGGTTTAGAAGAAATCGGTTTTTTAAAAGATTATATAACTATTCCCAGTTCTAATGAACTTGATATTGAAATTTTTAAAGAGGAACTTGCATTTAAGAGTTCTAAACCATTTATAGATACCAAAAATAAAATAGGATTTGGTTTCAGAGGGAATTATAATGATGTTAAGATTGAACTCATTGATAGCTTTAACAACAACTTTAAATCCATCATAACAAAAAATAAAGAAACCGATACTTTAAATTATTGGTTTAGTAATATTAAATATGACTCATTACGTTTTCTTGTAAAAAGTAATGGAAACAAAGATTTTTATACTATTAAGTATAAAGAAAAAGAAAAAGATTCCTTAATTATTTCTCCCTCTGAAGATGGTTCAATTGAACTTAATGATAAATTTAAATTATATAGTAATATCCCAATTTTAAACATAAACAATGATCTTATTTTTCTTGTCAATAAAGATTCTATCCCAGTACAATTCAAAACTAAAATCGATAAAAATAATCTAGACATCGTTTTTGATTTCGAAATGCTCCCTAATGATGAATATAACTTATCGTTATTTCCTAATGCTTTAAATGACTTTTTAGGGTCTACAAACGATACTTTAAACTATAGTTTTTCAACTAAAAGCAGATCTGATTATGGAAAAATTAAACTTGGTATTCAAAACAAAAACACCTATCCAATTATAGTTCAATTAACCAATCTTGATGAGGAGGTATTAAGAGAAAAAATATTAGAGTCAGATAAAGATCCATGTGTTTTTGAAAATTTAGTTCCATCAAAATATTATTTAAAAGTAATAATCGATAAAAATAAAAATAAAAAGTGGGATACTGGAAGTTTTTTAAAACGTATTTCCCCAGAAAAAACATATCATTTTAATGAAGAAATTAGCATCAGGGCTAATTGGATATTGGAAGAAAAAATAATTTTAGACTAGATTTATTTTTTTAATTGAGCTTTTACTAACTCTCTATTCATCCTAGCAATATTATCTAGTGATATTCCTTTAGGACATTCTACTTGACAAGCTCCTGTATTAGTGCAATTTCCAAAACCTTCCTCATCCATTTGTTTTACCATATTTATAACTCTGTCAGTTGCTTCTACCTCTCCCTGAGGGAGAAGAGCAAACTGAGAAACTTTTGCAGAAACAAATAGCATTGCACTTGAGTTCTTACAAGTGGCAACGCAAGCCCCACATCCAATACATGTCGCCGCATCAAATGCTTTATCTGCATTAGCTTTTTCAATAGGTATTGAATTAGCATCTTGAGTGTTTCCAGATGTATTAACAGAAATAAAACCACCTGAATGTTGAATTCTGTCAAAAGCTGTTCTGTCAACTACCAAATCTTTAATAACAGGAAAGGTTTTAGCTCTAAAAGGTTCGATATAAATTGTATCACCATCTTTAAATTTTCTCATATGCAACTGGCATGTTGTCACATATCTATCTGGACCATGAGCTTCCCCGTTTATAAACATTGAACAAGAACCGCAAATTCCCTCACGACAATCATGATCAAAAGCGACTGGATCAATTCCTTTAATCATTAATTCTTCATTAAGAACATCCATCATTTCTAGAAAAGACATGTCAGGAGATACATTATCAATATCATATAAAACCATTTTACCTTTAGATTTGGAATTTTCCTGTCTCCATATTTTCAATTTCAACTTCATAATTATTTATATGATCTGGTTTTTAGTTCAATATTCTCATAGGACAGCTGCTCCTTATGTAATTTTGCATTACTTGGATTTCCTTTGTACTCCCAAGCAGAAACAAATGTGAAATTTTTATCATCTCGCATGGCTTCACCTTCCGGTGTCTGTGATTCTTCTCTAAAATGTCCTCCACATGATTCTGTTCTGTCTAAAGCATCTTTAGCAAATAACTCTCCTAGCTCTAAAAAATCAGCTACTCTAAGTGCTTTTGCCAAAGGCTCGTTAAATGATTCATTAGTTCCTGGTACAAAAACATTTTTATAAAAATCTTTTCTTAAATTTTGAATTTCAACAATTGCTTCTTTTAATTCTTTTTCATTTCTAGACATACCACATTTATTCCAAATAATTTTTCCTAGAATTTTATGGTAATGATCAACTGTCTTAGAGCCCTGATTTTCCAATAAACATGTTATTTTATTAATTACTGATTCCTCAGCATCATCGAATTCCGGAAGATCAGTTGGGATTGGTCCTGTTCTAATATCATCTGCGAGGTAATCTCCAATTGTGTAAGGCAAAACAAAATATCCATCAGCTAATCCCTGCATTAAAGCTGAAGCTCCAAGTCTATTCGCACCATGATCTGAAAAATTAGCTTCACCGATAGCAAAACACCCCGGTATTGTTGTCATTAGGTTATAATCTACCCATATTCCACCCATTGTATAATGAACAGCTGGATAAATCATCATTGGAGTATTATAAGGATTTTGATCTACTATTTTTTCATACATCTGAAATAAATTACCATATTTAGATTTAATCACTTCTCTTCCTAACTTTTTAACTAATTCGTCATCATTTTCGTCTAAACCTTTCAAGTGAGCTTTTTCAGTTCCATATCTAATTATAGCTGCTTCAAAATCTAAATAAACTGCTTCCCCAGTCTTATTAACACCATATCCGGCATCACAACGTTCTTTAGCAGCTCTTGAGGCAACATCTCTTGGGACAAGATTTCCAAAAGCAGGATATCTTCTTTCTAAATAATAATCTCTTTGATTCTCTAAAAGTTCGGTAGGCTTAATTTCACCATCTCTTATAGATTTAGCATCGGCCATAGTTTTAGGTACCCATATTCTGCCATCATTTCTAAGGGATTCAGACATTAAAGTCAATTTAGATTGATGATCACCAGACACAGGAATACAAGTTGGATGAATTTGAGTGAAACAAGGATTAGCAAAATAAGCTCCTTTTTTATGTATTTTCCAAGTGGCAGAGACATTACTTCCCATTGCGTTAGTGGACAGGAAAAATAGGTTTCCATAACCTCCTGAGGCTATAACAACAGCATGTGCTGAATGACGCTCGATCTTCCCATTAATTAAATTTCTAGTTATAATACCACGTGCTTTGCCATCAACCTTTACAATATCAAGCATTTCATGACGATTATACATTTTAATTTTGCCTCTAGCTATTTGACGGTTCATAGCTGAGTAAGCTCCTAAAAGTAATTGCTGGCCTGTTTGTCCTTTTGCATAAAATGTTCGGGAAACTAAAACACCACCAAAAGATCTATTGTCTAACAAACCACCATATTCTCTAGCAAATGGAACACCTTGAGCCACACATTGATCAATAATATTAGTAGAAACCTCAGCTAATCTATATACATTAGATTCTCTAGATCTATAATCACCCCCCTTTACAGTATCATAAAATAAACGGTGTGTGGAATCTCCATCGCCTTGATAATTTTTAGCGGCATTAATTCCTCCTTGCGCTGCAATAGAATGTGCCCTTCTAGGTGAATCTTGAAAACAAAAAGACTTAACATTGTATCCTAGTTCAGCTAAGGTAGCAGAAGCGGAACCACCAGCTAAACCAGTACCAACTACAATGATATCTATGAGTCTTTTGTTTGCAGGACTAACGAGTCTAATATTATTTTTATGAGAAGTCCATTGATCAGCAATAGGACCTAATGGAACTTTGGAACAAAGTTTAGATTTAGAAACAGTATTGATTGAATCAAGATTAGATATAAAAAACTCAAATTCTTTAGCTTTTTTCTTTAATAATTTATTTTTTTTTGAAAACAATTTATCAGAATTTTTGATAGGAAATCTTTCTGTATTCTTGTGCCAATCAATATCCCAATCTGAGAGCTTACATTTAATACCTGTACTTTTTTTTATTATTTTTCCTTTATTATTTGATCCGATTTTGTGAAAATATCTTAAACATATTACAAGCTCATCATCAGCACGGTAATTTTCCTTTGGTTTTCTGTAATTAAGGGAATAAGTTATTCTATTCATAGAAAAAAGTGTTACAAAAGATATTTAATATATTAAAAAATTATACAACATAAAATTAACACATAAAAATAACACCAAACAAATTGTAAATAATATTATTTACAGAACTTATAATATTATTAATTAGCTCAATAAAAAAATTATAAATGAAATTTATTATCATATATATAATATCGCTAATGTGTTACAAAGTTTCCAATTAAGTGAAAAATAGCAATAAAACAAAAGCCTAATGAAATCCCTATAGCATAGACCTTAGTAATAAGGCTGATGGTTGAGTAATATTTACTAGCTGTTCCTAAAGATTTAAAGGATGATGCAAAACCATGTAGCAAATGCAAAGCAAGAAATAAAAAGGAAATGCAATACAACAAAACCTTGATTGGATCTTTAAACTTGTGAACCAGCTCTTCATAATATCTATTAGGGTCCTCAGGCAAAATATCAACATACTTATATTTCATTTCAGGAATCCAAAAATCATAAAAATGAAGAACGAGAAATGATAGCACCACACCACCAGAGACTATCATATTTCTAGAAATCCAAGATGAATTTGCGCTACCTTTATATACCACGTATTGAACTGATCTAGCAGAACGATTTTGCCATTCTAAATAAAAGCCCATAATGAAATGAAACAGGACTCCAACAATCAAAACTGGCTGAGCAATAAATTGTACTAAAAAATTATTACCCATAAAATGTGAAAACATATTAAAAATTTCTTCACTAAAAACGGATGTTATATTAATTACAAAGTGTTGTGTTAAAAAAATTATTAAAAATAATCCCGAAATAGCCATAGCTACTTTACGCATTATTGAAGAACCTAATTTTATGCTCATAAAAAAATAAGTTTACTCTTTTTGTGTTACAAATTTAGGTCATGAAGTGTTACTGTAATAATAATAATTTAAATATTTATTTAATTTGGAATGATTCTGAATAGTTCCCAATTTTTAAATTATATTCTCCTTTATTAAAATAGTATTTTCCGCTTTCCGTTTTAATCAGATCAGAATTTTTGTTGTTTTTAAAAACTGCTTTAATTGTTTTGTTTGAATAATATGAATCCAATTCTATTTCCTGAAATCCTTTTTCCAAATCAACTACTTTTTCATGTACTTTAATTCCATTTTGATATAATTTTAAACTAGTTTCTTGATTTCTTTCAGAGAACAAAGTGAATTTTAATTTTTCATCAATATAATTGTCCCAACTATTTCGTTTGGTTCCACATCTAACACAACGCACCCTATCATCTATGTTAAAAACAATATCATCATTACTTTTAGATATTTTGTCTACATAATTGTAAATATCTTGTAAATTGGTTTTATATATTGACCTTCCGTGTGTGCCTAACAATAAATCTTTTTCTTCTTTTTGAATGACTATATCATGAACTGCTGCTTTGTTAAGACCATTTGCAAAAGGTTGCCAGGTTTTTCCAATATCGAAACTCATATATGCTCCATTATCGGTTCCAACGTAAATTAAGTTTTCGTAATAAGGATCTTCTTTAATTACATTGACTGGTGAAATTGGCATGTTGTTTTTTATTGACCTCCAACTAGATCCATTATCCTCGCTAACATATAAATAGGAATTAAAATCATCATATCTATACCCATTTAATGAAACAAAAATTCTATTTTTTTTGTGTTTAGAAAAAGTCACTCTACTAACCCACAAATTTTTAGGCAGTTCACCAGAAATTAATTTCCAAGTATTACCTCCGTCATTTGTAAGGTTTATCAATCCGTCATCAGAACCAACTATAATTTTGCCAAACTTAAATATAGATTCGTCTATTGCCGTCAGTGTTCCGTAAGGTACATTTCCTTTTTTCAACCCTTTTGTTAAATCTTTTGAATCAAACGACCAATCATCTCCTTTATTTAATGAAATATGTAATTTATTACTCCCCATATATAAAATATCTTGATTGTGTGGAGAAAGCAGTATAGGAGTTTGCCAATTAAATCTTAATTTTTTTTCTCCCAGATCATGCTTAGGCTTAATAAAATATCTTTTTTGAGAATTATTATCTAATCTATAATAAACACCAAACTGAGAGCCAGTATATATGATATTTGAGTCTCTTTTGTCGATTTGAATTTGCATACCATCTCCTCCCATTATAGAGGTCCAATTATTGTGACCTGACTGATGCCAACTTAAACTTTCTTTAGATGAATTTTTTGCCATCCAAACCCCATTATCTTGTAAACCTCCATAAACATTATATGGTTTAGCATTGTCAACATTAATAGCATAAAATTGGCCAACATTTGGCTGATTAAGTTTTGTCCAGTTTTTCCCTCCATCATAACTCATATTAACCCCTCCGTCGTTTCCATTAATTAGGTGGTCTGAATCATTAGGGTTAATCCATAAATCGTGGTGATCAGCATGAACGTTATCAAAATCTATAGAATCATAAGTAACCCCTCCGTCTAAAGATTTTAAAATAGGTACTCCATATATATATACATGTTGCTTGTTAACAGGTGAGACATGGATTCTTCCAAAATAATATCCATAAGTATTGTATAAATTACCTAAATATTTAGAGTTTTTCTTAATCCAATTCAGTCCACCATCATTACTAGCGTAAACTTCCGCTCCAATTATAGGTGTTTCAAACATTACTGTATTGGCGTCTTCTAAAAAATACTTAAGTTCTTTGGGATGGATTTCTTTTGATTTTACAAGCTCTTTGACTTTAATTGCATCGTATTTTTTTGGAAAACCATTGTTATTTAAAAACTTATTTAAATCCAAATCGTTAAGTTTATTAAAATCAATTAAGGACATGTTTTCAAATTCATTTTTATCAATTCCTTTTTTATCTACTGTTTTGATTTTTGGTCTTCTAAATTGGTTGTCTACAATAGCATAAATTGTAGTTTTATCAAAAATAGAGATGCCTATTCTTCCTACACCCTTACCTATTGGGAAACCACTTTCTTTAGTTGAAATAAGATTCCAGCTATCTCCAGCATCATTTGACTTATAAATGGCTGACTTATCTCCGTTTCCATTAAAATTCCATGAGGACCTATCTCTTTGCCATGAAGTTGCAAATTGAATATTAAAATTATCTGGGTCAACATCTAAATCAATTACCCCTGTATCATCATTAATGTAGAGAGTTTTTTCCCAGGTCTTCCCTCCATTTTTTGTTTTAAAAACACCTCTTTGAGAGTTTTTAGAATATAAATGACCTATTACCCCAATAACTATTTCATTATAATTGTTTGGATTAATCATTACTCTGCCAATATGGTGAGAGTCTGTAAGCCCAATATTTTCCCAGTTTTTCCCCTTATCAGTTGATTTTAAAATTCCAATTCCTGCATAAGAAGATCTTGAGGAGTTGTTTTCTCCTGTGCCAACAACTATAATGTTATTGATCCAATCTACATCAAAATCACCAATATTTTGAGTGTTTGCATTGTCAAAAATAGACTCAAATGTATTCCCGTTGTTTTTAGTATACCATAGGCCACCAGATGCATAAGCTACGTAAAATTCTTTAGGGTTTAATGGATTGACTTCAATATCAGAAACTCGTCCACTCATAATACTAGGCCCTATGTTTTCAAATTTTATATTTTTTACAATTGAATTATCCATTAATTTTTTTTGCAAAATCAACCCCTCCATAACTTGACTGGAGGTTGTGCTAGTTTGAGAGAAGATTATAAGAGAACTAAAAAGAAAGAAAGTTTTAAATAGACTTTTCATATTATAAAATTTAATGTTAACTAAAATTAGAAATATTTAATATACTATATTTAAATTTTAATAAAAAAATATGAAATACGATCTAATTAATAAATCATTATTTGTAAAAAATAGAAGGAATTTTATAGAAAAAATGAAGCCTAAAAGTATAGCATTTTTTAATTCTAATGATTTATATCCTGTTAGTGCTGATACTACTCTTCCATTTGAACAACATAGAGATTTTTTTTATTTGTCAGGAATTAATCAGGAAGAGAGTGTTTTACTGTTGTTCAAAAATGAGAATAACTCAGAAACTAAAGAAATTCTATTTTTAATAAAACCTAATTCAACATTGACTCATTGGGAAGGAGAAAAAATTTGTGCAAAAAAGGCTTTTATAATATCTGGAGTCAAAACAGTACACTGGCTTGAGGACTTAGAAAATATTACTGAAAAATTAATTTCATCCGTTGAAAATATTTATACTAATAATAACGAGCATTACAGAGCTAAAGTAGTGACTGAAACTAGAGAAGCTAGATTCAATAAGTGGATTCAAAAAAAATATTCTAACAAGAAAATTGAAAGAAGTAATCCTATTTTGCAACAATTAAGAGCTGTAAAAGACTCTATTGAAATAGAGCTAATTAAAAAAGCATGTGATATAACTGAAAAAGGATTTAGAAGAATTTTAAGTTTTGTAAAACCTGGTGTTTGGGAATATGAAATTGAAGCTGAGTTTTCTCATGAATTTTTAAAAAACAGATCGAGAAAATTTGCATATAGCCCTATTATTGCATCTGGAGCTAATTCCAATATTCTCCATTATATCGAAAACAACAATCAGTGTAAGGATGGTGATGTAATTTTATTAGATGTTGGAGCTGAATATGCCAATTATTCAAGTGATATGACTAGGACTATTCCTGTTTCAGGAAAATTTAATAGTAGACAAAAAGAAGTTTATCAAGCAGTTTTAAATGTAAAAAATGAAGCTACGTCATTATTAAAACCTGGGGTTTTGTGGAGAGAACACCATTCTGAAGTCGGTAAAATTATGTGCTCAGAATTATTAAAACTTGGTCTATTAGATAAATCAGATGTTCAAAATCAAACTAAACTAAACCCTGCTTATAAAAAATATTTTACCCATGGCACCTCTCATCACTTGGGACTAGACACCCATGATTATGGGGACATTAATCTTCCAATTCAAGCAAATAATGTTTTTACTGTAGAACCTGGAATTTACATTCAACAAGAGGGGTTTGGAATTAGATTAGAAGATGATGTAATTGTTCAAGAAAATGGAAATCCTATTAACCTTATGAAAAATATTCCTATCGAAATAGAAGAAATAGAATCATTAATGAATTCAAAATGATTTCCATCCTTGGGAGGTAATTGGTATGCTTTGCTGAGCTTTAGTAATTAAATTATTGCCTTTTTTTAAATCAGTGATATGACCAATAACAGTAAAATCATTGCTATTCTTAATTTTATCATAATCTTCTTGATTAATTGTAAACAGAAGTTCATAATCTTCTCCTCCACTTAGCGCGACAGTAGTGGAATTAAGGTTAAACTCCTCACAGGAGGACATAAGCTCATCACTAACTGGAATTTTATCTTCATAAATATCACATCCTACTTTCGAATGTAGACATATATGCATTATTTCAGAAGATAAGCCGTCGCTAACATCAATCATTGATGTAGGAGTCAACTTTACACTTTCAAAAAAACCTATCACATCTTTTCTTGCCTCTGGCTTTAATTGTCTTTGTATTATATAGCTATATTTTGATAAATCTGGCTGATTTCTGGGATTTACTTTAAACACTTCTTTTTCTCTTTCTAAAACCTGAAGACCTAAATATGCACTACCTATGTCTCCGCTCAACACAATTAAATCGTTTATTTTAGCTCCTGATCTTTTAACCACGGATTTTGAATCGACAGACCCAATTGCAGTAATACTAATTATTAATCCCTTATTAGAACTAGTGGTGTCTCCTCCAACTAAATCTACTCCATATTTTTTACATGCTGCATTTATTCCAAAATACAATTCATCTAAAGATTCCAATGAAAACCTATTTGAAACGGCAATATTTACTGTTATTTGAGTGCAATTTGCATTCATAGAATATATGTCGGAAAGATTTGCGATAACAGATTTATACCCTAAATGTTTCAAGGGCATATAGCTTAAATTAAAGTGGATACCCTCCACAAGCATATCACTGGAAACCACAACTTGTTTATTATTAAAATCTAATACTGCAGCATCATCCCCAATACCCTCAATTGTCGAATCATTTTGAATTACAAAATCTTTAGTTATGTGATTTATAACCTCAAACTCTCCCAAATCAGCAAGTTTAGTTAGTTGTGAATTGTTGTTTTTTTGACTCAAAAATTATTTTTTTTCAAATATATATTAATTGTCCAAATTATTTAACGTAATAATTTAGGATAGGTCTAAAATACAACTATTTGCAATCTCTATATGGAAAAGAATGACAAATAAGTTATATTTGCACAGTATTAGATTTTTACTATATCATGATAAAAGTTTCGGAACAAGCAAAAGTTGAGGTAAAAAAACTAATGGAAGCAGATGGCTTTGACAGCTCATCAGATTACGTTAGAGTAGGAGTTAAGAGTGGAGGATGCTCTGGTCTCTCATATGATTTAAATTTTGACCATCTTAAAGGTTCAGAAGATAAAATATATGAAGACAATGGAGTGAAAATTATTGTCGATAATAAGAGCTTTCTATACCTTATTGGGACTACTCTTGAATTTTCAGGTGGTTTAAACGGTAAAGGTTTTGTTTTCAATAACCCTAATGCTAGTAGAACGTGTGGATGTGGAGAAAGTTTTTCATTATAAAAAATATATAAAATGGCTTATACGGAAGAGGAATTAAAAAAAGAATTAGAAACTCAAGAATATGAATATGGGTTTGTTACGGAAATTGATGCTGATACTTTTTCAAAAGGATTAAGTGAAGACGTAGTCAGAGCAATTTCTAAAAGAAAGGAAGAGCCAAGCTGGATGACAGAATGGAGGCTAGAAGCATACAGGTCTTGGAAGAAAATGAAAGAACCAGAATGGTCAAATGTAAAATATATTAAGCCTGATTTTCAAGAAATATCTTATTATTCTGCTCCTAAATCAAAAGATAAGTATGAAAGTTTAGATGAAGTAGATCCGGAATTATTAAAAACATTTGAAAAGCTTGGAATTTCAGTAAATGAACAAAAAAAATTAGCAGGAGTTGCAGTTGACATTGTAGTTGATTCTGTTTCGGTAGCAACCACTTTTAGAGAAACTCTTTCTAAAAAAGGAATTATATTTTGTTCTATTTCTGAAGCGATAAGAGAATATCCTGACCTTGTAAAAAAATACATAGGAAGTGTAATTCCTAGAAAAGACAACTTTTATAGCGCATTAAATTCTGCTGTATTTTCAGATGGATCCTTTTGCTATATCCCAAAAGGGGTAAGGTGTCCGATGGAATTATCTACTTATTTTAGAATTAATCAAGCAGGAACTGGACAATTTGAAAGAACATTAGTTATCGCTGACGAAGGTAGTTATGTCAGTTATTTAGAAGGATGTACTGCTCCGTCTAGAGACGAAAACCAGCTTCATGCCGCGGTTGTAGAACTAATCGCTTTAGATAATGCGGAAATTAAATATTCTACCGTTCAAAATTGGTATCCTGGAAATAAAAATGGAAAAGGAGGGGTCTACAACTTTGTTACTAAAAGAGGAATATGTCATACAAATTCTAAAATTTCTTGGACTCAGGTTGAAACAGGATCTGCCGTAACCTGGAAGTACCCATCCTGTATTTTAAAAGGGGATAATAGTCTCGGAGAATTTTATTCAATTGCTGTTACAAATAATTACCAACAGGCAGATACCGGAACTAAAATGATTCATATTGGGAAGAATACTAAAAGTACTATTATTTCAAAAGGAATTTCAGCTGGTAAATCTCAAAATAGCTACAGAGGTTTAGTTCAAGTTAACCCAAGAGCAGAAAATGCTAGAAATTTCTCTCAATGTGATTCTTTACTCATGGGTAACAAGTGCGGAGCTCATACTTTTCCTTACATAGAGGTGAAAAATAATACCGCAATGGTAGAGCATGAAGCTTCAACTAGTAAAATTGGAGAAGATCAAATATTCTACTGCAATCAAAGAGGAATTGATACTGAAAAAGCCATTGCATTAATTGTAAATGGGTTTAGTAAAGAGGTCTTAAATAACCTACCAATGGAATTTGCTGTAGAAGCACAAAAATTATTAGAAATCTCCTTAGAAGGTTCAGTAGGATAATTAAATATATAATATATGTTGACAATAGATAATTTACATGTTAGTATCGAGGGAAAGGCAATCTTAAATGGAATAAACTTAAATGTTAGAGCTGGTGAAGTCCATGCCATAATGGGACCTAATGGTTCCGGAAAAAGTACTCTGTCAGCTGCTATTGCGGGAAATGAGTCTTATGATGTTGTTAAGGGAGACATCTTATTTAAAGGGGAAAACATAATAGAGCTAGCTCCTGAAGAAAGAGCGCATAAAGGTATTTTTCTATCTTTCCAATATCCAATTGAAATTCCTGGAATTACTGTGACCAACTTCATAAAAACCTCTATTAATTCTAATTTAAAAGCAAGAGGAGAAAGTAATATGCCAGCAAATAAAATGCTAAAAAAAATTAGAGAAAAAGCAGCTCTTCTTGAAATTGATTCTAAATTTTTATCAAGATCTCTTAATGAAGGGTTTTCAGGAGGTGAAAAAAAAAGAAATGAAATTTTTCAAATGGCAATGTTAGAACCTAGCCTATCTATTTTAGACGAAACAGATTCTGGCTTAGATATTGACGCTTTAAAAATTGTTGCCAATGGAGTTAATAAACTGAAAAATAAAAGTAACGCTATAATTGTAATTACACATTATCAAAGACTCTTAGATTATATTATTCCTGACTATGTGCATGTTTTACATGAAGGCAAAATTGTTAAATCTGGAGGCAAGGAACTTGCGCATGAGCTAGAAGAAAAAGGATACGATTGGATCAAATAAAATTTTAAAATGCAATTAACAGAAAAATTAATATCCTCATTTTTAGCTTTTGAATTAGACATTGATATCCATTCGGATATACATAATATAAGAACAAATGCCATTAAGAAGTTTGAAGAGCTAGGGTTTCCTAACAAAAAACTAGAAAATTGGAAATACACTTCTTTAAACAGAATTATTAAAGAAGATTATACTGTTTTTTCAAAGAAAAAAAATGTAATTGATTTTAAAAAAGTAAAAGACTACTTTATTGATAACATAGAGTCTCACAAATTAATCTTTGTAGATGGATTTTTTGACCCTTTTTTATCTCAAACTAGTCACGATGGATTAGATATTTGTATAATGTCCGCTGCATTAAGCAAACCTAAATATGCTAAAATTATAGAAAAATATTTTAATAAATCTGCTAACCTCGAGGACTCTTTGACATGTTTAAATACTGCGTTTTCAAAAGAAGGAGCATACGTGCACATTCCTAAAAACACCGTGTTAGAAAAACCTATTGAAATAATTCATTTTGCCACTGGAAACGAAGCTGCTCTAATGCTACAACCAAGAAATTTAGTTGTTGTTGAGCAAGGTGCAGAGGTTGAAATAATTGAAAGTCATCAAAGCCTTACAGTCAACCCGATTTTCACAAACTCTGTAACAGAAATTTTTGCAGAAAAAAATGCAAACATAGATTATTATAAAATTCAAAATGATGTAGTTACATCAAGCTTGGTTGACAATACATATATATCACAAAAAAGGAATAGTGATGTTAAAGTTCATACTTTTTCTTTTGGAGGGAAATTAACCAGAAATAATTTAAATTTCTTTCAAAAAGATAGTTCTATTAATTCTACTATGAATGGAGTAACAATAATCGATTACGACCAACTAGTAGATCACCACACACTAGTCCACCATGCTAATCCAAACTGTGAAAGCCACCAAGACTACAAGGGGATATATTCGGGAAAATCTACCGGAGTATTTAATGGAAAAATAATTGTGGATAAAATAGCTCAAAAAACAAATGCATTTCAACAAAATAACAATATTCTTTTAGATAATAAGTCTACCATCAATTCTAAGCCTCAATTAGAGATTTTTGCAGACGACGTTAAATGTTCTCATGGATGTACAATTGGTCAATTAGATCAAGATGCTTTGTTTTATTTGAGAGCTAGAGGAATCCCTAAAAAAGAAGCTAAAGCATTACTAACATATGCTTTTGCAAATAATGTTTTGGAAAGTGTTAAGATTCCAGAATTAAAAATTAGAGTTAAAAATATAATCGCAAAAAAACTAGGAGTAAGCTTAGGGTTTGATTTATAAATAATGGTGTTTGATATAAAAAAAATAAGAGCTGATTTTCCTATACTTAAAAGAAAAGTAAACGGTTATAATTTTGTTTATCTAGACAATGCGGCCACTTCTCAAAAACCAATACAAGTAATAGATTCTATTTCTGATTATTACAAAAATTATAATTCCAATATTCACAGAGGAGTGCATTCTGTAAGCCAAGAGGCAACAGATGCATATGAAGGGGCTAGAATCAAAATTCAAAATCATTTTAATGTAAAAAAATCACATGAAATTATTTTAACATCAGGTACAACTCACTCAATAAATTTAGTTGCAAATGGATTCTTAGAAATACTTGACCAAAAAGATGAAATAATTATTTCGGGACTTGAGCATCATTCTAATATAGTACCCTGGCAAATGATGGCGGCAAGAAATGGTGTAAAAATTAAAATTATTCCTATTGATGAAAATGGAGATTTAAATCTAAATATTTATGATTCTCTATTAAATTCTAAAACAAAACTTGTTTTTGTAAATCATGTTTCCAATGCATTAGGAACTGTAAATCCAATAAAAGAAATAATTAATAAAGCTCATAATGTTGGAGCAGCAGTTTTAGTTGATGGAGCGCAAGCAAGCGCACATTTTAAGCCTGATTTACAAGAGTTAGATGTAGATTTTTACACTACTTCTGCTCATAAATTATGTGGTCCAACTGGAATTGGAATGCTGTATGGAAAAGAAAAATGGTTGCAAAAAATGCCACCTTATCAAGGAGGAGGGGAAATGATATCTGAAGTTACTTTTGAAAAAACTACTTATGCCGAATTACCACATAAATTTGAAGCTGGAACTCCAAATATTTCAGGGGCAATAGCTTTTGGAGTGGCAATAGATTATTTAAATGAATTAGGTCTTGAAAATATTCATAAATACGAATCGTCACTTTTAGATTATGCTACCGAAAAACTTAAGAGCATAACAAATCTTAAGATCTATGGAGAGTCTGAAAATAAAACGAGTGTAATTTCATTTAATATAGAAGGAATCCATGCATATGATATTGGCACATTATTAGATAAATTTGGAGTAGCTGTAAGAACAGGTCAACATTGCGCACAGCCAATAATGGATCATTTCGGCATCTCAGGCACGGTTAGGGCTTCTTTAGCTTTTTATAATACAAAAGAAGAAATTGACATACTTTTTAGCTCCTTGAAAAGAGCTATTTCTATGTTGAGCTAATTCGTATCTTTAAAATTCAAGTTATTTCTATGAAAATAAACGAAATTCAAGCAGAAATTGTTGACGAGTTTTCTCTTTTTGAAGACTGGATGGAAAAATACGAGTATATGATTGAGCTTGGTAAATCAATTCAATTAATAGACACAAAAAATAAAATAGATGCTAATCTAATTAAAGGGTGCCAAAGCAAACTATGGCTTTTTGCAGAATTAAAAAATGGAAGAATTTTTTATTCTGCCGACAGTGAGGCTATAATTACAAAGGGAATAGCTGCAATTTTGCTTAGGGTTTTTTCTAATCAAACTCCTTCAGATATTTTAAATTCTGAGTTTAAATACATCGACGAAATTGGGTTAAAAGAACATCTTTCACCAACAAGAGCGAATGGGTTAGTGTCAATGATTAAACAAATGAAATATTATGCAATTGCTTACAGTAATAAATAAAAATTAAAAAAATGGATGCAAACGAACTAGGAGAAAAAATAGTTAAAACATTAAAAACAATTTATGATCCAGAAATTCCTGTTGATATTTATGAGCTTGGATTGATTTATGATGTTTTTGTCAATGAAGACAATCATGTAAAAGTAATTATGACCTTAACTACTCCTAATTGCCCAGTAGCAGAATCTATGCCTCTCGAAGTTGAAGAAAAAGTAAGGTCTTTGCCAGAGGTTAAGGAGGCGAAAGTGGAATTAACCTTTGAGCCACCTTGGAACAGGGACTTAATGAGTGAAGAGGCAAAATTAGAACTTGGGTTTTTATAAATGGGAAGAGAAATTATAAATAAAATTGAGAATAGCAGTTTAAAAACTATTGATTTAGATTTATTAATTCCCAATAACCCCAGATCTATTTTTGACATAAAAAATTGGCTAAAAAATGATTTAATTTTAATTGAAAATGATTTTAGAAAATCTGTTGAAAATCATAATTGGGAACAATACGTAGGCATGTTTATTTCTATTCAATGCTCCAATGATGCTATTATCCCGGATTGGGCATATATGCTTATATCAAAATCGTTAAAGGAATATGATATTGAAAATTTCATTGGATCTTTAGAAGCAATGGAGCATATAATTATTAGAAATTTAATTTACTCTTTAGATTTATCTGAGTATAAAAACAAATCGGTAATTATTAAAGGTTGTTCTAAAAAGTCTATTCCAAAATCATCCTATTCATTTCTAATCAATAGACTTCAGCCTATTGTCAAAAGAATAATGTTTGGAGAAGCATGCTCCTCTGTTCCAATATTTAAAAAACCTATTAATTAATTCTGATTTGAACTCTCTATATTCCTTTTTACTTTTAATTTTTTGCTCCTTCATTTTTTCACAAGAAAATATTGATAGCCTAAGTGTGGATTCTAATTGGAAAAAAAATGGTAGAGCTGTTTTTCTTGTAAATCAGTCTAGTTTTAGTAATTGGACTTCTGGTGGTCAAAGCAGTATTTCTGGAACTCTTAAAATAAATTATAACATTAGTTATTATGATAATGGATGGGCTTGGGACACAAAAATATTAAGTGCTTTTGGACTAAATAAAATTAGCGGAAGTGAATTTTTAAAAAAAACAGATGATAGAGTTGAAATCAACTCAGTAGTTGGTAAAAAGTTTAATAATGATTTCATAGGTAAATGGAGTTATTCAAGTTTTTTCAATTTTCAAACTCAATTAGCGAAGGGTTATCGTTTTGGTAAAGACTCTAACGGAAACCCTAATAGAACAGAAAAATCAAGGTTTTTTTCCCCAGCAACAACTCAACTTGGAGTAGGATTATATTGGAAAAAAGATGAAAACTTATGGGTGAATATTGCTCCAATGACTGGAAAACTAATATTAGTAAATAGATTTTTTACCAAAAACCTAGCTGAAAACGAATCCTATTTTGGAGTAAAAAATAATGGAAATAGTAGATTTGAACTTGGCGCTTCTATTCGTTCTTTTTATAAAACTGAAATATATGAAAACATTATACTAGAGAACAGGTTAAGTTTGTATTCAGATTACTTAGACAGGCCAAAAAATATTGATTTTGATTATACTTTAAATGTTTCTATGCAAGTGAACGAATTTATATCTACCAACCTTATATTTCAATTTGTTTACGATGACAATGAAATTAAAAGAATGCAGATAAGAGAGGTGTTAGGAGTAGGCCTTAATATAGATCTTCAATCAATATCAGGGTACAAAAAAGCATTGTAAGGAAACTTTGTAACATGTATTTTTCTAACTTTTTTATAAAGTTCTTTTCTCAAATCATTTATATCTAGTTTATTTAAAGCTGAAATAAAATAAGATCTGTTTTTATATTCTTTTATAAGCGTAGACTTTAGTGTTTTTAAACTCTTGTCTTCAAATTCAATATCAAACTTATCTTTTACTGCTTCATTATTTTCAAGGTATTTATCTGTTTTATTAAACACCATTAATATTGGTTTTTCATGAGCATCAATTTCACTCAATATAAAATTTACTGATTTTATGTGGTCATCATAATTTGGATGAGAAATATCAATTACATGAACCAACAAATCTGCTTCCGTAATTTCAGTCAAAGTACTTTTAAAAGAATCTACTAGCTGAGTCGGAAGTTTTCTAATAAAACCAACCGTATCTGTAAGTAGAAATGGCATATTTTCAATAACAACTTTTCTTACAGTGGTATCAAGAGTAGCAAATAACTTGTTTTCTGCAAAAACATCTGCTTTCGAAAGAGAATTCATTAATGTAGATTTACCAACATTAGTATATCCAACAAGAGAAACTCTAACCAAAGAACCTCTATTTCCTCTTTGGGTAGACATTTGTTTGTCGATTGATACTAACTTCTTTTTTAATAAAGTAATTTTATTTCTAACAATTCTTCTATCTGTCTCAATTTCAGTTTCACCAGGTCCACGCATTCCAATTCCACCCTTCTGTCTTTCAAGGTGAGTCCAAAGACCTTTAAGCCTTGGTAGTATATATTGATATTGAGCTAGCTCAACTTGATTTCTTGCATAACTAGTTTTGGCTCTCTGGGCAAAAATATCCAGAATTAGGCCTGTTCTATCTATAATTTTACATTTTAAAAATTTCTCAATATTTAATTGTTGTGCAGGGGTAAGTTCGTCATCAAAAATTACTGAATTTATTTCTTGTCTTTTAATGTAAGAGGCTAGTTCTTCCATTTTTCCTTTCCCTAAAAAAAGTTTTGGATCGGGAGAATCCATTTTCTGGGTAAATCTTTTAATTACTTCCCCTCCAGCAGTGAAGGTTAAAAAACTTAATTCATCTAAATACTCTTCTAGTACTTTTTTGGATTGGTTTAATGTGATTATTCCAACAAGAATTGTTTTTTCTAATGCTGAGTCTGATTTCTCTATCATAAATTACTAGGCCTTGTCTTTGTGAAATTTTAATTCCAGATTAGTACCATCAAAAACGGCATAAGAAAAATAAGAAATCCAATCTCCCAAATTTATGTATTTAGAAAAGTCTGAAATTTTAATATCCAACGGAAGGTGTCTATGTCCAAAAACAAAGAAGTCAAACTTTTCTTTAGTTAAAATTTTCTTACAATATTGTACTAGCCATTCTTTGTCTTCTCCTTTATACTCAATATCATCAACACCCGATAATAATTTATTCTTAGTAGATAAATATTGAGCTATTCTTACTCCAAAGTCTGGATGAAGCCAACTAAAAAAGAATTTAGAAATTGAACTTTTAAAAACTTTTTTCATTCTTTTAAATCCTTTGTCACCAGGTCCTAATCCGTCCCCGTGCCCAATAAAAAAATTTTTACTGTTTATGCTAAATTTTTGAGGACTATGAAATACCTGAATATTTAATTCTTCTTCAAAATATCCATCCATCCACATATCATGATTCCCAACAAAGAAATATATTGGAATTCCTGAATCTGATATTTCAGCAAGCTTTCCCAAAACTCTAATAAACCCTTTGGGAACTACCTTTTTATATTCAAACCAAAAATCAAATAAATCTCCAAGTAAAAAAATTGAAGATGCATCTTTTTTAATAGAATCTAACCATTTAACAAACCTTTTTTCTCTAATTATACTATCGCTATGATTTGGCGCGCCAAGATGATTATCAGATGAAAAATAGATTTTTTTACCTTCTTTTAGTTCAATGTTCAAAAAGCTCGTTGTCTTTTTCATCTTATTTATTGAAAGATAATCTTTCGTTAATTATAAATCTATTTTGTACAAAAATACGTGATTAAATTATAAAATCTTTTCATAGCAATGGAAAGGCATATCACTTTGATTTCTATAAAAGATTTTTTCCAATTTAGTATAGCCTTGAAGAGTATAAAATTTATTGTTTTTTGGATTGCCACTAAATGTATCTAAACGTATAGATTTATATTTTTTTTTGACAGTAAATTCTTCGGCATATTCCATTAGTTTGAGCGCTAGACCTTGTCCTTGAAAATCAGGATGAATAGCTAGCCTGTGCAAGTAAACATTCTTATGATTTGGAGTCAACCAATTAACGTTTTTGTAAACATCATCTATTTTGATAGAAATACATATACAACCTAAAACTTCTGACTTGTTTTCAATGACATATAAAGCATCTACTAAAACATCTTGATCAAAAACTTCTTTATTTGGATAATTGTTATCCCACTGAAAAATATTTTGAGAAATCATGTGATTTCCGCAAGCATTAGTGATCTCAACTACTCTACTTACATCTTTGCTGTTCGCTACTCTTATTACCATATAAAAATTAATCTAAAACTTCATGAATTTCAGAGCTTTTAGAAAAAGAATCATTTTTATTGTCGTTAATTGCTTGTTTGATTCTTATAAAGTATGCTATAATCATCAGAGAAAAACCTATTCTTAAAATCAAAAGAAATGTTTCTTTTTTCATTTATGTGAAATTAATGATTTATAAATCATTATTAATAATTTCACCATCAAAATCAATATTGAATGAGGAGAAGGGATCAAGTAATTTGTCTATTACAACAGAAAACTCTCCTCTTTTAATAGTCTTATTCAAGTCGTTTTTATCTAAACCTAAATCTTCCCAAAAAAATTCTGAATTATAATTTAATTTTTGATTTGTTTTTATCTTAATTACCCAATCTAAAATATTTGATATAGTTAATGATTTTGGAAAAGGATGTTTTTTATAAGTATTATAATTACTAAAATCTAAATCTTCAATTTTTAAATCATTTTCTGGGTAAAATAAGGTCTTATTTTCCCATCCAATATTAATTCCTTTACCTTTTAAAATACCACAAGCCCCTATTTTTTGATAACTTATAAAATTTGGATGAGCTAAATTTACATCAACGAAAGGCTGGATATATCCTTTATTTTTTAAAATTTCTAATTGAACCTCTCTAATATTAACTTTATCGATATTCTTATTCTCAGAAACGGCTAAGTAAGCTAAAATAGCTGCTGCTTGACCAATTTGCATTACTACTGGCTGAAGTCTAGTTGTTCCATTTACAAGATTCGAGACAGAAATAGATTTTTCAATGACTATAAAATTATTAATATTTTCAGGAATCAAACTTCCTAATGGAACAGAATAAGATGGTATTGGATAAAAATCTAATTTTGGTAATTCTTTATATTTTGGATGAGCATTATGATGATGATCTACTGGATAATCCCCTACTGCAATCCCTGTTTTATAAATGGAATACTTATGAGAATATGGATCTTTAATATGATTCAAATTTAAAGTAACTTTCCCTTTAATTCTTCTAGACTCTCTGTAATAAGGTATTTTTGGAAACCCATCTTTTGTTAAGAATTCTTGCTTGTCAATCGATAAGTTATTGTAATTCAACTCAGTTTGTATAAAGTATAAAAATCTAAGAGATTTCTGCTTTGCTTTTTCGTAATGAAATTCTCTTTCACTTTCATTCATTTCTATAGAGTTAACATAATAATCATTTCCATAGATTGGCCAATTAATCATGATTTTCCCGTTGGGAAGTTTGCCGTAAGAAATTAAATTTTCTTTTGACCAAAGTTTTAAATCTGAATTAAAACACTCCTTAGAATCATAGGAACACAAAAACTCTTCTCTGTTATAATTTAAAGGTTCGTTAATGGTAACATCTTTTCCACAATCCTTCAAAATCATTACATAAGTTAAATCTTGAATTATATTATTAGACTTTAATGGAGCTATTTTTTCTGCAAATTGACTATTAGAGTCCATGCCAATTGAATAAGGGATGTTAAGTATGGGGATTAAATCTCCTAGCTCCGTAGCATCTATAAGAATTTTTGAAGTGACTTTTGGTAAATCACTATTTGAATCTAAAGTCAACTCCCAATTACCTTTTTTATTATCAATTTTTTTTACACTTGAATTAAAAACAATCTCTAAATTGTCCTGTGTTTGAGCAATAGAATTTAAAATTTTATTTCCAACAGAAGGTTCAAACATTATATTACTAACCCAGCCTGTTTTTAGATTTTCTAGAGATCCATAATAAGAGACTAGGCTGTCTCTAAACTCTTTAATAAATCCGCCAGGCATATTATAATTTCCATCCATTGCGCTAACCCCTGCCGAAGTTAACATCCCACCTAACCAATCTGTTTTTTCAATTAAAAGTGTTTTGGAGCCTAGCCTTGATGATTAAATAGCGGCAGTAATTCCACTTGCCCCACCACCAACAATTACAACATCATATTCAGGTTTAGCACAACTGAACAAGGTAATTGTACAGACATAAATCAAAACCTTAAAATTCATGTCTTATGGGTTGTTAGTTTCAAAATACTGCAATAAATCATTATTGTTTCCTACCAATACCCCCCTTTTATTATTAATTGTTATTGGTATGATTTTTTTCGCATCACTTGGAGCGTAAAAGCCTGTTTCTTTTCTTAATTTGGAATGAAAACGCCCATCTCCATTACCAATTAAAAGTATCCCGTTTCCTGCATCATTTCTTGTGGTTTCGATTTCTGCATTATATAAATTTCCTACAGCCAAAATATCTTTTATTCCATCTTCATTAAAATCATCAATTATAAAATCATTAATAGATGACAACTGAGCTTCATATGGTAAGGGTTGATTTGAAAACTTACCTTTTTTGTTTATCAAGACTGTACTTTTAAATGAATTAGCTTGTAGTCTTAGGGCATTTTCTAAATTAACTTCTCCATAAACATCTTGCACGTCTAAAGAAGCAAATAAATCATATTTTTTAATCTTACTTTTTAATTCCGGTATTTGTTGAGAAGAGCATGAAAATCCTCTAAGCGGAAATTGAATTCCATAATTGTAATAAGCAAGAACGATGTCCTTGACCCCATTTTCATCAAAATCGTCGTAAAAGACTTCGAAAGGTTCTTCTTTACTGGCTTTATACTTATAATTTTCTCCTAAATTACCCAAAACCAAATCCTGTTGTCCATCGCCATTTAAATCTGATGTTTCAATTGAATACCACCAACCGTAAACTTCATCACAGCTGTCATTTAATTTTTGTTTTTTAAAGATTCCATTTTCATTTTTAATTAGTGTTAATGGCATCCATTCCCCTACTACAAAAAGATCTTTATCTCCATCTAAATCATAATCTGACCAAACTCCATCTGTAACTAATCCTAAATCCTTAAAACTATTATTTGGGTCATAGTAATTAGAAAACTTGCCATTATTATTAACTAGTAAATGACTTGATGCTGGTTCTGGATAATTCCACGGAATCATTCGTGAACCAACAAAAAGATCCAAATCTCCATCTTTATCAAAATCATATGGCTTCACCACAGATCCCGAATTATAATTACTTGGCAATAAATCACGATTAAAAGTATAAACACCCTCACCGTCATTAATGTATAATCTGTCTAAGTATGTGCTTGAATTAGGGGCAAATTCATTTCCTCCGCTAACAACATATAAATCCTTATCCCCATCGTTATCAGAATCAAAAAAAATAGCATCCACATCTTCCAATACCTTATGTGATTTCCATGGTTGGTTCTGTGAAAGAATGAATTCTCCCTCTGGTGTTTGAAGAAATAATTGTGATAATTTTCCAGAAGCACTTCCTATATATATATCCTCTAATTTATCATTATTTACATCTGCAACTGCAACTGCAGGCCCAAATCTTGAAAGTTTATGGGGAAGTAAAATTTGTTTTTGATAATCGTCAAATATATTTTCAATGTGAGTATAATTTATTTTAGATCTGTCTTCTTTAAATAATTTAGATTTATTGGAGTTCTTTAAATCCTTATAAATTTTACCTGAGGAAGAGTATAAAGTTAAGTTTTGATTTGTCTTAACATCAAATAATTTTGATACAGATCCATTGGGCCAAGTAACAATCAAACTATCAATTTTATCATTATTTCCAAGTCCAAAATGAATTACGTCTTCACTAGTTGAATAGATTCCTCTAACGTTTGTTGTTTCAAAAAACTGACGGCTTCCATTGGAATAAACATCTGCTTTAGTACCCAATAAAGTATTATTATTTTGATCTTTTAAAAAAATCCTTAAGTAAGAACTGTTACGTAGTTCTGAGGTGTTGTTTTTATATAAAAATGCTTTTTCATTCACATTATTAACTACAATTTCTAAATCTCCGTCATTATCTAAATCTGCATAGGAAGCTCCGTTAGAGAACGAAAGCTGATCAAGTCCCCATTTTTTGGTTTCATTTTTGAGGTTCAAATTTCCATAATTTTTATAGAAATAATTTTTGAGTTTTACACTTGGAACTATTTCTAGAGCCTTGTCAAGTGGAAGAATATCCAATAAATCTATATCTCCTTGATTGGGATTGTCCTTAACATATTGATCTGCAAAATTGACAACAAATTCACCTAGTTTTTTATCTGCATCGGTATTTCTAATATCTCTTAAAAGACCATTAGTGACATAAATATCTTTGAGACCATCATTATCAAAGTCTGCAATCAAATTTGCCCAGCTCCAATCTGTAGAAGAGGTGTTAGTGAATTGTGCTACGTCACTAAAAGTATCGTCTCCATTATTGATCTGTAGCGTATTAAACATGTACTGAAAGTGGCCTCCATCCTTTACTACTTTCCAAAAAGTAGAAGGGTTCATAGCGCTCATATTTGATTTTAATCTAAAATTATCTTCAGCCGTCATGTCCACTACCATCACATCCAATAAACCATCGTTATTGATATCAGCGGAATCTACACCCATGCTGTAAAAAGAAGTGTGTTTTAATGACTTCTCTGTGTTATATGAAAAGGTTCCGTCTCCATTATTTATATAATAAAAATCAGGAGCATCAAAATCATTAGCGACATATAAATCAGTAAATCCATCTTTATTAAAATCTGAAGCTACTACTGCATTTGGAAATCCAGTTCTAAATAATCCAGCTTCTTTAGTGACATCAACAAAAGTGCTATTTCCGGTATTTTTAAAAAGCTGCAAAGAATATTTTGGTAATGTTAAGTCTGCACCAAAAAACTTGGAATAATTTCCTGGATTTGGAGGTTGATTTAAAAGATATAAATCCAATAGTCCATCGTTATTATAATCAAAAAAAACGGCATGCCGGGTTCTTGCAGAAACATCCACACCCCACTTTTGGGCAACTTCAATAAATTTGAAATTACCCATATTTATATAAAGTTTGTTTCTCCTTAAGTCAGGTTTGTCATCGTATAGCTCCTTACTAATATAAATATCAACGAGTCCATCTTGATTAACATCTGCAATTGAAACTCCAGATGACCAAGAACCATCATCTAAAATTCCTGAATCCATTGTAAGATCGGTAAATTTTAAATCGCCATCGTTGCGATATATTTTATCTCCAACAAGGTTTCCTGCCAAATAAATATCTTGTAATCCGTCGTTATTAAAGTCTGCAATACCTACTCCAGCCCCACCATAATAATTTGCATAAAGTAAAATGTTATGCTCCTTCTTGTCTTCAATAACGTTATTAAATTCAACTCCTGTTTGATTTGAATTTAATAATTCAAAAACCGTTTCTTGACTAAAGGAATAGTTAAATAATAAAAGGAATATTACAAGTAATACTTTCATAAAATAAAAGTAAAAAAAAAGAGGGAAATTAATCCCTCTTTTTCTTATATATAAAAAACTAAAATTTCTTATCTATTCTTTATCCCACCAAACTCTAGTGATCATGTTGTTAGGACCTTGTCTAGCAAGTGCAGCAGCAAAATTCTCTGCATTTGTAGAAGCTTCTCCTTCAGGCCAAATTAACCTTCTAGGAATAGGTCCACCAGTATCACTTCCTGGATCGCTTGTAGGAACTAATGTTGGGTATCCAGTTCTTCTCCAGTTTGAGAATGCTTCGTACTCATTTAGTAAAGTAGCAGCCCAGTATTGTTCACTGATCATCTCCCATCCTTTAGCAGCATTGTAAGGCTTTTTAACTAAATAAGCAGCAACCTCCGCGTCTGAAATTGCAGCTGCTTTTGGATATATTACTTTAAGCATTTGCATAGCCGCTTTTACTCCAGCCTCATAATGAGTTTTGGCATCTCCCGGTACTGACCAACCTCTAAATGCCATTTCAGCTTTTAAAAGTCTAACTTCAGCATAAGTTTGGAAAACCATAGGCACGTCTTTTCCTGTAATTACTTTTCTATTAGGCTCTGCATAAATAGACGTGTCTTTAACTGTAGCCCCAGTACTTCCATTTGGCATACCAATTAAATCCGCAGGATCAGTGCTACCGTCAGATCTTCTAGCTGCCAATATTGGAAGTCTAGGATCGTCTTTTAACCAGTCAACAAAAGTTTTACTGACTCTTGGGTTATCATCCGCATCAAAAACTTCACCATGTCCGTTCATATTGATCCCTTCTGGTCCATCTGTATGTTGAACCATAGCAATATGATCATTAGAAGTCATTGTACCAGCAGCAGCAGCTTTTTCAGCCCATGCTTTGGCAGTAGCTGGATCTGCTTTAGTTAATCTCATTGCAAATCTAAGCATCAAAGAATTTCCCCATGCTTTCCACTTAGTAGTGTTTCCTTGGAAAAGTAAATCTGATTCGGCCAATGTAGTGGAAGCGCCAATTTGTGCAACTGCTTCTTCCAACTCTTTAAGCATGTCCATATAGACATCCTGTTGAGCATCGTACTTTGGCTTTAAAATTCCACCAGAGTAGCCTTGACCAGCTTCGCTGTAAGGAAGATCCCCGTGTAAATCCGTAAGTCTAGAATAAATAAATGCTCTTAAAATACGAGTCATTCCCATTTCAGATCCGGTATTGCCTTCTGAAGTTAATTGAGTTTTAATGTCCTCAATTTGTTTAACAGCTTCTGGGTAATAACGATCCCATAAAGAAGTGGAGTATCCATCGTTTCTAAAATATCTGTCTCCGGACCAGTAACCAGCCGTAGACGAAAAATGTTGGATTAATGTTGATTGATAAATCAAACTAGTTCTCCAGTTTGCATATCTACCACCAGCAGTCCTCAAGACGACTGACGCAAACTTGTTTCCAACTTCAAGTTGAGATGCTTTTGCTGGATTTACATTCATTTCCTCGAACCCTTTGTCAAAATCACAAGAAGAAAGAACTAAACTGAAAGCAAAAATTGTTAATAGTATTTTTTTCATAATTATATAAGTTTAAAATTTAAGATTTATGTTAAGACCAATAGTTCTTGGTACAGGCAAACCAAACCACTCTAAACCAGCAGAGTTACCAGAATTGTAGGCAGACTCAGGGTCTATGTTTTCTGTACTGTTACTTAGGAAAAATAAATTTCTTCCAATAAGAGATATTGATGCTTTCTCGATCGCAGTTCCCGTCAATTTATCAGAGGGAATATTGTAACCAATGCTTACAGAACGAAGTCTCATGTAATCAGAATCTTGTATTGCTTCTTCGGCAA